>ENA-UZWU01002641-UZWU01002641.1-metagenome-genome-assembly--contig:-Day-4--1m-contig-2641_pt1 | contig 14507 bp, 13 predicted proteins | sample MGYA00260345_ERZ794905 | MGnify/ENA metagenome assembly ERZ794905
AAAACTTGGGGAAGAAGAATAGTCCTACAAGGATTGTAGTCTTTTCAAAATAGGCTGATTGGCTGCTGGGAATTGATACGGGCTCTTTGTACTGAGTAAATCTTGTAAGTTCACCCACTCACATTGCTGACTCTCTTTACCCTGAGGCTGCCCACTAAACTGATGAACAATCCAGATATCTAGGTAGACCTTTTTATCGGGGTATTCATACAGAATATGCATCAGTGGCTCAGCCTGAATATTTGAAATACCTAGCTCTTCAAAAAGCTCGCGAGCAAGGGCTTGCTCTATGGCCTCACCTGAACTGACCTTACCACCGGGAAACTCCCATAGCCCACCCTGATGGAGGTGTTGGGGGCGTTTGGCAATGAGGATTTGATCCTGTTTAGAATTGAAAATCACCCCCACTGCGACATGTACAGCATCAGCGGGGATATTAGGCAATTTATTAGGTTCTGTATTCAGCATTAATTCGGACATATTCATAGCTTAAATCGGTTGTCCATAATGTCTCAGTAACCTGCCCGCGATTTAACTGAATTAATATTTCGATATCTTCAGCTTGCATAGCTTGTTGACCCTGAGCCTCGGTATAACTTGAAGCTCTGCCGCCATTTTCAGCAATTAATACCGAATTAAGACTGATCTGAATCTTTGAAACATCTAAATCACTAACATGAGCGCGGCCAACTGCGGCTAAAATCCTTCCCCAGTTTGGATCTGATGCGGTCAGTGCTGTTTTAACCAATGGCGATTCAGCCACGGCGTAGGCAACAGCAAGTGCTTCCTGAATATTCTCTGCGCTGTCCACAGTAACAGTAACAAATTTATTTGCGCCCTCACCATCACGAATTATTGATTGAGCAAGTTCAGTGAAAATGGCCGTCAAATGCGCTAAAAATAGCTCAAAATTTGCTTCATCAATTTGCACGCCACTGGCACCCGTCGCGACTAGCATCACGGCATCATTGGTTGAGGTATCGCCATCCACAGTGATTCGATTAAAGGATTTACCATTGGCTTTTTGTAGCGCAGCATAAAGTAGTTCTTCATCAATCGCTGCATCTGTAGCCACATAGCCCAGCATGGTGGCCATATTAGGTTTGATCATTCCCGAGCCTTTGCAAATGCCCGTAATGGTTACAGTAGAGCCATCAATATCAAATTGATTTGATGCACCCTTAGGTCGAGTATCCGTGGTTAAGATGCCCTCTGCGGCATTAGCCCAACCATTGTCTGATAACTGTTCTAGCGCAGCAGGAACTGCATGACAAATTAGATCTACCGGTAATGGTTCACCAATAACGCCTGTTGAGTAGGGTAAGATCTGATGAGGCGCGACATTTACCGCATCTGCAACCGCCTGACAGCAGCTTAAACTATCAGCCATTCCCTGTTCACCCGTGCCCGCATTGGCGTTCCCAGTATTAATTAAAAAATAACTGGGCGTAGTTTGCTGCATATGTTGCTTAGCAATATGCACTGGCGCGGCACAGAAACGATTCTGCGTAAAAACACCCGCCACACTACTACCCTCGGCTATTTTCATAAGCACGACATCTTTACGGCCTGCGACTTTAATTCCGGCAGAGGAAGTTCCCAATTGAAATCCTACAACTGGGTGCATGGTTGGAAATGTGTTTTTACCTGTCGCCATTATTAATTTTCTTCTTAAAAATTCGGTTTAGTCTTTTAATCCAACAAGTATAGTTAAATTTTACCGCAACATTGCTTGTATTTTTTACCCGATCCACAGGGGCAGGGGCTATTTCGGCCAACCTTTGGTGCTGATCTTATCACGGGTTTGGCTGTATCTGGTGTATTCTGATCAGTATCTGCGTCTGAATCATTTAATTCGTTAAGCTGCGCATGCTCATACTGATGGTTGAGTTCCTGATTCTTTCGCTGTTGTTCTATGCGGTCTGCATCCTCTTGCGAAGACACCTGAACATGACTTAAATAGCGAATCGTTTCATGTTTGATATTTTCCAGTAACCGCTCAAATAACTCAAAGGATTCACGTTTATATTCTTGCTTTGGATTTTTTTGTGCATAGGCTCTAAGCCCAATGCCTTGTCGTAATTGATCCATGTTAGTCAAATGATCTTTCCAAAGATTATCTAAAAGTTGCAGCATAATTTGACGCTCAACCTCACGCATAGCTTCACCTACATGCGCATAACTGGCCTCATAATTAGCCTGTACTTCACTTGAAACCTTATCGCGTAACTGTTCTTCATGGAAACGCTGATCATCGTCAAGCCATTTCTGTATCGGCAACTCAGTAGCAAACTCAGTTTTTAAAGCCTGTTCTAAGCCTGCTACGTCCCACTGCTCTTCAAGACTTCCGGGCGATATATAGTCACTGATAGTCGAGTTAACAACATCGTCGCGCACATTGGTGATAACCTCTGATATATCATCATCTGATAGTAAGTCATTGCGTTGTTGATAAACCACCTGACGTTGATCGTTGGCTACATCATCGTATTCTAAAAGATGTTTACGCATGTCAAAGTTTCGTCCCTCAACCTTGCGCTGCGCTTTAACAATGGCATTTGTCACCATGCGGTGCTCGATGGCTTCGCCATGCTCCATACCCATGGCACGCATCATATTTTTCACGCGGTCAGAGGCAAAGAGTCTCATCAGAGGGTCCTCTAATGACAGATAAAATCTTGACCAACCCGGATCACCCTGTCGACCGGCACGACCACGTAGCTGGTTATCGATACGTCGAGATTCATGACGCTCGGTACCCACAATATGCAGGCCGCCTGCCTCAAGCACTTTTGCCTGACGCTCTTGCCAGTCAGCTTTGACTGCCGCTATCTTGTCCTCTGTGGGTGATTTTTCAGCAAGTTCTTTTAACTCTGCTTCAAGATTACCACCCAACACAATATCGGTACCACGACCCGCCATATTAGTAGCAATAGTGACAGCACCTGGACGCCCAGCATTGACAATAATGTTGGCTTCACGCTCATGCTGCTTAGCGTTTAAAACACTGTGTTCCATTTTCGCTTCATTTAACAGATTCGACAGTAATTCTGAAGATTCAACCGATGCTGTACCCACTAAGATAGGTGCACCCTTCTCAACAAGCTCCTTAATATCCTCAATAACCGCTTCAAATTTTTCCTGTTGCGAAAGGAATATCAGATCATTGTGATCGATTCGACGAACCGGCACATTGGTGGGAATCACCATCACTTGCAAGCCGTAAATTTGCTGAAACTCAAAGGCCTCTGTATCTGCCGTACCCGTCATACCCGAAAGTTTTGAGTATAGGCGGAAGTAGTTCTGGAAGGTCGTGGATGCAAGTGTCTGACTTTCTTGCTGAATATTTAAGCCTTCTTTGGCTTCAATGGCTTGATGCAGGCCCTCAGAGAGTCTTCTACCAGGCATGGTTCGACCTGTATGCTCATCAATCAAAACTGCTTCGCCATTTTGAATAATATATTCAACATCATTTTGGAAAAGATACTGCGCTTTAAGAGCTGATTGCACATGGTGCAATAAGCCTAAATTAGTCGCCTGATAGAGGCTTTCATCTTCTGCCAGAAGGCCTTCTTTAATCAGAATATCTTCAATTTTCTGATGGCCACTTTCTGTCAGTTCTGCACCACGGATCTTTTCATCCAGTATAAAGTCACCAGTTATCTCTTGATCTTCTTCTGCCATTTCATTTTCAGGCTGAGGCTTAAGATTTTTTACTAGCCTGTTCATTAATTTATACAGTTTTGAGCTATCCTGTGCGGCACCTGAGATGATTAACGGAGTTCGCGCCTCATCAATTAGGATGGAATCTACCTCATCAATAATCGCAAATGAAAGACCACGCTGAGATTTTTCTTGCAGAGATAACACCATATTATCTCTTAGATAATCAAAACCAAATTCATTGTTAGTGCCATAAACTATATCGGCGGCATAGGCATCTTTTCGACTACAGGCTTGAGAATCGCTATTTTCAGACTGAGCAATAAAAAAAGAACTTGGGGTATCGGCACCTTGGTAGGATTGAATAATACCTACGGACATCCCCAAGGCGGAGAATAAGGGTGCCATCCACTCAGCATCGCGCTTGGCGAGATAATCATTAACGGTAATAACATGAACACTGCCACCGCCCAAAGCATTCAGATAAGCGGCTAGTGTGGCCACTAGGGTTTTACCCTCACCGGTGCGCATTTCAGTAATTTTTCCCTGATGCAGTACAATGCCACCAATCATCTGAACATCAAAATGACGCATATCTAAGACGCGTTTAGCCGTCTCTCTTACCGTAGCAAAAGCTTCGGGTAGTATTGCATCAAGCGTCTCACCCTGATCAACTCGAGATTTATATTCAGCGGTTTTGTCCTGCAATTGCTGATCGCTTAGCGCCTGTAAATCAGGTTCTAGTTGATTGATACGATCAACGGTTTTTTGCATTTTTCGCAATTCGCGATCATTGCTACTGCCAAAGATACTTTTTACTAACTTACTTAACATTTCTTTTCACCTACCCAATACGAATATAGTAAGGCATACACCTTACGCTTCTTTAGTCGTGCTAAAAAGGGGGGGATTATCGACTGGTGCGACGTATATAGGTAGCTGGGTCAACCACCCGACCATTTTTGAAAACTTCAAAGTGAACATGGGGACCGGTAGAGCGACCTGAACTGCCCATTTTAGCAATCACATCGCCTTTTTTAACCACTGTACCTAAGTGAGCAAGATTTTCTTGATTATGTGCATATCGAGTAACATAGCCATCGCTATGATTAACTTCAACCATTTTGCCATAGCCACTTTTTTCGCCGGACCAGGTAATTACACCTGCGGCTACTGCGATAATGTCAGAGCCACGCTTGCCTGCAAAATCTACCCCGCCGTGCCATCTTTGCTCACCATTAAAAGGATCTGTTCGCATCCCATAGGAAGAAGACATCCAGCCTTTGGCGATGGGTCTACCCGCGAGTCGACGATCGTTAATGAGATTTTTATCTGCCAGCGCTAAACGCAGTGATTTTAATTGAACTTCACGGCGCGAAAGTGAACTATCAATATTAGACATCAAAACACTAATATCGGTTTGCTTTCCTATGGCACTTTGTGAAAGAGTCTGACTTTGACCTAAAGGACCACCCAAGCCTGGTGCACTTGAGAAATCAAATTCATCACCATCAATACCTGAAATTTCCGTTAGCTGCTCACCCAAAGCATCAAGACGAACAACGCTGGCACGCATCTGTGCTAATTTAGCGGTCATCATTGATAAATTATTAGTGACCTTTTCTCGGTCAGATTGTAATTTTTCGCGGCTAGAATTTAGCTCATCCTGCATTTCCGCTATATGGTCTTCAAACAAAATTTGCCAGCGACCATCAGCAATTTTTAAACCTAAGAGTGTGCCTGCAGCTACTGGAATTCCAAGCACAGCAGTCGAAAGCAGAATCCTTGCCCAGCTATTTAAGCTGAGAGTTCTGACTCTATCCGAACGTTTGCTGATGAGAATAAGTTTCACTGGAATTGATTGCCTTTAACTTTTGATCACTAGTTTAAGAATTATAGGATATGGGTGCTTCTTCTGCATCATCCACAAAAGTCACCATTTCCCAGGCATCTTTTTCAGCAATGAGGGCTAATAGTGATGCATTATTAAGCCCGTGTCCGGACTTATGGGCATCAAATTCACCGATAATGCTGTTTCCCATCAAGTAGAGATCACCTATAGCATCGAGAATTTTGTGTTTCACAAATTCATCTTCAAAGCGCAAGCCGTCTTCATTTACGATCTGTGAGTCATCGACCACAATGGCATTATCTAAACTACCACCTCGAGCCAGCCCTTTAGCTCTGAGGTATTCGAATTCATGCATAAACCCAAAAGTTCTCGCTCTACTCACCTCTTTCACAAAGGAGGTACTTGAGAAATCAATGCTGGCATTTAACGTTTGATTTTCGAACACAGGATGATCAAAGTCGATGGCAAAGTTGATTTTAAAACCATCGAAAGGCTTAAATGTAGCCTTTTTCCCTTCCTGCTCGACAGTCACAGGGCGCTTAACTCTAATAAATTTTTTGGGTGCATCCTGCTCTTCAATACCTGCAGATTGCAGAAGGAATACAAAAGGGGCTGCGCTGCCATCCATTATGGGAATTTCTGGCGCAGAGACATCAATAATTAGATTATCTATACCCATACCTGCAAGGGCTGAAAGTAAGTGCTCAACAGTCGAGACTCGAACACCCTCTTTAATTAAGGTGGTCGACAACATGGTATCACCGACATTTTCAGCTTTGGCTGGAATCTCAACAACGGGATCAAGATCGATACGACGAAAGACAACACCAGTATCTGGCGCTGAAGGGTGAAGTGTTAGGTACACTTTCTCACCAGTGTGTAGTCCAACACCATTGGCTTGAATCGAATTTTTAAGTGTTCTTTGCCTAACCATTATAATGCACAGCTCTCTTTTTCAGCCCTGCATTCTAACAGACAAGGCTCCTACCACCAAGGATATAATCCGAGGCGCGGTGGCAGAAGCCCTTACTGTTCTAGTCCGCTTGCTTTCTTAAAAATGCTGGCACATCTAAATAATCAGTTTCAGCATCCAACTGAGTATCTAGCTTGCGTGCTGTTGCTTCACCAGTATTTACAGTTGGGGCACTTCTTCGGTTAACCGTAGGCTGATCAAGGCGACCATAATCTATATCACCGCCCACTTTCCTTGGTGGCTGATTATCAAAAACAACGGCCCTTGGACCAGACTGTTCTGTTGGCGAACGCAAACCTGTCGCCACCACAGTGACGCGCAACTGATCTTCGAGATCTGGGTCAAATACACTACCAACAATAATAGTCGCATCCTCATCAGCAAATTCTCTAACCGTATTTCCTACTTCCTCAAATTCACCCAAGGTTAAGTCATAGCCACTGGTAATATTAACCAAAATACCTTTCGCACCATGCAGATTAATATCCTCGAGTAGCGGACATCTCACTGCTGCTTCGGCAGCCACTACAGCTCTATCTGCACCGTTTGCTTCACCAGTACCCATCATCGCCATACCCATTTCAGACATAACTGTGCGAACATCAGCAAAATCAACATTGATTAAACCATCAAGTAAGATCAAATCAGTAATGCCCTGCACCGCACCAAACAGTACATCATTGGCCTGCTTGAAAGCATTGATTACTGTCATATCTTTACCCAATACCTGTAACAGTTTTTCATTAGGTACAATAATGAGAGAATCAACTCTTTCTTTTAACTGTGAAATACCTTCATTGGCAAGATCCATGCGCTTGCGCCCTTCAAATCCAAAGGGCCTGGTCACAACACCTACGGTCAGAATTCCCATTTGCTTGGCAACTTCAGCTACTACAGGTGCACCCCCTGTTCCGGTGCCGCCACCCATACCAGCTGTGATAAAGACCATATCTGCACCGTCAAGAGCCTGCGCAATTCTATCTTTATCCTCTAGTGCTGCCTGACGACCTACTTCAGGATTTGCTCCTGCACCAAGACCTTTAGTTAAGCCACCGCCTATCTGAAGAACCGTCGCCTGACCCATATCATTCAGTGACTGAGCGTCTGTATTAGCACAGATAAAATCAACGCCATCGATATTGCTAGCCATCATATGACGTACTGCGTTACAACCACCACCGCCAATACCTAATACTTTTATTTCTGCATTTTTTGGAATGCTATCCACTAACTCAAACATATACTTCCCCTTTTTTGCGCCTCAAAAAATTAAACTAAAATCTATTCCTTACGGACCTATACACCGCCCTGTAAAAAATTCTTAACTCTCTCTAACATACCTTTACCCTCCTGGCTCACCACTTCCTTAATTCCATGTCTTGCTTGCTCTTGCACGCCAAAGTGCAAAAGCCCCACACCCGTTGAGTAAATGGGATTATTGACTATGTCAGTAAGCCCTTTAACACCGGTTGGTGTTCCAATTCTTACTGGCATATGAAAAATTTCTTCTGCTAATTCTGTGACTCCTTCCATTTTTGACGTGCCACCCGTTAGAACAATACCTGCTGCAATAAGCTCCTCGAAACCGCTGCGTCGCAACTCTGCTTGAACCAATGTGAATAGCTCGTCATATCTTGGCTCGACAACCTCTGCTAATAGCTGTCTCGACATATCTCTTGCCGCACGCTCGCCTACGCTAGGGACTTTAACTGTTTCTTCTGGACGCGCTAGTTTGGCCAAGGCACAGGCATATTTAATTTTAAGTTCTTCCGCTTGCGCAGTGGGGGTTCGCAGTGCCATAGCTATATCATTAGTAACCTGATCGCCTGCAATGGGAATTACTCCCGTATGACGAATTGCACCCTCAGTAAAGATAGCGATGTCAGTGGTTCCACCCCCTATATCAACAAGCGCAACACCCAGTTGCTTCTCGTCTTCTGTAAGCACTGCATAGCTTGATGCCAACTGCTCTAAGGCAACGTTATCGACTTCTAAATCACAGCGACGAATGCATTTTTTGACATTTTGCGAGGCATTAGCGGCACAGGTAACTAAGTGCACCTTGGCTTCTAAACGAACACCTGACATACCGACGGGCTTATGAACACCCTCCTGATTATCAATGATGAACTCTTGGGGCAATACATGCAGAATTTCTTGGTCAGCGGGTATAGCTACAGCACGTGCGGCATCAATCACGCGATCCACATCAACAAGCTGAACTTCTTTGTCTCGAATTGCCACAATTCCGTGTGAGTTGAGACTTCTAATATGACTTCCGGCAATTCCCGCGTATACAGAATGAATGGAACAACCAGACATTAATTCAGCTTCTTCGATGGCTCGCTCAATCGAGTTAACAGTTGCTTCAATATTAACCACAACTCCTTTTTTAAGGCCGCCCGATGCGTGCATGCCAGTGCCAATAATGTCTATTTCACCATTTGGACTAATCGCCCCGACAATAGCAACCACTTTGGAAGTTCCTATGTCTAGAGCCACAATCATATTTTGTTCATTGGTATTAGCCATTTTAATTCCTCATTAGCCAACCATCATCCACGGATGATAGCTGTCTTCCTTATTGGGTCTTTTTTTGCAGTCGCAACTGCTATTGAATTTCGCCAAGCGACCGCCAAGCCGTTTGGATAACGCAGATCGATGGTTTTTATTTTTGCCGATTGCTGATGAAGATCAGATCGCCATACCATAACCAAACGTCTTATTTTTTCGCCTACATGATTTCTACCCAGTATCAGCTGGATGCCGTTACTGGTTTCTACTTGCCATGCGCCCAAAGCATCTAGCTCNNAGTTTGGCAAGCTTGAGTCCCGTAGGTAACAGTAAGTCTGCTAGACGCTGATACTGTTTCATTACTTCAGACGAGCTGCCAAATTGAGCTGACATCAACGGTAGATTTGAGAGATGACTGTTATCCTTAATAGTTAATTTATCACCTGCTCGATTAAGGAATGAGTCATCACTCCAGCGAGCAATAGGTACCTCTTCAACGACATTAATCTGTAAGTTAGCAGGCCACTGTCTTTGAATACTTACTTCTGCAACCCAGGGATGCTGATGCAGAACATTCTGCAGTGCTTTGAGATCAATAGTTATGAACCCACCACTAATTTGACCGTTAACCAATTCAATAAATTGTTTTTGCTCAATATATTTAAACTTACCCTCTATGCTCACCTTAGCAATGGGCTTATCTAAATGATTAATTGCCAGAACTGCACCATAGCCAATAGCGCAAAACAACATCACCGTTATTAGTGTGCTGAGATTATCAAGCAAGCGATCAATAAAGCGGCTCGAGTCTCTGTTGACTGTTTTATTGTTCTGCTGTGTTGAGCGATTCATTAGAGTGATTCCTCCAATATAGCGCGAACAACGTCTTCAAACTTTAAACACGCCGCAAGACCAGCCATAGGGAGAAGACTATGACTAGTCATACCGGGCACTGTGTTAACTTCGAGCAGATTAAACTTGCCACTTTGATCAGTCATCACATCAACCCGACCCCAGCCGCGACCTTCAATACTGTTAAATGCGTCAATACTTAATTGTGCTAATTCTTTTTCGCGTTGAACATCCAGGCCAGACGGGCAAAAGTATTCCGTTTTATCCGAATGATATTTTGCTTCATAGTCGTAAAATGTCGCATTAGCTTGAATTCTAATTGAAGGCAGTGCTTTACCACCCAAAATAGCCACAGTGTATTCATTACCTGTCAGCTGCGGCTCAGCAAGAACCTTAGCGTCATATTGTGATGCTAACTGCCATGCCTGTTTTAATTGCTGTGCCGATTTAGCGATACTCATACCAACACTTGATCCCTCACAGGCTGGCTTCACTACTACCGAACCGCCTAACTGATTCATTGTTTTCTGCCAGTCGGTATCCTTATTGAGTGCTGCAAAATCGGTAGTGGCTAAACCAATACCTTTCCATAATTGCTTGCAACGTAACTTATCCATAGCCAAAGCTGATGCCATTACACCGCTACCGGTATAGGGTATCTGTAGGTATTCTAGGGCACCCTGTAGGGTTCCGTCTTCTCCACCTGGACCATGTAATGCAATAAAGGCGCGATCTAAATTGGCATTAGCTATAGCGTCAACCGCATTTTCTTTAAGGTCTATAGCAACTGTTTCAATTTCTAACAGATTTAAAGCATCAAAGATTGCCGCACCGGTTTGAACTGAAATTTCACGCTCTGAGGATGTGCCACCATAGATCACACCTACTCTGCCAAATTGCTTGGGATTAGCCGTCATTTGCTACCCCCTTTTATTGGCTTTAATTGGCTTTCTTTCAACAAAGACACCAAAGTTGTTACGCTTCCAGCTCCCTGTGTTAAAACAATATCATCAGCTATAACCTGATTGGCGACCAGATCAGGAATATCTTCCATCGACTCGACATACAGAGGATCTATTCCACCTCGCTGTCGAATGCTATTGCATAAATTTTTGCTCCCAGCTCCAACAATCGGCTCTTCGCCAGCCGCATACACATCAAGAATCATTAATAAATCAACTTCAGACAAAACCTGTACAAAGTCTTCATACAAGTCTCTGGTTCGACTGTAACGATGAGGCTGGAAAATCATGACGAGTCGTTTATCTGGCCAACCGTCGCGAACTGCATCAATCGTAGCCTTTAGCTCTGTTGGATGGTGACCATAGTCATCCACTAACATTGCAGTCCCTGTGCCAGCATCATTTTCAACTGAGTATTCACCAATTATTTCGAAACGACGACCAACGCCACAGAATTTTTCCAAGCCTGTAATAATGGCCTGGTCTTGAATCCCCTCATCACTTGCCACCGCAATCGCTGCGGCAGCATTGAGCGCGTTATGACGTCCAGGGATTTGCATGCTAATGGATAAAGCCGGACGGCTATCAGGTCGGTTAATTACAAACGCAGCAAGGCCATTGACCATAGAAAACTTTTCTATACGGTACATTGCGTCCTCACTGAAACCATAGGTCAATGTGGGGCGACCTATACGCGTGATCAATTCTTTAATCACAGGATCATCAATACAGACCACAGCTAAACCATAGAAGGGTAAATTGTGTAAGAATTCAATATAGGTGGTTTTTAATTGTTCAAAATCAAACCCATAGGTTTCCATATGGTCTGGCTCTATATTAGTCACCACTGAAACCATAGGTTGAAGATGTAAAAATGATGCATCACTTTCATCAGCTTCGGCAATTAAATAGCGACTGTCACCCAATTTAGCGTTGGTACCAGTACGATTAACGCGCCCCCCTACAATAAAGGTTGGGTCGCGACCGTCTTCAGCATAAATTGCAGCAATTAAACTGGTTGTCGTTGTTTTACCATGGGTGCCAGCAACTGCCACACCGTGACGGTAGCGCATTAATTCTGCGAGCATTTCTGCTCGTCTAACCACCGGTATTCCAAACTCAAAGGCAGCGGCTATTTCAGGATTTTCCAGAGTCACTGCTGAGGACTTAACCACCACATCGGCACCCTCAATATGGCTCTTATCATGACCTTTGAAAAATGTAATACCACTGGCTTTTAATCGCTTTATCGTCGCGCTAACATTGATGTCTGAACCAGAAATTTCATAGCCCTGATTAAGCAGCACCTCAGCAATCCCACTCATACCACTGCCGCCAATACCTACAAAGTGAATGCGGCGAATACGGCGCATTTCTGGTGGCTGAAAGCTTATTTTATTATCCATTGGCAACCTCCATACAAACCTCAGCAACACGATCAGCCGCACCTAGTTTGGCAATCGTTTTTGCACATTGAGACATGGCAATACATAGATCTCTATTCTTGGCAATCTGCTTAATATAGTCGGCTAATTTTTGAGCAGTTAAATTTGATTCAGACAACATTTCAGCTGCGCCAGAATCCACCAGCCATTGGCCATTGATTGTCTGGTGATCATCGATGGCATGGGGGAATGGAATCAAAAAGGCGCCCAACCCAACCGCAGTTAATTCAGCCACCGTCAACGCACCTGAACGACAGATAACAAAATCTGCCCATGCATAGGCTTCATCCATTTTATCAATGAAGGGAACAATATTAATGGCTGATGAGCAAACATCATGCCCCTGCTCTTGGTAAAGGTTTTGGGTTAGCTCTAGGTGCTGACTCCCCACCTGGTGCAGTACGTCAGGCCTATGTTGGCTATCAATAGCTGCGAGTGCCTGCGGAACTATTTTGTTGATAGCCAAGGCGCCACGACTTCCACCTATAACAAGCACACGCAAGGGGCCCGATCTATTTTCAAGTCGGCCTGATTCCTGGTGTAAAGCAGCTATTTCTGATCGAATAGGATTACCACACCACTCAGCCTGCTTAAAGGTATTAGGGAAGCCTTGCATTATTTTGGTCGCAAACTTGGCAGAGAGCTTATTGGTTGTTCCCGCCACAGAATTTTGCTCGTGAATAACCAGCGGTATACCCTTTAATTTTGCGGCGACTGCGCCAGGACCTGAGGCGAACCCACCCATACCTAAAACTACTGAGGGATTGAATTGACTAATAACCGAACAAGCCTGAAGTACTGAAGAAAACAATTTAAAGGGCGCTCTTAAAAGTGCAAGCAACCCACGGCCTCGTCAGACCTTCAATATTTAAATAATTTAACTCAATTCCATGCTGGGGTATCAGTTCTGATTCAATACCTTTGCGCGTTCCCAGCCAGGAAACATCGACATTGTTAGCCATTAGTATTTCAGCCACTGCTAACGCGGGGAATACATGACCACCGGTTCCGCCGGCCATAATCATGACTCGGGAATGATTGGACGGTCTTTTATCGCTCATAGCCAGACCTCCCCGATACATTTTTAGTTCGCTCTAATTCATGACTTAACCGCAGCATCATGCCCAGCATTGCACAACAAACTAACAGGCTACTGCCGCCATAACTAATAAATGGCAGGGTAAGTCCCTTGGTAGGCAACAGTCCTGCATTAACACCCAGATTAATAAATGCCTGACCGCTGAGAATTAGACCAAAACCTATCAATACATAGGCCGCATACCAATTTTGGCAACTAATCGCTTTTTTCCCGAGATGCATAATACGCACCACAAAAAAGCTGTATAAAAACAGTAGGAATATGACACCAACAAAGCCAAATTCCTCAGCATAGATGGCAAATACAAAGTCTGTGTGCGCATCGGGTAAATAGAGCATTTTTTGCACTGACTGACCCAAACCAACACCAAATAATTCCCCTCGACCAAAGGCAATTAACGACTGAGTCAGCTGATAACCGGAATCAAACTTATCTGACCATGGATCTAAATAAGCGGTTAATCGCGCCATACGGTACGGCGCTGCTGTAGCCATTACCCAAAAAGACAATGCCGCTAATACTAATACTGATAAGAATTGACGAATATGTGAGCCACCCAAAAACAACATCACCATAAAGGTACAGCCCAAAACTCCAACAGACCCGAAATCAGGCTCTAGAATAAGCAGTATCGAAAGTATCATGATTACAGCCATTAATTTAAGAAACTGTGGCCAGTTGTCACTTAGAGTATCGCGATATTTTTCAAGCTGAGCAGCTAAGAAAATAACCGTAGCTACCTTCACAAATTCTGAAACCTGTAGAGTAAATCCGCCTACACCCAGCCAGCGGCGACTTCCATTAAGATTAAGTCCAACGCCAGGAACAAGCACCGCAATAAGCAGAAGAACAGATAATAGTATCCATGCGAGGCTGTATTTTGACCAGACTGTTGGCGAGGTATAAAAACCAACAGCAATGGCACCCATACTCAACAGCAGATAGGCAAAATGNNTAAAACTGATCATCAAACCTATGGTCAGCATAACTAAACGATGAGGATGCCACCATAATCAAGCCGATAGACAATAACGCTAATGCTGGCACTAATAGCTTGCTATCGACATGCCAACTATCGTTTCGCTGAGCCATTGTTTTTAAGGGCATTGATTGACTCATTGGACACTTCCTTGAGCCGCTGCCATGG
>ENA-UZWU01006452-UZWU01006452.1-metagenome-genome-assembly--contig:-Day-4--1m-contig-6452_pt1 | contig 14265 bp, 14 predicted proteins | sample MGYA00260345_ERZ794905 | MGnify/ENA metagenome assembly ERZ794905
CGAAGCTCGAGTCGCTGTGCGACCGACATGAGGAAGTCTCTGCATTGCTCTCTGATGCGGAGACAGCCTCCGACCCTAATAAATTTCGAAGCCTTTCTCAGGAATATTCGCAGCTCGACGAGGTCGTCAAGGTTTATGAGAGCTATCGGCGCGCACAAGACGATTTAGCAGAGGCGCAAGTCATGCTGCAAGACGCTGATGTTGAACTTCGAGAGATGGCCGATGAGGAAATTGCGCTGGCTGAGCAGCATATGGTGGCGTCTGAAGCTGAGCTTCAGGTGCTAATGTTGCCCAAAGACCCGAAAGATTCGAGTAACGTATTTTTGGAGATTCGAGCCGGCACAGGGGGCGACGAGGCAGCTATTTTTTCAGGTGACCTGTTCCGGATGTACTCACGCTACGCGGAGAGCAAACGGTGGTCCATTGAAGTTGTCTCAGAGCGGGCGAGCGATCATGGCGGTTATAAAGAATTAATTGCCCGTGTGGTGGGTGATTCTGTCTACGCTCACTTAAAATTTGAGTCGGGTGCACATCGTGTTCAGCGGGTTCCTGAAACGGAGTCACAGGGACGAATCCATACGTCTGCCTGCACCGTTGCCGTCATGGCGGAGCCCGATGAAGTTGAGGAGGTCGCGATTCGTAAGGAGGACCTCCGCGTTGATACCTATCGCTCCTCAGGGGCCGGAGGGCAGCACGTCAACACCACGGACTCCGCTGTCCGCTTGACACACATTCCAACCGGCATTGTCGTGGAGTGCCAAGATGAGCGCTCACAACACAAGAATCGCGCTCGGGCGATGTCGCTTTTACAAGCTAAACTCGCGTCGGCCTCTGAGCAACAGTTGGCGGCAGAGCAAGCCGAAGAGCGGCGTAATTTGGTGGGGACCGGTGATCGATCTGACCGCATCCGGACGTACAATTACCCGCAAGGCCGGGTGACAGACCACCGAATTAACCTCACCTTGTACAAATTAGACGAGGTGGTGGAAGGCAGTCTCGATTCGGTCATACAGCCGCTCAGACAGGAGCATCAGGCGGATCTACTGGCCGCGCTAGGTGACGAGTGAAAGTCAGCGACGCGTTAAACGCATTTAATATTGCTAAGCGCGATGCTGAAACCTTATTGCTGCACTGTTTGGGTCGCACTAATCGGGCCTGGCTCTTCGCGCATGACACGGATGATCTTGCTGTCGAAGACCTCAAGCAGTACTCCGCGCTCTGTCGAGAGCGCGAGCAGGGCGTTCCATTGGCNNTACGTGTTGGGTTATCGAGAATTTTGGTCGCTTGAACTTGCGGTAACGCCCGACGTACTTATTCCGCGGCCCGAAACTGAACACTTAGTCGAGTGGGCCATTGAGCGAGTCGAGGCGTTTGCAGCGCCTTCATTGCTTGATTTGGGGACCGGGAGTGGCGCAATCGCGTTGGCGTGCAAGGCGGCTAAACCAAAATTGCAGGTGACGGCGTGTGATGTCAGTGAGCCGGCACTTGCCGTTGCGGAAAAAAACGCCAGAAATCTCGATTTACCGATTGAATTGACCGTCTCGAATTGGTTCTCCGCCTTTGGCGAACGATCATGGTCAATCATTGTGGCGAATCCGCCTTATGTGGCGCATAAAGATGAGCATCTGTTGCAAGGCGATGTACGTTTTGAACCAACGATCGCATTAACTGATGGGAGCGATGGGCTCAGTGATATTCGACGTATTATCACTCAGGCACCACAGCACCTGACTAAAGGCGGCTGGCTTTTGATTGAGCACGGCTATGATCAGGCGAGTGATGTTTATAAAATTTTCCGGGCCCACGGGTTTACAGACGTGAGCCTGCGGCATGATTTGGCAGGAAGGCCAAGAGTGACCGGGGGGTGCTTGCGATGATCAGTGACGAGGTTCTAGAGCGTTATTCGCGGCAGATCTTATTGCCTGAGGTTGACCTTGCGGGACAGGATCGTCTGAGTCGTGCGCGTGTCGTTATCGTGGGCTGCGGTGGTTTGGGGTCGATGGTGGGGCTATTTTTGGCTGGGGCAGGCGTTGGTCACCTTCGGCTCGTTGATCATGACAGACTTGAGATGAGTAACCTTCACCGCCAGCTCGCCTTTCGAGAGCGAGACATTGGCGAGTATAAAGCCACAGCGCTACAGGCACAGCTCGCCGCACTCAACAGTGACGTGCAGATTGAATCCGTGACTCAACGTTTTGGTGAAAATAGGGCAAACGACAGATCAGTGCTTGCCGATATCGATCTTGTTATTGATGCCACCGATAATTTGGAGTCCCGTCACGCGATCGAGAGATACACGCGGGAACTCGACATACCTTGGATTATGGGCGCGGCCTCCCGTCTGCACGGTCAAGTGATTGCATTTAGTGGCTCGCGCAGTGAGGGCTGTTATCGCTGTATCGCGCCTGCTGATGACGACAGACCTGGATTTGATTGTCGGAACGAAGGTGTTTTGGCCTCTGTGGTCGGCGTCATTGCCGCCTGGCAGGCGCAGGACGCCCTCATCTACCTTGCGGGACAGCACCAACCGCTCTGGGGTCTTCTGAGAGTTTATGACGCGCTAGAGCAACACATTGAGCGACTCTACGTTGCCGCCCCCGGCGGTTGTGGCCACGACTAGTCGGCGTAAAGATCTCTCGGTATCGGCTGCTTGAGCAGTAAGACTAAGCGAACGGCGATCATGACTGATGCGACAGTGACGCCGACGATGATACCGACCCAGAACCCTGCCGCGCCGTCAAACACGTTATCCGCTTTCACAATGCCAAGGTAGTAACCCAGCGGTAAAGCAATGAGCCAGTAAGCAACCATGCTCGCGATGAATGGGAAACGCGTCTTTTTGTAGGCGCGCATCGAAAATGATCCCACGATCTGAACGGCATCGATAATCACAAACAGTGCGGCAAGACTCAGAAGTCGGGCAGCAAGCAATGTGATGTCAGGGGACTCAGAATAAATGCTGACGATCGTAAGCGGCAGTGTCAGAAGTACCGCCATGGTCGTGAGACTGATGATGCCTGAGCATAATATACCGGCCTTGAGCGCCATAAAAACGCCTTGCTGGTTTTGAGCGCCCAAGGCGTGGCCCATTCGAGTCGCCATTGCCGACCCGATGGCCAGCATCGGAATGTAGAACATATCCCACACGTTAAAGGCGATTTGGTGGGCGCCAATCGCGGTGTCTCCCAAAGACGACACCAAGAGTGCGATACCAGCAAAAACCGCAGTCTCCAGAAACATGGTGGCCCCCACCGGCCACCCCAATACTAAAATCTCTTTAATCGCCTTTGCGTTGGGTGCAACGGGTGACCAGGGGGGCATGTATTGTTTCAGCGATTTCTTCTGGAGTACGTACACCGTGATCACGATTGCCGAGAGCCACATTGATATTGCGGTTGCGATTCCGCAGCCCTGCGCTCCCATGGCGGGAATATCACCAAAGCCAAAAATAAACATATAGTTGAGTGGAATATTGGTGATGAAGCCGACAACAGCAGCGACCGCAAATGGTGACGTGATGCCGACCCCTTGGCAGTGGTAGCGCAGCGCCATGAAGATACCCAAGGCAGGAAACCCGAATGCGACCATCTTGATGTACTCGCTGGATTTTTCCGCTGTTTGCCCGTCTATACCAAGCCAACCAAGCCCGAGGTGACTGAAATAGCACAGCGGGGCAACGATCAAACTTAGGAAAACGGACACCCACAGCGCCTGTGGAAGGTGGTCGCGAATTCGGTGTATTCGTCCTGCGCCGAAGTCCTGCGCGATGATCGCAGAGCTGGCAAACATGACCCCCAGCACAACAAGGTAAAGCGGCAACCAAATGTTGAAGCCGATGGCAATTGCCGCGAGATCTTTGTCGCCGAAACGTGCCGCCATAATCGTATCGACAACACCTGTTCCCATTTGTGCGCTTTGGGCGACCAGCAATGGCCAACCAATACGCCAAAAATGTGTCAACTCTGATCTGAGCGAAGTGGATGTTTCGGACATGGAGCCCCCAAATTCAAGGGCGCACTGTACCACGTAACGCGAATAACTCAGGTGCGCTTTGGGCATTGTGCTATGCTCGGCGCCCTGCTACGTAAGGACGTAAAAACCGGTGACCGATCAAGTTGTCCAAACCGCCGAAAATCAGGCGCCAAACTCCGAAGATGTGTCGTTCGATTCGCTCAATCTTGATGCGACGCTCATGCGCGGAATCAATGCTCTTGGCTTTGAACGGTGCTCGCCCATTCAGGCCAGAATTTTGCCCTACACACTAGAGGGGCACGATGCGATTGGCAAAGCACAAACTGGAACAGGTAAGACCGCGGCGTTTTTGATCACGCTGTTCAATGACATGTTGAACAACCCGGTTGAGGGAGAACGCTATTTAGCGGAACCCAGAGCAGTGATTTTAGCGCCCACTCGCGAGTTGGTGATGCAGATCGGTGAGGATGCGCGAGAACTTGGAAAGTTTACGGGGCTGAGTACGGTCACACTTATTGGCGGGGCTGACTACGCGAAGCAGTTGCAAAAGGTTAATCAGCGCGTCACAGATATTGTTGTTGCGACCCCTGGGCGACTGATCGATTTTCTTCAACGGCGCGATATGTTTTTAGATCGCGTGGAGTCGCTGGTTCTTGATGAGGCTGACCGTATGCTTGATATGGGGTTCATCCCTCAGGTGAAGCGTATTGTGAGATCCACACCGAAAAAAGAAGATCGTCAGACGTTATTGTTTTCTGCAACCTTTAGTCCCGACATTATGAATCTGGCGAGTCAGTGGACCTATGAGCCCATTACGGTGGAAATTGAGCCAGAGCGAATAGCGACCGAAAACGTGGATCAGCGAGTGTATGTCCTAGAGAGTCGTGATCGTTTAAACGTGCTCAAGAATATCTTGGCAACGCCTGAGGCGACGTCGGTCATCGTTTTCGCAAATCGTCGAGACCAGGTGCGGCGCGTTCATGAACGATTGCAAAAAAGTGGTCTTGAGTGTGGGATATTGTCGGGTGAGATCACACAGGCAAAGCGAACGAAGACGCTCGAGCAGTTTAAGTCTGGGCGACTACGTGTGTTGATCGCAACCGATGTGGCGGGTAGAGGCATACACGTGGACGGCGTGAGTCATGTGGTGAATTACGACTTGCCCGAAGATCCTGAGGACTACGTTCACAGGATTGGTCGTACGGGTAGAGCGGGTGAGAAGGGCGTGTCGATCAGCTTTGCGAGCGAAGATAATGCGTTTCTTTTGCCTGAGATTGAGGCGCTGCTCGGTCAGTCGTTAAAGTGCACGCAAGTTCCCGTCGATCTGGTGAACAGCTAGCTATTTGAGCGGTCGCAGCTCCTCACACCACAGCAACGTGGCGCCCGCTACGGCTGCTGGTATCAAAACGAGATTAAGCACGGGCATTCCCGAGACGAATGCCACAATCCCACCAAAGCCGATTGACGTGCTTCGGCGAGCGGCGCATGCCGCACGAACCTCACCAAACGAGAGTCTGTGATTGTCCATCGGATAGTCCACGAACTGCAGTGACATCATCCAGGCGCCGAGCAGCATCCAAAAAAGAGGCGCTGCCATATTGATCCCGGGAATGAGGCTGAGGACTAATACTGCGAGTGCCATAGGGACGTAATGTGCGATCTTTTGCAGTTCTCTGAGAAACCCTCGAGGCACCGCGAGCGCCAGTTGGACTGCCGAGCTGTCCGACGCCAGTGTCTCGCCGGTGACGTACTCCTCCACCTTCTCAGCCAGTAACCCGTGGAAAGGCGACGTTAAAAAAAGTACGATAAAAATGGACAGATAGCCCGAGAGCAATGTGCCGACGAGCCATATCAGCGGTGCGACGATCCATGTTAGGAAGCTCCACGTGCTGGTGAGTTCACCCGTAAAGTCGACATAAACACCCGACATGAGTTGGTACAAGGAGCCGGCAATAACACCGAATACAGCAACGTTTGCCACCAGCGGAATGATCACAAATCTGCGGAGTCCGGGGCGCGTAATGATCTTGAGGCCTTTAAAAAAGTAACCCATTCCAGTCATCAAGTCTGACATCACATTGTCCTGTCCAATTAAGATTTGAGTCGCGCGATTTTCTTGTCTGTCCTGTGATTATACTACGAAGATCTTGGACGGGAGCCTGATGATGGCAGACGACGATCTGTTCGAAAGCGAAATGAGTGACGTCACACCACTAAACCGGGCTCCGCGCGAGCGACTGGTAAAAACTGACTCGGTTGACTCGTCACTTAGGCGGCAAGCGGCTATGCGCCAGGACACTCGGTCAGATAATGTGTTAACTGACGACGGCATTGCGCCGCTCGACGCCTGGTTCGTCCTGGAGTTTAAGCGACCGGGGATTCAAAACGGTGTGTATAGGAAACTGCGGCTGGGACACTACGAAATTGAGGCCAGACTTGACCTGCATCGATTCACGGTCGCCGAAGCCCGACTTGAGCTGTGGTCATTTTTTAAAGAAGCACGTCGGCTGGGTTTGCGCACCCTGCTCATCACCCACGGAAAAGGGTTTGGCAACAAGGAGAAGTCCGGGTCAGGTGTATTGAAGGGCTATGTCAACCAGTGGCTGCAGGATATCGATGACGTACAGGCGTTTCATTCAGCCCAAGCTCACCATGGCGGTACGGGCTCAGCTTACGTCTTACTACGCAAGAGTGACGCGAAAAAGCGGGAGAATCGAGAGCGGTTTATGAAGGGTCGAGTACAGGACGTCTGATCAACCCAGTTTTTCTTTGAGGAGCTGATTGAGTAACTGCGGATTTGCCTGACCTTTTGAGGCCTTCATGGCTTGGCCGACAAAAAAGCCGATCAGTTTCTTTTGCTTACCTTCATCCGCTACGCGGTACTGCTCGACTTGTGCCGTATTATCATTAATCAGTGCATTGACGATTGCCTCGAGTGCCCCGCTATCACTGACTTGCTTGAGTCCTTTGCGGTCAATAATACCATCGACGTCGGTCTCGCCCTGCCACAGGGCGTCAAATACGCCCTTGGCCATTTTACTCGACAGCGTGTTGTCATCAATTCGCTCGATCAAGGCCGCTAAGTCGATGGCGCTCAACGTAGCATCGGACATTGAAATGCCTTCTTTGTTGAGTGCCGCACTGACATCACCGAGTACCCAGTTGGCGGCTGACTTGGGGTTTTCCGAGGTTTGGGCGACGATTTCAAAAAACTCAGCGGTTGCACGATCTTGTGTCAGTAGGTTGGCGTCGTAATTGCTGAGGCCCAACTCTTCGGTATAACGCCGGCGTTTGGCTACCGGTAACTCAGGGAGTGAGGCTCTTATGTCTTCGATCGTGGCGTCGTCAATGACAATGGGTAGGAGGTCGGGGTCGGGGAAGTACCGGTAGTCGTTCGCCACTTCCTTGGAGCGCATCGCGCGGGTTTCGTCGCGGTCGGCGTCAAAGAGGCGTGTCTCTTGCGTCACAGTGTGCCCAGCTTCTAAAAGATCTTGTTGTCGTTGCGACTCAACACGGATGGCACGCTCAATAAATCGAAAGGAGTTGATATTTTTTAGCTCGGTGCGCGTTCCGTAGGCCGATTCACCCTTCGGTCTAAGCGATATGTTGACGTCACAACGCATGGACCCCTCGGACATGTTGCCGTCGGAGATGCCCAAGTAGGTCACTAAGGCGTGCAGTGCCTTCAGGTAGGCAATGACCTGTTCCGCAGTTCTAAAATCGGGCTCAGTGACCACCTCCAGTAGCGGCGTGCCTGCCCGATTTAAGTCGATACCCGTGTGCCCCGGAATCGCATCATGGACCGATTTTCCTGCATCTTCCTCGAGGTGCGCGCGCAAAATTCTGACAGGAAAAGTCGAACCGTCTTCGAGTGGCACATCAAAGATGCCTTCTTTGACGATAGGCTCGAAGAACTGTCATATTTGGTAGCCCTTTGGTAGGTCTGGGTAGAAATAATTCTTACGATCGAACCGTGATATTTTACCGATTTCAGCACCAACACCCAATCCAAAAACAATAGCCTGTGTGACCGCTTCGTGGTTTAGCACGGGTAGAGTGCCGGGGAGCGCCATATCGAGTGGGTTCGTGTGCGTATTCACCTCGGCCCCAAATTGGGTGGAAGAGGACGAAAATATTTTTGAGTGCGTCGCAAGCTGCAGGTGCACCTCCAGCCCCATCACCATTTCCCAGTGCATCAGCGAACGGCCTCTAGTGTCGGTCTGCGGGTGTGCCAGTCAGTGCGGTTCTGAAACTGGTGCGCCACGTTCAAAAGTTGAGCTTCTCCAAAACGTCGGCCAATCATCTGCAGGCCAACGGGCAAACCATTGACCAGCCCTGCGGGCAAACTGATTGCAGGTAACCCCGCCAAATTCGCGCCAATGGTAAATACATCTTCCATGTACATGTCAGTGATCGATTTGCTGGTGTCGTTGAGGGCAAATGCCGTGTTCGGCGCTGCGGGGCCTGCTATGACGTCTACCTCATCCAAAACGTTGTCATATTCTTGTGTAATGAGGCGTCTGACTTGCTGCGCTTTCATAAAGTATTGATCGTATGAAGCGGCGGATAGGGTGAACGTGCCCACCAGTATCCGGCGCTTTACTTCGGCGCCAAAACCTTCTGTCCGAGACCTAAAATAGAGATCTTGAAGGTCTTTTGGCGTCCCACAACGATAGCCGTAACGCACGCCGTCGTAGCGAGAGAGATTTGCTGACGCTTCAGCAGGCGCAATCACGTAATACGTTGACACGGCTAAATCCGTGGAGGGCAAAGAAACCTCTTTGATCGTGGCGCCAGCGCGCTCTAGCTCGCGAATTGCGGTGTCGATTACAGTTGCGACCTCTGTGTTGAGGTGGCTTGAAAAGAACTCTTTTGGAACGCCAACCCGAAGTCCAGCGATCGGGTGATCTAAGGTTTCATGATAGTTCGGCACCGGGCTGTTATCGCAGGTGGAGTCGAGAGGGTCGTGTCCGGCCATTGCATTGAGTACGAGGGCACAATCTTGTGCTGAGTGTGCCATGGGCCCTGCTTGATCCATGGATGATGCGAAGGCGATCATGCCATACCGAGAAACGCGACCGTAGGTTGGCTTCAATCCTGTGATACCGCAAAGGGCTGCGGGTTGTCTGATTGATCCACCGGTATCAGTACCGGTCGCCAAGGGAACCATTCCAGACGCAACGGCTGCCGCTGACCCACCCGACGAGCCGCCGGGCACTCGCGTCATGTCCCAAGGATTCTTACACGCACCAAACACGCTGGTTTCGTTCGACGAGCCCATCGCAAACTCGTCCATGTTGCACTTGCCCAGGTTGATCATTCCTGCGGCTCTGAGTTTCTGGACTACGGTCGCGTCGTACGGCGGTACAAAATCTTTAAGCATTTTAGAGCCGCAGGTGGTGTGCATGCCTTGGGTGCAAAAAATATCTTTGTGCAACATGGGTATACCGAGAAGGGGAGAGTGCTCTCCCTTCGCTCGCTTTGCATCGGCCTGATCCGCATTGACAAGGGCTTGTTCTGCTTCAAGACAAACCACTGCATTGAGTTGAGGGTTCAGGGCGTCGATTCTTGCCACGGCCTGTTCAACAAGCTGCCGACTCGATACCTCACCCGTTTTTAAGTCATGGCTGAGGGTGGCAATTGACTTGAACGTCAGACTCATCAGTCGATTACCCTCGGTACTAAGAAGTAGTTTTCTTCTTCTGAGGGAGCATTCTTCATGAGGTCCTCGCGCCCAACTAACGTCGTCACGCTGTCGGTTCTAAGAGGCTGATTGGCTCTACAAGGGTTGACCATCGGTGCAACACCTTTGGTGTCGACAGATTGGAGGGCATCAAACAGCGCAAGCGTCTGATTGAATTCGGCGGTGACGTTTTCGATGTCGTGTTCTGAGATCGTAAGACGCGCTAGGGCAGCGACGTCTTTCACGGTTGATGCCTGAGTCACAGTAAATACCTGCTTGGTGCGTTTATGGGCCGCAAACTAACACACTTCCAGCTTGCTCAAAAACTATCGCATTGTTACATTTCATTTAGTAGGACGCTGTCTTGGCTGAGGTCGAGCTTCCGGGGTAACACCCGAGCGCGTGAGACGAGGGTGGCTCGTTATCAGCGACAGTGACCGTTTACCTATCCACGGGCTAAAAACATGTTTAAACGCTTGCGAGGGATGTTCTCAACCGATCTATCGATCGACCTCGGGACAGCAAATACTCTGATTTACGTTAAAGACAGGGGCATCATTTTAGATGAGCCCTCGGTTGTGGCGATCAGGGTGCATAACGGACAAAAATCAATCGAAGCGGTCGGTACTGAAGCCAAGCGAATGCTTGGAAGAACGCCCGGAAATATTACTGCGATTAGGCCGTTGAAGGACGGGGTTATCGCAGACTTTCAGGTGACCGAGAAAATGCTGCAGCACTTTATTCTCAAGGTTCACGATACTCACTCGGGTTGGCTACGGCCGAGTCCGCGGGTTCTGATTTGCGTGCCGTGTTTGTCGACGCAAGTTGAGCGAGAAGCGATACGTCGGTCTGCGGAGGGCGCGGGTGCGCGAGACGTCCGACTGATCGAGGAGCCCATGGCGGCTGCTATCGGTGCCGGACTGAAGGTCGAAGAGGCCGTCGGCTGCATGGTGGTGGATATTGGCGGTGGCACGACTGAAATTGCGCTGATTTCACTCAGTGGTGTGGTTTACCGTGACTCGATTCGTGTGGGTGGTGATCGATTCGATGAAGCGATTGTGGCGCACGTCCGTCGCCGCTTTGGATGCTTAATCGGCGACTCGACTGCCGAGCGAATTAAACAAGAGGTTGGCTGCGTTTGGGTCAGTAGCGAGCAGCGAGAAATCGATGTTCGCGGACGTCACCTTGGCTGAAGGTGTTCCACGCACGTTTACCTTAGGCAGCGCGGACGTCATGACCGCGCTCGAGGAGCCCGTTGATGCGATCATCCGAGCGGTTCGCATGGCGCTCGAGCAGTCTCCTCCCGAACTGGCCGCTGATATTGCTGAGAACGGCATTGTGTTGACGGGTGGAGGAGCATTGCTGCGGGATTTAGACGCGCGTATTGCTGAGGAGACCGGATTGCCTGTTGTGATTGCTGAAGACCCTCTGACCTGCGTTGTTCGCGGCGGTGGTATGGCCCTCGAGCTGATGGACTCCTATTCACTGGATCTCATGTCGACCGAGTAAGTTTCTGGGTTCAATACGGAACGAGGAACACGACATCAGCACACTTTTCTCTAAGCCTCGACTCCTGACTATTCGCCTGCTTACTGCTGTAGCTCTGGGTTGGGTGTTGGTGGCGTTTATGCGCGACTCACCATTAACTGGACACGTTGAGGGGGTCGGTGCAGACCTCACTGAGGCCTCGTTTGTTGTGATTGATGTTCCAAAGCGCTTGTTTGGAACGGTAGCCGCGTACCTCGAAAGTCGCGCAACGATGCGTCAAAAAATTGTGGAACTTCAGGATCGGAACTTGATTTTGAGTGCGCGCGCTCAACGTATGGAAGCGCTAATGGCGGAAAATATGCGCTACAAGGCGCTTCTCAATTCTGCTGTGGCCGAAGACACAACGATGACCGTGGCGAGAATCGTGGCCGTGTCTCCCGACGTCAACCGACACCTCTTAACGCTGAATCGCGGGGACGCCGATGGCGTCATGATTGGAGACCCTGTTCTCAACGCTGATGGTGTTATGGGTCAGGTGACACAGGTGGGGCGGTCAGCGAGTCGCGCGCTTTTGGTGACCGACGTTCAACACGGCCTACCAGTGCTTAATAATCGAACAGGGCAGCGTGCGATTGCTGAGGGCGTCGGCAGACTTGATCGGCTGGTTATCCGTAATTTGGCCAGTACTTCCGATGTGACATCCGGCGACCTTTGGGTCACCTCCGGGCTGGGCGAAGCGCTTCCCCGCGGGTTACCCTGTGGGCACTACCGTCGAAACCGCAACATCGGCTGATGCGGCTTATTTGTCGGTATCTTTGGCGCCAACCGCGGCCTTGGATGTAGAGAGTTATGTGTTAATTCTCACGTCCGCCGATGCGTCCTGAAAGGCAAGGATTGCTATGAGGGATCAAAGCAATGTTTGGCCGTCACTGCTGGCATCAATCGTGATCGCCACGCTTCTTTTTCAAGCTGCAAACTCGGTGGACTTGCGCGTTTTTACGCCGCGGTTATTAGAGCTTTGTGTGTGCTACTGGATTTTGTCATCACCGGCCACCGTGGGTGTTTTTTTCGCCTTTACTGTGGGGTTGTTGATCAGTCTGGTTGAGGGGTCTTTCCTTGGGAGTGCATCGATCGGACTCTCGATTGTCGGGTTTGTGCTGCTCAACAACATTTTTACCATTCGGCAACTTGATTGGGTTTCACAAACAACCGTTATTTTTTTACTGCTGGGTATTTCCTTGGCCCTTCATAGACTGATTTTGTCGAGTTTAGGTGTTCCCTCCGAGGGTCTTCATTACCTGATCTCGGTCTTTGTGTCGTCGGCGCTTTGGCGACCGTTCAATGCGATGATGGATGCAACCCGGTTTCGTTTGAGTCAGCTGTTGTGAGTTTAGTTCTGGCCAGCGCGAGTCCAAGGCGGCGCGAGTTGCTGTCCTTATTAACTGCTGACTTTGAATGTCGCCCCGCGGATATTGACGAATCGTGTGAGTTCGATGAGCCCCCTGAGGACTATGTGAGGCGCATGGCTCGAGAAAAGGCGCGGCGGGTTTGGCGACCAGGTGATACGGTTCTTGGTGCAGACACCTCCGTCGTGCTGAAGAACCAGATTTTGCACAAACCAACATCTTATGACGACGCTCGGGGAATGTTAGAGACATTAAGTGGTCAAACACACGTGGTCATGACATCGGTCGTGCTGATGTGTGACGCATTGGTGAAAACACAAATGGTTAAAACGAGTGTCCAGTTTGGTGAACTTGAGTCGAGTATCATCGAGTATTATTTGACCACGGACGAGCCTTGGGACAAAGCAGGTGCGTATGGGATTCAAGGTTTTGCAGGTTGTTTTGTGACGCGACTGGACGGCAGTTACAGCGGCGTCGTGGGGCTGCCTTTGCGCGAGACAGATGCCCTGTTAAGGGCGGTTGGGCTCGGGCACGGCACTCATGGATCCCATGTTTGAGCGAATTTATGGGTTCATCGGGGGCATCCTTTGGCGGGCTGTTCTTTGGACGCTTATTCTTACAGCCATTGCGGTCAGTTTACTGACGGCGGTTCTTCCACTTCTCCCTTCGGTTAACACGTCACTCGCTGCGGAGATTCAATCAAGAACTGGTTTTGAAGCTGAGATCCGAGAGATCGGCGGCGAGATGAAAGGATTTCGCCCTCGACTGACACTGGCGGGTGTCAGTATTGTCGATGGCGAAGAAGGGCAAGAGGTCATATTTCAAGCTGGACGTTTGCAAGTCACCCTCAACCCTTGGCGCTCCCTATTGCAGCGGCAGTTGATTCTTTCAGAGGTGCGTGCGAGTGACGTTTTTATCCCCGCTCGATTAGATAACACGGCCAGCGGTGTTGTTGTCCCCATTGACCCGAGTGTTTTTGCCACCGAAATCGAGCGATTAGCGCTTAACAACATGAGAGTGTCACTACTGCGTGAGGATTCTCAGGCTGAAGCCACACTCGATCTTGTCGTTGAGGTGGACTTACGACGCTCGGGAAGTACCCGAGAAATTCAACTGCGCGCTCGCGGTGACGGTGGACTTTCACTGAGTATGACCGGCATCGGGGTTGGCAATCCGCTTGATTTGAGTCGATTTTCCGGTGAACTCACCGGACGGCTCGCGGCAAAGGATGTGGGGCCGATCAGTGCGTTTTTAGGCCTCGGTGTTGCAGGGAGTAGCGATCTCTTTTTTTGGACCGAGGCCCAAGGAGGCGAGGCTCAAACGATATTTCAAGCATCGGGTGAGGCACTAGCATCGACGGCCAAGCCGGGGGCAAATCCCGTCGCATTCTCGCTAGAGGGCCTTGTGACCTCTGCCCGTCAGACGCACTGGCTGAATGTTGTCGAGAGCTCGATTGAGCTCAATGCGACGCGACTTGAATTCTCAGGCCTCCATTTAGGACTTAGAAACAACGAATGGGAAGTGATCGTTAACGATGTGGATTTGGCGACCACTGCAGCACTGGCAATCGACTCCGGACTGGTGCCCGAAAAATTTGTATCGCCACTAGTAAACGCTGAACTAACGGGGCGTTTAGGTGCGCTTAGTGTCATCGGTTCATTCGATAGGGCGTCGGACTCTCGCGTATCAGCGACTTTTGAGAATATTCAAGCGCAA
>ENA-UZWU01004358-UZWU01004358.1-metagenome-genome-assembly--contig:-Day-4--1m-contig-4358_pt1 | contig 14219 bp, 9 predicted proteins | sample MGYA00260345_ERZ794905 | MGnify/ENA metagenome assembly ERZ794905
TTCCGCGGACCGATGCGATACTCGTGGTCACTGATTCGAATGCATCGATAGGATTGTCGTGTTCGACGAAATAATGTTTGAAGCCGCCGGAGTCGGCATGGGCGAAAATCGCCTCGAAATCGATCGCGCCCTCACCCACCGCTGTCATTTTTCGGTCGGCGGATAAGTCTTTCACGTGAAGCATACTGAAGCGGCCTGCGTGATCTTTAATGTAAGCAAGTGGGTCGGCACCTGCATAGGCTATCCAAAATAAATCGAGTTCCATGTCGACAAAGTCAGGATCAGTCTGTGTCAGCAATAGGTCGTAAGGCACGACGCCTTCGACGGTGTCGAATTCGAAATCATGATTGTGGTAAGCGATCTTCAAGCCCGCACCGCGGCAAGCCTCGCCTGCACTGTTAAGCGTGTCGATAAGCCGTTTGTAATGATCGAGTGTACGCTCGTTCTCTTGCAGATAGGGAATGACGATATAGCGCTGGCCGATACCTGCCGCACGGTCGATTTCGACTTGCAGATTATCGCGGATCGCCGCCCACTGAATATGCGCCGCCGGTGACACTAAACCGTTAGCCTCCAGCGCGGTTTTAATCTGCACGGCACTGCGGCCGTAGTAACCCGCAAACTCCATTTCTTTATAACCAAGCTCAGCAACGCGCGCGAGTGTGCCGTCGAAGTCTTCGGCAAGTTCTTTGCGCAGTGTGTATAACTGCAGGCCAACATTTTCGACACGGCGCGACTGTGCGCTCGCTGTGAAAGGAAACAGTGAACCTGCCGCAATGCCGCCCGCAAATAGCGCGCTTCGCGTTAGGAATGTCCTTCGGCTTAAGCCTGAGCTGCCGAGTCTGCCTATCGATTTAGTCTTAGCCATCTTTTCTGTTCTCTCTATGATTTCGTATCCGGTTCTGATTGCAGACTTGATTTCGCATCTGACTATGCATCTGACTACGAATGACGATACTACTGCTGCAATGACGTCTGTTTTTCATCCCTTCGCTCACTGCCTAAAGCGTAACCCAAATGGATCCGCCCACCATCGACTCTACCGCCGCTCCAACGAAACGTACACCCTTTACGCCGTCGGCGACAGTGGGAAGAAGCCGAGCTTGATTAGACGCAGTCGCCGAGACTCCGCCCGTCACCGCGGTCAATTCGATCAAATCGGCGAAGTCGCTGTAAAGCGTGGCGAAGCCTTCGATAAATCCTTCGGGGTGGCCTGCTGGAATTCGCGTGACCGCACCAACGGCAGCCTCCGTCGACAGTCCAGACCCGCCGCGCGTGAGCGTGCGCATCGGTGCGCCTAACGGACGGTGAAGCAGTTGATTGGGGTTCTCTTGAAACCATTCGAGGCTGCCCGTCTCGCCATAGACTCGAAGCCGCAGCGCGTTTTCTTGCCCAACTGCAACCTGACTCGCCCAAAGCATGCCGCGTGCACCGCAGGCATAGCGCAGCAGAATATGCGCATTGTCGTCGAGCACACGACCAGGGACGAAAGACGTTAAATCGGCGAGCAGGCTTGTGGGCTGCATGCCGCTGACGAATCCTGCGAGGTGAAACGCATGTGTACCTATATCGCCAATACTACCGCCTGCGCCTGCACGTGCAGGATCGGTGCGCCATTCGGCTTGCTTCTGACCTTCGGCCTCAATATTGGTCGCGAGCCAGTCTTGCGGGTATTCGACCTGCACTAAACGAATCGCACCCAGTGCGCCGCTGGCGATTAGGTGACGCGCTTCTCTAACAAGCGGGTAGCCACTGTAATTATAGGTCACGGCAAACTGTGCGGCACTTTTACTCACGATCTCTGCGAGTTCCTGCGCTTGGGCATAGTCACTGGTTAGTGGCTTGTCGCAGATGACATGAATGCCGGCGGCGAGCATCGCTTTAGCTGGCTCGAAATGCAGATGGTTAGGCGTAACAATTGCTACTGCCTGCACGCCATCTTCACGCTGCGATTCCGCTTGTGCCATTTCCTCGAAAGACACATACGCACGATCAGCTGAGATGCCTAGCTCTTGAGCAGACGCACGCGCTCGCTCGGGGTCGGCGCTGAGAGCGCCGGCGCAAAGCTCGAAGCGATTATCGAGGCGAGCGGCAAGGCGGTGAACCTCGCCAATAAAGGCGCCCTGTCCTCCACCCACCATGCCTAAGCGAATTCGTTTTGCCATCAGTCTAAGCCCAGAATCCGTGCATTGGCTGCGTCATTAGTCCCCGCATCAGCGAAGTCGTCGAAGGCGCGATCGGTGACTCGAATGATGTGGTCTTTTATAAATGCAGCGCCTTCGCGTGCGCCGTCCTCGGGATGTTTAAGACAGCATTCCCATTCGAGCACCGCCCACCCTTCGAAGTCGTTTGCGGCGAGTTTAGAAAACATCGAGCGGAAATCGACTTGTCCATCGCCGAGTGAGCGAAAACGTCCCGCCCTATCGACCCACGGTTGATAGCCGCCGTAAACGCCCTGTTTAGCCGTAGGATTAAACTCGGCGTCTTTTATGTGTACAAGCTTGATACGGTCTTTATAAACATCCATAAACCCCAAGTAGTCGAGTTGCTGCAAGACCATGTGACTTGGGTCAAATAGAATATTGGCACGGGGATGATAATTAACACGCTCCAAAAACATATCGAAGGTCACGCCATCGTGTAAGTCTTCGCCGGGATGCAACTCGAATCCGATGTCGACACCCGCGTCGTCAAACGCATCGAGAATGGGAAGCCAGCGTGCCGCAAGTTCATCGAACGCCGTCTCGACCAAGCCGGCAGGACGCTGCGGCCACGGATAAAAATACGGCCATGCCAGCGCGCCAGAAAAACTCGCGTGCGCAGTAAGTCCGAGCCTGCGCGAAGCCTTAGCGGCAAGCATGAGTTGATTCACTGCCCAGTCTTGACGCGCATCGGGCCGGCCACGCAAATGTGCAGGCGCGAAGCCATCAAACATTTCGTCATAGGCCGGATGAACGGCGATTAGCTGGCCTTGCAGATGCGTCGATAACTCCGTTATTTCGATGCCGTGGTTAGCCAATGTGTCACGCAGGTCGTCGCAATAAGACTGACTCTCGGCGGCTAATTCGAGGTCGATTAGGCTCGGCTCGCCGCTGGGCACTTGAATGCCTTTATAGCCTAAGTCAGCCGCCCACGCCGCGATGCTGTCTAGTGAATTAAACGGTGCGTCTTCGCCAACAAATTGCGCAAGAAAAATTGCGGGGCCCTTTATCGTTTTCATCTCTGCTCTCTTCTGCCGCGGCTTAAAACGGTGAGTCGGGGAAATAGTAGTCTTCGGCGTTGTCTTGCGTGATTAGCGGCGAGCCAAGAATATACTCGCCTTCGATAGGCGTGTTAGAGATTAACTTGAGTGCCGTTAACTCCATCGCTGTTGAGATCATCGAGGGTGGGTACAACACATCAACCGGCGTCAGCTCGTCGCCGTCCATGACACGCTTAACAATGTCTTTCATGCCGCCGCCACCAACAACAAATAACTCGTCTTGTCGACGCGCCTGTCGGACGGCCTGAATCACACCGATCGCGATATCGTCGTCCTGCGCCCATACAGCGTCTATTTTGGGAAAGCGCGACAAGAAATCTTGCATCACAGTAAAGCCGTCGTCGCGATTCCAGTTGGCGTATTGATCGTCCAATACCTCGACATCGCTTTCCTCAAGCGCCGACATAAAGCCGTCGAAGCGCTGTTCGTCGATCACGGTGGGCATTCCGCGCAACACGACAATTTTTCCGCCGCCGCTCAAGCGCTCTTTTATGTACTCGCCCGAAACGCGACCCATCTCAGCGTTATTTCCAGCCACATAAACATCGTGAATACCCGGCTCGCTAAGACCACGATCGACAACGGTGACAAACACGCCGCGGCGTTTGGCATTGCGAACTGGGCCGGTCAGCGGCGCCGATTCAAATGGCAGGATAACTAGTGCGTCCATTCGATGAATCGCAACGAGGTCTTCAAGGTCGTTCGCCTGTTCCGAGGCGCTATTGGCAGTAACTAGCACGACTTTGAGGCCCGGGTTCGCCGCCTCGAGTCGCTCTTTCGTCTGCTCTGCATGAAAATTAAGACCACCGGCCCAGCCATGCGTCGCCGCAGGAATAGAGACGCCAATCGTTTGTGCGTGCAGGGTCGGCGCGGTAACCGTCAGTAGTAAACCGGATGCGGCGAGCGCGAGCCTTGTAAACTTGGCAAGCACACGACGGACGTTTACGTAAGCACCCATAGTCAACAAGCCTACGCTATGAGCAGCAGCACCGCTGCAGGTGCAGAGTAAATTATGTTGAGAATACATGGCTGTCGTCTCGTGTTTTTTCATGTTTATCACCCGTGTTAACTATTAGTTCTTTGCGCGCCATGCGCCGCGCTGCAGGTACACAGCAACGATAACGATCACACCTTGCACCGCGCCATTGAGATAGTTGCTCACCGCATCGGTGAGATTGAGTATGTTGCCAATCAGCGTGAGTATCAACGCGCCGACAACCGTGCCCCAAATGCGCCCGTAGCCACCCTTGAGCATGGTGCCGCCGATGATTACGGCCGCGATCGCTTCTAGCTCCCAAAGAATACCGGTCTGCCCTGACGCCGAGCCTAATCTTGGCACATAGATGATCGTGGCAATCGATACGCAGAGACCCTGAAGAATATAAGTAGCAGTTTTAACGCGGTCTACATTAATTGCCGAATAATGCGCGACGCTCTCGTTAGACCCCACTGCAAAACAATGGCGTCCGAAGACAGTCATGTTAAGTAACACATAGCCAATTATTGCTACAGCTAAGAAAACCCAGACCGGATACGGCAGGCCGAGCAAGGTGCCGTAATAGACTTCGCTATACACGTCGCCGATGGTGAAGTTTAACGACAGAGTCCCCCCATCAGCCATATAAGTAACAAGCGAACGGTAAATTCCCATCGTGCCGAGGGTCACGATAAACGCCTCGATCTTTGCCTTGGTGGTTAGCAGGCCATTGATCATCCCCGCAAGTGCACCTATTGCTGCAGAGGCTATGATTGCCAGGAAGATAATCGTAATCAGCGAGTCGAACGTGCTCATCAACGCATTCATCAGCAAAATCATACAGCCAGATATAAAGGCCGCCATCGAGCCTACGGATAAATCGATTCCGCCGGTAGTAATAACAAAAGTAGCACCGATTGCGACAATGCCGATAAACGAACTGCGCGCAAGAATATTACTTACATTACCCGCGCTCAAGAACGCATCGTTAACGAAGATGCCAATAATAAATAGGGCAACAAGGGCGATGAATGGCCCAGCTGTTTTTAGGTCTATTTTTGTCATTTAATTTCCTGTTCAAACCTCTCCGCAAGTTTAGCGGCGTAATTACATGGGCTTACGCTGCGGCGGCCTTGAGCCCTGTCGCGTAGCGCATAATTTCGTGTTCGGTAATTTCATCACCGCTTAAGAAACCAGCAATGGCACCTTGATGCATCACAGCGACCCTATGCGCCATGCCAATAACCTCACTCATATCCGACGAGATTATGACCAATGCCTTACCAGCCGCGGCGAGTTCTGCAAGAAAATGATAGATCTGACTTTTCGTGCCGATGTCGATCCCGCGCGTCGGTTCGTCGATAATCACTATGTCGGGCATAGTTTCGAGCATTTTCGCAAGAAGCAATTTCTGCTGATTGCCACCGGATAAGTTACCGGCAACCACGCCCGTATCACGCATGCGGATGTCGAACGTCTCTACGGCTTTATCGAAGGCCGATTGTTCGGCGCGTGTATCAATGATCGTGCCGGCGAATTGCTCGAGTGCGAACAGCGAAAAATTTTCCCTTAGCCCCTTATCGAGCAACAGGCCGCTGCCCTTTCTGTCTTTTGTCAGGTACGCCACGCCGTGGTCGCGCGCGTCTGCGAGACTGCCGAGGCGTACCTCATTGCCCTGCACCTTTATCGTGGCACAGGATCCTGCTTTAGCTGGGCGCAGGCCAACAAGCGTTTCGAAAAGCGCCGTGCGCCCAGAGCCAACAAGACCAGAAAACGCCAATATCTCACCGCAGCGGAGCTCGAAACTTTCGGCGGCTAACGTTCCCTCCACATGCAAGCCACTAACCGATAGAGACGCGCTCGCGGATTCATTCGGCGCAGGCACCTGCGGATAAAGCGAGCTTAATTCGCGTCCCACCATCAACCGCGCCATATCGTCTTTGCTCAGGTCTGCGGCGGGATAGCAGCCAACGAGATCGCCGTCGCGAATCACAGTAATGCGATCAGCGATACGCTCGATCTCTTCGAGTTTGTGTGAAATGTAGATAATGCCAACGCCGCGTTCGCGGAGGCGATCAATTAGCTCGAACAGCGCAGCGCTTTCTTTCTGAGTTAACACTGCCGTAGGTTCATCGAGAATAAGTATGCGCGCGTCTTTGGCGAGCGTCTTTGCGATCTCGACCATCTGCTTGTCGGCTACAGAGAGATTTGAGACCAAGGTATCTGGATCGATAGTACAGTGCAGCGTGGCAAGATAGTCTCGAGAGAGATCGCGCATCTGTTTTCGATCGAGAAAGAAACTGGCGACGCCTTTCAGGCGAATCTCGTTACCAAGAAAAATATTTTCGGCCACGCTGAGTTGTTCGGCGAGGTTAAATTCTTGATGAATAAGCACGACGCCCGCCGCCTCTGCTGCGCCATGGGTCCATTCCCTCACTGCAACTGATTGAGTCGAGACAAGATTGTCTGCCGATGCCGGTAAGGATGATGCGCTGCCCGCGTCAGTGAATTTTTGCATCGCATTCACATAAAGCTCGCCGCCGTTACGGGGCTCGAAACCTGCGAGACACTTTACGAGCGTGGATTTTCCTGCGCCGTTCTCGCCGAGAATGGCGTGTACTTCGCCGCGCCGAAGATCGAAATCGATGCCGTGCAGCACTTCGATATCGCCATAAGACTTTCTAAGACTCTGAACAGCTAGTAGCGGGCCGAGCCGCGCTGCATCATTCAAGGCTTCGTCCGCCTCATTTGTTATCGGAGTATTCACCACGTCGCCTGTAATCACCTGACCCATGAATTAGCGATTCCACATAGCAGGCAACACGGTGCTGCTGTAGGTCTTCTGTCCCCGCTCGAGGTGTGCCCGCAACGAGTCGACTATTTCAGGCTGCTCACGCGCGAAGCTGTAGGTTTCGGAGGGATCTTTTACTACGTCGAACAAAAGCCCAACGGGGCCGTAATACGAATCAGGATTATCGAAGCTGTTAATAGCCGTTCGATAGCGAGACTCAAGCACCAGCTTCCACTGCCCACTGCGCACACCGGCGATTCGATCGGCGTCAAAAAGAAAAAGTGCTTCGTGGGGCGATGCTGCATTACCGGTTAGCATCGCTGTGATGTTTTTACCGTCGATGTCACGATCGTTCGGTAGTTGACCGCCAGCAAGGGCTACGAGGGTGGGAAAAAGATCGATATTCATTGCCGGCTCATTCGAGACTATCCCTTTAGAGATTGTGCCCGGCCACTGCGCGATAAACGGGACGCGCTGCCCGCCTTCCCATGAGCTACCCTTGCGATCGCGAAAAGGTCCCGGACTGCCTTCCCACCAAGGGCCGTTATCCGACGTAAAAATTACCAACGTGTTGTCGGCTACGCCTAATCCTTCGAGCTTGGCAAGAATCTCCCCCATGCTCCAATCGATTGTCTCTACAACGTCACCATAAAGCCCGGCATCTGACTGTCCTTCGAATGGCGCGGTGGTATAAAGGGGAACGTGAGGAAAGCTGTGCGGCAGATAAAGAAAGAAAGGATCGTCACTGGCAACACTGTCTTCGACAAACGCCAGCGCCTGCTCGGTATAGCGCTGCGTGAGCGTCTCCTGCACCACCGGATCCTCGATCATCGTCTCTTGGCTATACAATTCGAGCGGTAGCATGTCGTTGCTATGCAATACGCCGTAGTAGGTATCGAATCCTGCGTTCATCGGCGACCATTCGACGCGGCTACCAAGATGCCACTTGCCGAAAAGCCCGGTGCGATAGCCAAGCGGCTGAAGCGCCTCGGCGATAGTTATCTCTTCTTCCGCCAGATGAATATCGTTAGTCGGACGTGCAACGTCATTCACAAGCCCTAAGCGGATAGGATACCGGCCGGTTAATAATCCACCCCTTGCCGCAGTGCAAATATTTGCGCTTGAGTAGAAGCTATCGAAGCGCGCGCCATTGAGCGCCATACGGTCGAGGTTAGGCGTCTTGATGAGCGTCGAGCCATAGACGCCGAGGTCGCCGTAACCGAGGTCATCAGCCATAACAACCACGAAGTTTGGTTGATCACTCGCCGCGTTCACACTCGTGCTGACAAGGAGCGTGCCGAGTATCGCCGCGCAAAAGTTACGCATATTAGCGCGCGCGTTGCGCGATACGTGCGCTTTTAATTCACGTCGAACCTTTACCATTCAGTCAGTCCTCATCAGCTTTTCTCTCCGGCTCTATGCCGAGTTTTTAGAACTCTCTGAGCCTAAGGATTCAACGTGCCTGGAATCACTTCGAAGCTAGGATCGAACGAGACTAAAACCGAGTTGAGCTGCATGAGCAAAGCCGCATTGCCAGTAACCGTGCCGACACCGTTCTGCAACTGCGAGCCGAGAGTCGCCTGACCCATGATGATGGTTTCCACATCGCTACGATTCATAGTTATCGTTGCATCGGGATTGGGCGCGCTATAACCCTCGATATTGGACAGCGTGCCGCCACTCATCTCTACAACGAAGGTCTGGCCTGTATCCGGCGTGATAAAATTGAGTACAAAATTTATTTCGTCTGCCGCTTGGCTGTCGACTCGAGTAGCCACTGTATCCCACCACTGCCCCGTTGTCATCGCACGCGCGACCGTTGGGCTTCCGCCTCGAGGACTTTCGAATGGCTTCACGCCGTTTCGCAATTCTTCGGACGAGGAGAGGAAGACGTGACGCACGCTTGCGCTTTCGTATTGATATCCAAGCTGTTCAAACACGTCGGCCAACAAGTCTTTAGCCTCGGTGTTAGTTGGCTCGGCGTAGACCAGCTTATTAAGAAGCTCCATCGCATGACGGTAGCTACCCTCACTGAATAGCTCATTACTTTTCGCAATTATTTTCGCACTGCCACCCATCATTTCAACATAGAGTGGCGCCGAGTCGGCCGGTGAAAGCGGCACGAGCGTCGCAGGGTTGCCGTCCCAGTAGCCTAAATAGCGATTGATTACCGCTCGCGAATTATGAAACTCAGAGCCGTGATACTGCCGTGCGCTCCACTGTTTTTGCAAACTAGGTGGCACTTTATACTCATTGTGAATCTCGTTGATGGTTACGCCTTGATTGGCAAGATTCAGCACTTGATTATTGAGGTTGGCATAGGCATCGCGTTGAGTAAGCATCACTTCTTGAATGCGCTCGTTACCCCAGCGCGGCCAATTGTGTGACGACACCATAACCTCTGCATCGAGCCCAAATTCATAAAGGGCCGCATTAATTTGCTTTGACCACGCAAGAGCATCCCGCACCAACGCACCGCGCAGCGTGTAAACATTGTGGATTGTCGCAGTGATGTTTTCAGCCGCCCAGAATACCTTTTGATCGGGGAACCACGCGTTCATTTCGGCAGGCGCTTCGGTTCCCGGTGTGTTTTGGAAATTGACGCGGATGCCGTCTATTGTGTGTTCTTCGAACGCATCGGTAACAACCACTGTCGGTGGGATGAGACCAGCAGCACCAACCGACAAGCCTTTACCGATGGCCGAGTCTACCTGCCCGAAGGGGCTGGATGGAATGAGCCGCCCATACTGAAATCCTGCTCGGCGCGACATCGAATTGCCTGCGTAGACATTCTCGGAGATTGCCTCTTCCATAAAGCCGACCGGAGCGTAAATATCGACCTCTCCACTGTTAACCGCGTCGATGCTCGTCACGCCTAACACGCCGCCAAAGTGATCGATATGCGAGTGAGAATAGACGACCGCCTTAACTGGCAGCTCGCCGAGTTGCTCGTTGGCGAGCTTAAGCGCTGCCTCAGCGGTCTCGGCCGACAGTAATACGTCGAAAAGTATCCACCCGGTATCGCCGCGCACAAGCGTCATGTTTGAGAGATCGAAACCGCGCACTTGATAGATAAAATCTGGCACAACTTCGTATAGGCCAAAATTCATATTAAGAGTAGCTTGACGCTGAAGCGAAGGGTGCATCGAGTCGAATTCTTCACCGCTAAGTAAAAATTCGTATTGCCCCATATCCCAGACCACCGCACCTTGCGAATTCAGGATTTGTTTAGAAGCCGGCTCAGCGATAAAGCCGCGACGCGATTCTGCGAAATCGCGGTCGTCTTCGAAGGGAAGCGAGTCACGCAGCGCCTGCTGTAATGCTGAGGTATGCACCGAAGCCGGTGAACCCTTCTCATTGAAATGGTCCTGCGCGAGTGCACTGCCGGCGAGTCCCAAGCTGATTGCAGCAAGTGTTACTGCTATCGAGTTTAATGAAAAGCGTCGTGCTCGTTTAGCGCAATTCTCTCCATCACTGATTGAATTGCCCGCGAAGTAAGTCGGTCTGTGCATCATTTTCCCCCTAGCAAGCTCGAAACGTGAGCGCTAATAAAGTATGTGCTCTTAAAGCGAGCGCTAGTTTTTATTGTTTTGGGGGAAAGCAGCTTTACCCCCCTGTCAATTCTGCCGCCAACGCCTGCAACTGCTCGGTGCATCCGCTTTCACTCTTGAGTGTGAACAAATCGTCGGCACGCGTTGCGCCGGGATTGATACACGCGAGAGGGAAGCCCGCCTGATGGGCGTGGCGACAAAATCTAAAGCCCGAATATACCATTAGCGAGCTACCGATAACCAATAATGCGCCCGCGGCATCGATGGCTGCGAAGATTTCTTCGACTGTTGTGCGAGGCACCGAATCGCCAAAGAACACGACATCGGGTTTGAGCACGCCGCCGCAGGACTCGCAGGCGGGCACATTGATTTCGCTGATTATATCGTCTGGCACGTCTGCGTCGCCATCTGGCGCGAGTGCGCCCGGACTTGGCAGCGTGTGATTATGCGCAACAATGCGCTCTTGCATGCGAGCGCGCTCGCTCTTCTCGCCGCATCTCAAACACACCACGCGGTCGAGCCTGCCATGGAGGTCGATAACCTTTTGCGAGCCGGCACGCTGATGTAAGCGGTCTACATTCTGGGTAACCAATAGCGAGCCAAACCCCGCCGCCTCTAACTGGGCGAGTGCAAGATGTGCGGCATTGGGTTGCGCGAGTCCTACAGCTGGCCATCCGGCGTAGCTGCGCGCCCAGTAGCGCTGCCTAGAGGCCGGTTTTTCGACAAAATCTCGGTGCTGGATGGGGTCGTTACGCCGCCATTTGCCTGTGCTATCGCGATAGGTAGGAATACCCGAGGCGAGACTGATACCGGCGCCCGTTAGGACAACCGTCTTAGGATTGGCTTTAAGGAAGTCTTTGATCGCGTCGGTCACGGTATGCCTGTCTTGAATCGAAAAGTGTGGAGAACAAGCTTACGTTACGACTCACAACCGCGCTAGATCACATTAGACTAGTAGCAAAGGACAGCTAGCCGCACTCGACTCAAGCGCCGCTCGACTCTACACTCTTTCGCTAAGTTAACATCCCTAGAGACCCATTATGTTTACCTCCCATTTCCAACGCGTCCTCGCCCTATTTCTCTTGTCCGGTCTGGCGAGCCTTCTTAGCGGCTGCCAAGAAAGCTTAGATGGCCAAAAAAGCGCTGTGACAAGTGCGCAGATCGATTCGGTGCGGCTTTCTGAGACTGTCAGAGTGCTGGCATCGGACGAATTTTACGGCCGCGCGCCCGGCGGCCCGGGGGAGGCGCTGACGGTCAACTATTTAATCGAGCGCTTTACGGCGTTAGGACTCGACCCGGCCGGCGAGCAAGGCGGATGGACGCAGTCTGTGCCGCTGATTCATACGCAGATTGTGGCGCCAGCAGACAACGCCCCTGTTCTGCGACTCAACACAGATGGGGCCACACGCACTCTAGTGCAGGGTACGGAGGTAGAGTTCAGCAGCACTCGGGCGGTTGAGCGCGCGGTCATCGACGACGCACCCATAGTCTTCGTCGGTCATGGCGCCTTCGCGCCGGAGCGTAGCTGGGATGATTTTGGCAACATCGATCTGCGCGGCAAGCTTGCCGTCTTCTTAGTCAACGATCCTGATTTTGCAGCAGTTGCTGGCGAAGCAGTCGCAGGCCGTTTCGGCGGCAAGCGAATGACCTACTACGGGCGCTGGACCTACAAATTCGAAGAGGCAGCGCGCAGAGGCGCTCTCGCTGCTCTTGTCGTCCACGACGACGCTGGCGCAGGCTATGGCTGGAAAGTGGCCTCGTCTTCGCCCGGCGAGAACTACTCAATCGAGCGCCCTGCCGACAGCCTCGCGCCGCCGCTGCTCCAAGGGTGGCTTCACAACGACGCGGCACGCGATCTGTTTGCACTCGCAGGGCTTAGTCTCGAAGAGCAGCGACGACTCGCGCGCGCCGAAGACTTCGAGGCGTTTGAACTCGAAGGGGTCACGCTTTCAGCAGCGCTCGAAATTGAAATGGAAGTCGTCCAGAGTCAGAACGTACTGGCGCGATTAAAGGGATCGACACGCCCAGAGGAGTCGATCCTGGTTTCGGGGCACTGGGACGCTTATGGTGTTGGCGAACCCGATTCGCAGGGACGCACCGTGCGGCCCGGCGCTAACGACGATGCGCTCGGGATTGCAGGCGTGATCGAACTTGCCCGCGTGCTAAGTACCGGAAAGTCACCCGAGCGCAGCGTAGTCTTCGCCGCGTGGACCGCCGAGGAGAGTGGACTGCTCGGCTCCGAAGCCTACGCCTCCCAGCCGCTGTACCCGCTAGAGACTACGGTTGCGAACTTCACTCTAGACATTCTGCAGACCGCAGGTCTTGCCCGCGATGTTATTCAGGTCGGTGAGGGGCAGAGCGAACTCGAGCAGGACTTAGCGCGCGCCGCCGCACTACAGGGACGCACAGTGACACCCGAGAACTTGCCAGAAAACGGCCTGTTTTTTAGAGCCGACCATTTCTCACTCGCAAGGCGCGGCGTTCCCGTGCTCCTGATTATGGGAATAGCCGGAGGCGCTGATCTGGTCGAGGGCGGCCGCGCGGCGGGCGACAAGTGGATCGCCGACTACACCGGCAACTGCTATCACCAGACCTGCGATGCATGGAGCCCTGAGTGGGATTTACGCGGCGCAGTGCAGGATATTGAGCTGTTTCAATCGATTATCACCGATCTGGCAAACTCATCTCGCTGGCCAGAGTTGCTGCCGAGTTCTGAGTTCAAGTCAATTCGGGACGAGAGCCGGCACCTTCGATAGAACCAAAAAAAGGGCCTATCGGTTTACTGACAGGCCCTTTTACTCTCACATTGCGGTGCATCTCACTCTAGAGATGCGCTCTCGATAGAGTCACATCGGCGTTACGCCAGAACGACTCGAACTGACGTTTCACGATCACCGCTTCGGCGCTGCGTCCCTGCGCCTCGATCGCCTGCTGTAGGCCAAACGTCGACCAGCCACTCTGCTGCTTCCACTCGAGGTCTTGACGGAATGTCGCCTCGGCTTCGGCCGCCTGCCCAGCATCGAGCTGCGCTGCACCTAGGTAGAGGCGCATAGACTGCGACCAGTCTGGTGGCTCGGTGTAGCTGTTGGTGTCTTCGATTTCGACTGCGCGCGCGTAGGCGGCAATCGCACCGTCAAGATCACCACGTGCTTCTTTAATCTCACCTTCGAGGGCAAAGCCCGCGAGCGTGAGGATCTGCGAAGCAGAGGTTGGGCTCACGCCGGTGGTGTCTACTTTAGGGTCTACCGCCATCTCACGAATATGCACGAGCGCCGCATCCGCTGCCGCGAGATTGCCCTTCGCGATATTGGCGCTGCCGGTTACATAGCTCCACATGCCGTCGAGATAAGGCGTGCCTTTATGGCTCTGCTCACTGCTTAGGAGTTTGTCCCATTTGCCAAAGACCTTGTCGACAACCCAAGAGTGAACCACGCGCTTTTCGCCGCGATTAACCGCCTCGGGCGCAGTACCAACGCTCGCCGCGCCGCGCTGTGCCGCTTCGGATGCCTGCGCATAGCTGCCCTGCAACATGCTCGCATAGCGCACGAAATCTAGCGCGTGTGGTGCATGCATTTTATGCGACAGTGGGTAGGTACCAATATTGGGAAAATTAGTGTCACCCCAAAGTTCGGCAAACTG
>ENA-UZWU01002224-UZWU01002224.1-metagenome-genome-assembly--contig:-Day-4--1m-contig-2224_pt1 | contig 14144 bp, 23 predicted proteins | sample MGYA00260345_ERZ794905 | MGnify/ENA metagenome assembly ERZ794905
CATGTACCGAGAGTTTGTACTGAATCATTTGCTATCACAGCATAAGCTGCGAATAGGAACCCAACTAGGCTCCATAAGGTGAGTGCGTCCATTTTGTTTTCTCCTTGTTTGACGGCTTTACCCCGTCGCTCACATTAAAGATAGGCTCAACGTTGCCTACCTTTTATTTATTTTACAAAACTATTTGTGATTTGTCAACCGGACTCAAAAGAAAAGANNAAAAGACACCGAAGTGCCTTTTCCTGCTATGTTTGGTAACAAGGTCTAACTACCTCGTAACAACCCTTAGGCTGCTAATGAATAATTCGCTTTTGCAATTATTATGTTTGTTCGCGGTACGGCGCTTACATCCCGGTAACTCCACTTCACTACAACACCTGTCGATCCTATTTCGACCCCATCAACTATACACTCAGTAAATGTATACTTGGTGGAGTCGCCGGGTACCGCCCCCGGGTCCAGTATGCTTTCACGTTGCTTCAACGTTACAGTATTATTTATACACTACTTTTTGTACTATGTCAACCTTTTAGATTGATAATCTTTAATTGCTGTTTTGATTGCATCTTCTGCTAGTACACTGCAATGTATCTTTACTGGAGGAAGAGCAAGTTCTGTAGCAAGTTCAGTGTTCTTTATTTCACCTGCTTGATCTAAAGTCATGCCTTTAACCCATTCAGTGAGCAGACTACTACTTGCAATAGCACTACCACAACCATATGTTTTAAATTTAGCATCAACAATAATGCCTTCTTCTACTTTGATTTGTAACCGCATAACATCGCCACAAGCTGGAGCACCTACCATTCCAGTTCCGATATTGTCTGCGGGTTCCCATTTACCAACATTACGAGGATTTTCGTAATGATCCAACACTTTACCACTATAAGCCATACGCCGGGCTCCTTTAGTTAATGCTACTGTGTTTTATTTAGTTGTTTATATCAACCTAAGATTAAGTCCATAGCAAACTTTTTGTCTTCTATTTCTTCAGCCGTTAAGCCTTCTTCTTTCTTTTTAGGTTTAATTGGTTCTAACCATGTGTCTGCTATGTAAGCACGAGGACTAGGTCCTAATTGTATTGTTAGATCATCTGCTTCGATCCACCAGTAATGATCTGAAACTAATGCTGTGCTTAGTATTCCTCTGTATTGAAATACTTCCTTTGCATCAAACTTACCTATATATTCTACAACTTTAACAATCCTACCTTCGTTGGCTGGATTAACGGAATATATTATTCTTGCTAGATCACCTTGTTGACACTTCATTTTTTGCTTTCTTCGTATTTCATTAGTAGAGAATTTAATTGATCTGTTTTAACTAACCAGCCTGCATCATTTACAACGAATACATCTCCCGGTTTATATAGCCAATGATCTCGTTTGGAGCCGTCTGCGGCAACGCCCATAACTTCACCTTCCCATTCGCCACTTACTTTAAAGTTTTCGCCTGCTTGGTCAATTCTATAATCAATCCACATCATTCCAATATATCAGCGATCTTGTGTGCAAGTTTTCTAAACCACATTTCGTCATGTCCTCTTGTTGTTTCAGCGGCCGTTCCAATTCTAATTCCACTTGTTTCAACAAACGAACGAGGATCATTCGGCACACCATTTTTATTAACTGTAATACCGTTTTCCTCTAATAAATCAGCTGCTTCTCTACCACTGTATTTACTATTACTTAGGTCCATTAAAATAATATGCGAGTCAGTTCCGCCAGACTGTACATTTATATCACGCTGTCTAAACACATCACACATTGCTTTAGCATTTGTTATAACATCATTTGAATAATACATAAAGTCATCAGTATTTGCTTCTATAAAACATTGTGCCTTGGCAGCAATGATGTGCATTAATGGGCCGCCTTGTGTGCCTGGAAATATAGCACTATTAATTTTACGTGAATAGTCCGGATTGTTCCATAATATAATGCCGCCTCTTGGACCACGTAATGTTTTATGTGTTGTACTTGTTACTACATCGGCATATTCTATTGGAGAGTCGTATGCTCCGCCTGCTATAAGACCACTGTAGTGTGCCATGTCTACTAGTAACAATGCTCCTACTGTGTCTGCGATAGCACGGAACTTTGCCCAATCAATTTGACGTGGATAAGCACTGGCTCCTGCAACAATCATTTTAGGCTTTACATCAAATGCTTGACGTGCAATAGCATCATAGTCTAACCAACCATCTGCATTTACACCGTATGTATGTGCTTCGTAAATTTTACCAGAAATATTTGGCGGTGAACCATGTGATAAATGTCCGCCGCTTGCTAGATCCATTCCGAGTATCTTATCACCGGGTTTTAGGAATGCTTGGTATACTGCGGTGTTAGCATTTGCTCCACTGTGAGGCTGTACATTTGCAAACTTACAACCATACAATTCCTTTAGTTGATCAATTGCTAGTGTTTCAATTTCATCCATATGATCGCAACCATTATAGTAACGTTTGCCTGGATAACCTTCTGCATACTTGTTAGTGAATACACTGCCTGATAGTGCCATTACACTTTTACTTGCAAAGTTCTCACTTGCAATAAGTTCGATAGTATTTGATTGTCTATCTACTTCTTTATCGAGAATAGAATATATTCTTTGATCCATTTACCAAATTCCTAAATTTCTGCCGTTACCGGCTATTATGCTAAAACAGGTTACAACATGTAACACTATCCAAAAGGTGCGAAAAGCCAAAGCCCTCATTACACTGCGTTGAGTGATAGGAAGGAACTCTGGCTTATCTTCATCGGTAAGCCCTATTGGCATACCTACAGTACGAGCCCAGGTTCTGAGCCAGCGGCGTTGTCCGCTCATTACATACCGTTTTTCTTTTCTTGGATCTCTTTGCGGCGCTCTTTTGTGAGCTTACCTAAATCACCTAATGCTTTTCTAGCTCTTGCGGCTGCTGCCTTTACGCCTTTGTCTTCAAACGTTGCGTGTTCAGCTAGATAGTTATTGTATGCTTGTACAATCTCGTCGTGATGTGTCATAATATCTCCTTTCTTATTTTACTATTTTATTTAATAACCTTACACCTGAGGGGTGTTAGATGTGGTTTAGCTAGGATCGCCAACATTTACGTTGGCACTACCTGTTGCCGCATCTCCACATGTAGCAAGGTCACCTGCATTTACAACAGCAACTCCGCCAACAAATACACTGTTGGTGTTTGCTATCATAGTTGGACTGGCATGAGCGCCATTACCATGACCTGCTACATCATCGCCGTCAACAATGACCAGTTCACCGTTTGCAAAAACAGTAGTCTGGCTTGGAATTAAATCTCCTCCAGCAGTATCATTGTTTCGACTAATTCCGCCCATTAGGTTAAGATGCCAGTTGTTTGTTGTGTATAAGACTTAGCCACACCTTCGTCTGACTTGATTACACACGACACTGCTGACTGCTTAATACTTACAGGTGTGTCTGGGCTTGCTGAGAACATAAAAGGTGCTAGACCTAATCCGTCCTGTGTTTGCACTAGCATCATTGGCTTGTGCATTTTATACATATCATTCTTTTCGTCATCAAGTCTTCCGATAACTTCTTCGCCTGATAGTAATTTTAAAGAGACTGTGTCTCCTAATTTGTATGGTACTTCTAAAATCATAAAGAATATCCTGTTCCGTTAAACCCTGTGTCTTCGCAATATTTTAGTAGGCCATCATAGCCTCCAATTGCTTCGCCGTTAATAAGTATTTGTGGTACACTTCTTGCATTTGGTACAGACTCGAGTAAATCTTCTCTTGTCCAACCATCACCTATCATACGTGTTTCGTATGTTAGATGTAATTGATTTAGCTTTGCTTTTGCTTTAACACAGAAAGGACAGTTATCTTTTGACCATACAATAATACTACTTGCTTGTGTCATAATGAAAATCCTTTGAGTGAGTCTTTGCTCACATCTTGTTTAATGCCACCGATAACATACGACTCAACTTCTGTCTCTTGCGGTGCAACTTGCAAGCCTGAGCTAGATAGCCAATGTGTTGTCCACGGTAACGGGTTAGTGTTTACTGGAGCATCGAATATAGTATTCAAGCCCAGTGCTTTTAGTCTACGATTAGCAATATACTCTACGTATTGATGTAAGAGTGTATCGTTTAATCCTATCATTGAACCATCTTTAAATAGATAGTTGGCCCAATCCTTTTCTTCTGCTACGCATTCACGCCACAAATCATATACTTCATCTTCACACTCTTTAGCAATCTTAACCATTTCTGGATCGTCTTTACCTTGAGCCCAAAGTTTAAGAATATGTGTACTTAATGCAAGGTGCTGTGCTTCATCTCTAGCAATAAGACTAATAATTTTAGCACTACCTTCCATTAGTTTTAGTTCTCCAAATGCAAATGTACATGCAAAGGAAACATAAAAACGTAAACCTTCAAGAATATTTACCGTATGCATTGCTAGGTAAAGTTTCTTTTTGACTTCTCGTAAGCTACCTTCGCCTCTATGATTGTAAGCATCGGCTGCGGCAGTAAATGCATCATAGTGTTTAGTAACACTTTCTGCACGAGCAATAATCTTTTCATCATCAAGGATTGTATCAAATACTTCACTTGGATCTGAATACACATTCTTCATAATGTGTGTATACGAACGTGAGTGAATTGTTTCAAAGAAATCCCAAGTAACAACACAACCTTCTAGCTCAGGTAATGATACATGCGGCAAAAATGCTAGGCATGGACCACGTCCTTGTACACTGTCAAGTAATGTTTGATACTTTAAATTTGATGTAAAGATATGTTTCTGCTCAGGACGGAAGTTAGCAAAGTCAGCACGATCTTTTTGCAAACTTACTTCTTCAGGTCTCCAAAAGTAACCAAGCATAGTTTGGTTAAGTTTGTCAAAGACGGGAAACTTAAATGTATCATATCTTTGTGTGTTTTGATCTGCCCCGAAGAACATGTTTTGTTTTGTAAAATCGACTTTTTCTTTGTTAAATACGGTCTTTGCCATCTCTCATTCCTTTTATTTGCTATTTGATAATACTATCATTTGTGAAGCATGTCAACCTAAATCGCACATGCATCACAATCTTCATCATCGCCACTATAGTCACCCTGCTGTAACGGCGCTTCCTCTTTTTCATCTTCGATCTCACTTGGATCTGTTTTATAGTCATACGTATTTTGGTAATAACTAGTTTTCCATCCAAACTTATAAGTGTTTAGAAGGTCTTGAATCATTTGACTCATTGGTACTTCGTTGTTTTCAAAGTGTGTTGGATTGTAACTCCAGTTACCGCTAATTGCTTGATCAAAGAACTTTTGCATTACTGCAACTACATTGATATACCCTGTGTTGTTAGGCATTTCCCACAACAACGTGTAATGGTTCTTTAGTGTTTGGTACTGTGGAACAATCTGCTTAAGAGGCCCTTTCTTGGACTTCTTAACGGACAAGTAACCTCTAGGTGGTTCGATTCCGTTTGTTGCGTTCGACACAACGGAACTGCTCTCCGAAGGCATCTGTGCGGACAATGTGCTGTGCCTAAGACCGTGTTCTTTGATCTGAACTCGTAAAGTATCCCAATCATATTTTAATTCGTTCTCCACTAATGTATCGACATCCTTCTTATATGTATCAATAGGAAGTATCCCGTCTGAGTATTTAGTACGGTTAAAGTATTCACAAGCACCACGTTCTTGTGCAAGTTTATTAGATGCTTTTAACAAGTAATACTGGAATGCTTCACTTAAATCGTGTACTAGTTTCCAAGCATCTGGATCACTGTATTGTACTTTGTTACGTGCTAGATAGTGTGCTAGTCCGATATAACCTACACCTAATGAACGTCTTGCTTTTGTTGATATTTCAGCTGCCTTAATTGGATAACGCTGATAGTCAATAATTTCTTCTAATGCTCTTACTGCTAGATCGCACAGATCTTCAAGGTCATCTAAACTTCTTATAATGCCTACATTAATTGCACTTAGAATACAAAGAGCAATCTCACCTTCTTCGTCGTCAATATGTTGTAGTGGTTTAGTTGGCAATGTAATCTCTTGGCACAAGTTGCTCATGTAAACTGTGTCTTTAAACGAACTGTGTGTGTTACAGTGATCAACATTCATAATATAAATGCGGCCTGTTTCAGCACGTTCTTTAATTAATGCACTAAACAACTCCATTGCATCAACTTTAGATTTTTTAATACTTGTAGCACGTTCGTATTTTTCATATAACTCTTGAAAAACGTCCGGGTCACCAAAATACGCTTCGTATAATCCAGGTACATCATGTGGCGAGAAAAGAGTTATATCGCCTCCAGATAACAATCTCTCATACATAGTTTTGTTAAGCTGAATTGAATAATCTAACTTACGTACTCTATTGTCCTCTGTGCCTTTGTTGTTCTTTAGTACAAGGATGTCTTCAATCTCTTGATGCCAAAACGGGAAGTGTGTAGTAGCACTACCACCACGTACACCATTCTGTGTACAACAACGTACTGTTGATTCAAACTTCTTTAGGAAAGGAACGATACCAGTGTGCGCCACTTCGCCGCCACGTATCTTTGCATTGACGCCACGTATCCGTCCAGCGTTGATGCCAATACCCGCACGTTGTGCAGTATAACGTCCGATAGCCATATCACTACTAAAAATACTATCAAGAGTGTCATCAGTATCAACCAAAACACAAGAAGCAAACTGACGGACAGGAGTTCGTACCCCAGCCATGACTGGCGTTGGTATGTTGACTTTAAATAGTGAGGTCGCATCGTAGTATCTCCTTACGTAATGCATACGTGTTTCTGCTGGATAGTTTGCAAATAGTGTTGCCGCAATCATCATATACATATACTGTGGAGTTTCAAATATTTCTCCAGTTGATCGATCCTGTACAAGGTACTTGTCAACTACTTGACGCATTCCTGCATATGTAAAGTTCTCATCACGCTTGTGATTTATATAACTATCTAGGCGAGAAATATCTTCTAATGTATAACTTTCTAATATCGTAGGATCATATAATCCACGTTCAATATTTTCATTAATAATATCAATAAATGGAACTGCTTCGTACTCGCCGAACACTTGCTTATATAATCCATAAGTTAAAAGTCTTGCTGCGGCATATTGGTAATTAGGAACTTCTAATGAAATAAGATCGTTAGCACTTCTTACTAAAATTTCTTGTATCTCACCTGTACTCATTTTATCGTAAAACTGTAAGTTTGCATTCATTTCAATTTGACTGCTACTTACTCCTGCTAAACCTTCACACGCAAATTCTACTACTTTGTGTATCTTATTAATGTTAATTGATTCTGTGCTGCCATTGCGCTTTACGATGTGAATACCGTTTGACATTCTTTGTTCTCCTATCTCTTCCATTTAGTTCAATATTTAGTTTAGTGTTGACATCTCATGATGCATTGCAGGCTGTATTTTTGATGGTAATGTTTGCCTTGTTATACGTAGTTGATTTTCATAACCAATTACTACCTCGCCAACACTTAAAAGGTAATAGTGGTTGCTATTTGCTCTATCTATAAAGATATGTATCTCAAATTTGTCCTGGGCAAAACGCTCAGTTAACTGTAAAGAATAACCAATTGCTAGTAATTTAGCGAACAAACAATAGTTGTTTTCGCTTATTAGTTCCCACGGATTAGGCCATGCAGAGGGTGTGTAAGGATCAACACAAATATGTTCAGTAGGGATAGTGTCGTAGGCGTCTATAGCATCCTGTATTGGATCATCGGAAGACTCTAAGCCCTGTCGAAAGTCACGCCAGACACGAAGCCTATCTTCATAAGTTTTATTAAAGAACATTCAATATATACTTATGATTTAGATGATAGTCTAAAGGTGATATTTCCGCTGTCTGATATGTTTTTACACTGTACTTGTGCAGTGTAATATCCGCTGTTTTGTTGCAGGATTGCTGCAAATTGTAGAGTTGACTCGTATGTGTCATTCCCTGCATAATCATATTCATCTGATAGTGTCACGCTGTTATTCTCTCTGTTAATTATTACTGTCAACTCACCAGACCTTGTGTATATGTTCTGCGTTGATTGATAATGGTATTCAACGTGGTAACGCTTACTTGCTTCAGCGGGTAGTCTAAACAGCCCGTTAAAAGTAATGTCCGATGGAACATCAACGTTCTCAGTATATCCATAATCAACAAATGCAGGTCCTTCAACATCTGGTATGTAAGGTTCACTTACAAAGTAGTTATTGTCTATACTTAAATTATACGTTCTATCAAAGTGATCGTCAAGAGAAATATTGCCTTTTTCTACAAATTTTATTATTGGCCATTCTGCACCTGATGCATCACCGCCGTTGTTGCCTACACTTATACCAAACTTGTTGTTTCTTGATATATTACGTGTGCCTTCTGTTACTAGTATACCATGTTCATCTATGTCTTCAAAGTAACATCCGTTAATTGTATTATCAAATGGTGCCTTTTGTCCTGCCTGTCTGTCTAGTCCAAACACTACTGCGCTTACTGATCTATCAAAAGTACATACTTCAATGTCATTATGATGAATAGAGTGATCTGACTTGATGCAAGTACCTAGTCCTACAAACTCACAATCGTATATTCTATTAAACTGTGATTGTATTGCATCGCTTTTACTTTTAATCATTAATCCAATATCAGGTGCTGCACCTGTTAAGCGTGGACCAATAAATTTAATATCTTCTAATCTACTATCTCTTGCGCTGTTTAATTCTATCATGATAGTATTAGCAACTGTTTCAGTAGCCTTAATTGTAAATCCAGATAAGTGAAGTCCTCTTGAAGAATCAGCAAATGATAAAATAGGATCTACTATTGGTGTGGTATCTAATATAACGCCGTTGTATTGTGTGTTACTTGATATACTTTTAAACATTGTAAAGCCGCCTGCTGATTGAAATACAGTTTTATCACGGCCGGCACCTTCTAGTGTAACGTATGGAGGAATGAACACTGTGCTTGTTAAGACATATGTGCCAGGCTCTACATATAGAACAACTCTACTTTTTGGATTTTCAAAGTCTGTGGCATTTAAGTATAATTCATAAAGAGCCTTTTGTAACGGAAGTGTGGCATCCTCACCGTCACCAACAACACCAAACGATTTAACACTTACTCTATCATCTAGTCGAGCTGACAAAGACCTACGTACATTTACAACCTCACCTGTTTGTAGGCTACCTTGTCTGTATTCGTATGTTTCTGCAAGATCAAAGAAGTTGTCATGTTCAGTAATAACTTTAGTATTACCTACTGCTGGTGCGCCTTCTACTACTGAACCATTACCTATGTAAAGTGATTGTGAATCTACTGCCCATCCTAGCTCGCCGCCTGCAAGCTGAGGTAAGCCTGTACCTGAGTCTTCTCGTCCACGTCGGACTTGTATTCTTGATATTTGGATAACTGCCACGTTTTTCTCCTACGCATTTATATTGTATTTATACGATTGGAAAGGTGTAGGGGGACTTGCCCCCTACGTTTTAGTTCTCGCAGGATCCTCCAAAGCCAAGATCGTCACATGACTGTGGTTCTGCTGGAGTTACAACACATGCCTCAAGGCTGTAACCAGGAGGTGGTGCGACACCGGCCCATGCCCAACACTGAGTATCTTCAGTAATTGGTTCAGGTACGTAATCACGCTTGCTCCATGGTTTTGCGTTATAGAAACGGACTGCTGATTTCATACTACCGGTAGCAGTATAGACATTATCTTTATTAGATATGTAAATCTTTTCCGTTCTTTTGAGGGTGTATGTTGATCCATCTTCGTAGTTTATTACTGTTTGGGCAGACACGGAAGTGGACAAGAGTATCATACCCAACATTGTTGCTAGTTTCATAACTATCTCCTTGTTGGGTCAGTACATGATACAACTGTATACTGACGATTTTATTTAGCCAATCTTTTCGTAGTATTGCTCACAACGGTTCCACCACTCTTTTGCCCAGTCATCAAACTCGTCTGGCCATATGTCAAACTGTTGATACTCTAGATCACGTGAACACATAAAGATATGTCCTTCACGTATGTCTGTGCCGTGTACTTNNTCGTTGTGTCCTAGTGCATAGGCTGTAAGTTGTAGGTAGTAATCGTATACCCACTCAGGCTTCTTAGGCTTGTTAGTTTGTTTGAAGTCCATTATACAAGGCTGACCTTTGTATTGTCCTACCAAGTCAGTTGTTCCTGCGTAGATGCCTGGAACATAAAGCGGTACTTCACTACCCCATATCTCATCTACATCGCCCATTGCTTTGTCACGTATAACACTTGCCATAGCATGTGCTTTCTGTGCATATGGATTGCTTCCGCAAGTAGGCCATTCGCCAAACTCAATATAATCTTCTAAGTATTTGTGCATACGTGTACCAACGCCTGCGGCTTCAGTTACAATCTCTTGTGCTTTCTTTTCGCCTACACGTTTACGCCATGCAATTAAATGTGATTTGTCTTTTGTAGCGTCAAGTATAGTTGTTACACTTGCAACAGGTACACCGCCTGGTACTGCGTATCTACGCTTACCATCGACTTCTACTCTTTTAAATCTTTCGTATATGTATTTTTCTTTAATTAAACTCATAGATTCTCCACTTGTTAACATATACTAACATAATAAATGCTAGTTGTCAAGTAAAGATTAAAGTCCTTTTAGATCAGTTGCTCTTTTTGCCATGTCACTTACAACATTGTCGTTGCTGCCTGCTGTTGGTGATGACACTTGATCCATTGCATCGTCATTGACTGTGATGCCTTCTTGATCAAACTCTACTAAGTTTTTGAGTTGTGGAACTGTGTCGTATAACGATTTGAACGACTCGAAGTTAAACTGCGGAATACCTGCTTTTTCCATATAGGTATTCATCTTGTCCCAAGATATTTGGGAGCCTGGTTTAATTGTTTTTAGGATTTGCAGGACTATTCCTGCATTGTCTAGTGTTTCAGCTAAACTTTTTTTTTAGATTGCTGTACTGACTCACGCTTTTCACGTCCAGCTTCTTCTTCTCCGCCAGTTGCTGCTGCATCTGCTTCAAAGTCATCTGTAGGTAAATCTAAATCATCTGCTGGTTCGTCTGCATCTACTGTAGGCTCCATATCCATTTCTGGATCTTCTGCGCCCATCATAGGTGCTTCGCCTTCGCCTGTTAGCATACCAACACCTTGAGTAAGAGTCTCGCGTGTTGTTTCCATTACGCCGTACATTGCTTCTAGTGATGGCTTTAGTAATGCAGTAAATGATTCTGACTGCTCTGAACCCATCTCGTCTCTAATAGCATCTGCTAGTTCAAGCATTGATTCAGTTTGCATTTCTGCTGTGTCTTCCATCCAACCTGTAACACGGTCTACCATGTCTTTGGCTGCCATTACTAATTCAGCTTTGTCTTCTTCGCCTTCAGTTACAATGCCTTCTGCTACTACTGCTTGGTCTACATGATCACGTTCTGAAAGTTCAGCGTTTAACACATCAAGGAAGAGTTTTGATTTTTGGTGTTCTGCTGAGTTAACTGAATTAAAACTTTCTGTAGTTTCTACTTGACTTAACTTAGTGCGCAAATTATTTCTTGCAGTTTGTAGTTGGTCCATTGTAAACGCTTCAAGGTTAATACGCTGTCCAAACTTTTTAGCAAGGCTTTCATTTAAGCCTTTTGCTGTTACGGGTTTCGAAATCTCTCTTATATTCATTGGTTACTCTTCCTAAATAGTAATTGTTGTTATAGTTATTTATCTCAAGATAAAATTATCTGTTCCAATTCTTCTTTTGCATGCCTAGTTAGATCAATGCTTATATCAAAACGAGACTGTGCTGTTTCATATTTGATGCTATCATCTGTAACATCCATAGTATGTTTGTAAAAAATACAATCATTATAGTGTTTTGAGATAAACGTATCTAAATATTGTATCTTTGCTATTTGCTGCTTATTGTCTGCAATATTCTTAGCAAGAGCAATTGCTCCAGTTTTACAAAACATCTTTGCAATCTGTACGTTATCTGTTGTGTCATATACTAACCAAGCATTAATTTTCTTGCTGTGTCTGACCACAAGATGTTTAATCCTAATTGAGTTGCCTTTCACATGAGGAATAGAATAGTCTTCAATTTTTGAATTAACTATATCTTCTAGTATAGCTACAACGTTTTTATTCATAGAGACTCCAACAAACATAATGTACTTAAACTCTTTTGTAATTTTACAGGCTAAAATAGACTATACGTCTACTTCAACACTGTCGCCTGGTTTAATTAATTTTGCTGGATCTTTCTTATTTGGATCGGCTTTCTTGTTTAGTTGTACCTTACCCTGTGCATTCTTTGTTAATGCTGTGGGATTCTTCTTAAGGTCTACAACAGTTTTGGTGCCGTCTCCGTGATCGATCTCTGCGCTTGCGCCAGGCTTTACTTGGCTAATCTTAGCAGGTTGTGCTTCGAGTATATCATTCATCTTCATATTCTTTTTCCTTTAGACTTTTTACGTTGTGTTCGATAACCTGTGTTAACTTTACTTAATCTCTTTGAATACGGATTTGCTCTCTTTGTCCTGCTACTCTTTACATTGATCGTTGGGGCCTTTGCCCGTTTTGTTTTTGCTAATGTCCTTGAGGCCTTAACATTGCGTGGTGCTGTGCATGTTGATGCTTTAGCAACAATACGTCCTTTACGATTGCCGCTTGTACAGCGATATTTGCGTACAGTTTTATTACCTGAACGTCCAAATATAGTTGTAACACCTTCTGTTAAGTCCCGTAATAACATTAGATACGCTTACTTCTAGTTGCTCGGTTTAACGTTGCTACTCTACGTGAAGCTGAATTAACTCTTTTAGTTTTTCTTGCCTTACGTGTCATTTTAGCACCGAGTCTTGCTTTTGTCAACCTCATTTTATTTCTTTTCTTGATGTCAGGTTTTGCAAAGCACTGAGCAATGTTTGCCACAATTCTTCCATGTCGCTTGCCGCCAGCACACCTGAACTTACGGACAACTTTGTTGCCGCTCTTAGCCCATGCCATCTTTGCTTCATCAAGGGGTATTGTTAATTCTCGTAATAACATATAGTTATTTAGCGAGAATTACTGAGTATTCATTAAAATAACGACTACTGTTGAAAGTAAACCTGCGATTATTGTACCTGCGGTACCAATTAATACTTTGGTCATCGACTTTTGACCTTCTGTGATATCTTTGTGAATGGAATCAACCTTAGTTTCCAGTACTGTTAACCTACCATCCAGTTGCTCATAACGCAATGCGCATAAGTCAACGTGTGCTGCTAAATTTTCTCTTTCTAACTCTGTTGTTGCCGTAGAGGGCATACTGATTCTCCATTATAAAGTAAACTCTTAGTTGGCCTTTTTAGTGTAATGTTGTGATTTGAAGTATGCCTATTTGTATGTCTATACACTTTTATTTATCATAGTTGTTCAAAAACTATGTTGATATACTTCAAATCTTTTGTGTGAAATAGAGGTTTGTTAAATCCTACACTCTCTTGTAGCTCAGGAATAAAAGGAACATAATCGAAATCTTCTATTGCTGTATCTATATTAAAGTATCCTTCTCTATCAATTTCAAACGTAAACTGCCATACTGTTTGTGTGCCTTTAAATACTGTACCAAACATCTTTGTTGACTCTTGTACTGCATTTAAACTAATAAACTCTACATTTGTTCGCATACCTATTACATTTAGTAATGACAAATAGTTTTGATTTTGCCTATATGCAACAGGATCTTCGCCTCTTCTAGCGTTTGTATTAGTAATGTCGACTAATGTAGAAATACGATATATCATACATGTATTTAACAGACAAAAAAAAGCTCACTTAAAAAGTGAGCTTTTATGTGACGCCTTCCGTTGTCACGGTCCCTAAGGTAGTTGGGATTCTTATGTTAGCGAATCAAACTCAGCTACTAATGCTGCTGTTACGCCTGTTACACCGCGGTAGTCTGCGCCAGGTGTTAGTACGCCTGTGCCTTGTACTGCAACGTGTGCAACGCCTGTGCTTGTGTGTGCAACGCCTGCAATTGTTACTGCATCGTCTGTACCTTTTACGCCGCCAGCGGACATTGCTGCTACTACTGCGTTAAGATCTGCAATTGCTGTTGTTGTGATTGCTGTTTTTGATAGCGA
>ENA-UZWU01000823-UZWU01000823.1-metagenome-genome-assembly--contig:-Day-4--1m-contig-823_pt1 | contig 14142 bp, 13 predicted proteins | sample MGYA00260345_ERZ794905 | MGnify/ENA metagenome assembly ERZ794905
GCACATTGAGTTGTGATGCTTGAGAATACATGGCGTTTACCACGGATTCTGCGGTCACTTCTGCCAAATTGGGTATTTTAATGGGAGTGGTATGTCCTTGCATTGCCATTTTAAGGTTCTCTGCTTCTTTGGCATCACGCTTCATCCATGGCAGTTCAGCAAGGTTGGGTTTGTCTTTTTCGAAATCGCCCCAGATTTTTTCTTTATCATCAACCCACAACAGAAAGTGTTCGAGATCAGCATTAACAAGGCTTGGATCATCAGCGAAAGCGGCACCATAGAAGCGGGCAGCCTGCATAACCATGCCGTAGTGCATGAGCGCGTTGGCGATTGCTAAATTTTGCACGGCTTTTCCTTTGTTGAGCTCTTGAATACTGCTCAACAGACGAATTGCTTTTTGGGGAGCACCCTTGCCTAGGATCTTAGCAGCGAAGCCGAGCTCGAGATCAATGGAGGGAATTTCTGGGGCGTCCCATACAATTTCAGCAGCCTGTTTTGTTTTCCCCTCATTGTAGAGGATCTGAGCCAACTTCTTTCTGCTTTCCCAATCCTCTTGATTGTTATCTACGAGCTCTCGGAGGTAGGATTCGGCTAATTCTTGGGTGTTGGCTTGGTCAGACATGATAAAGGTTAATTGCGATGGGTAATCATTCTAGTCTTGTTTTGCGTGTAAGGTCTAGAACCTTTCATGTAAAAAATTGCACCAACATGCAGAGCTTCATGTCAGCAGCGGTGGCTGCCAAGGGGCTGTATGCTCGGTATGGATGAGCGCAGTTAGTGCGTTTTTTTGACCTCTGTAGGTACGAATTTTAAAATGGCACCATTGATGCAGTAACGCTTATCGGTAGGGGTGCTAAATCCCTCTCCTTTAAATACGTGTCCAAGATGAGCGTCACAGACAGCGCAGCGAACTTCTATGCGTGAGCCGTCTGGATCTATGATTGATTTGACGTTTTTTGCCATTGAAGGATCGTAAAACGAAGGCCAGCCACAATGGGAATCAAATTTTTCATTGGACGAAAAAAGCTCGGCATTACAGCCCACACAATAATAAGTTCCTGCGCCCTGTTTTTTGAATGTTTGGTATACTTCACCGTTAGGTCTCTCGGTGCCAGATTTGCGTGCGATACGGTATTGTTCGGGGGTGAGTTGCTTGCGCCATTCGGCATCAGTTTTGATAACGGGCTGCTGCGGTTGTTCGGGAGCTTGGTCTGCTGTTGCCATAGGTTGCTGTGTTTGAGCTTGGATCATGAAAGTGGCACCGGTGATACTTACCAGTGCCAGTAATAAAATGCGTAGTGAAATCTTCATAGATAGGTATGATGTTTTAACATCTCAATTATTCCCTCTAGTGGGGTATTTGTCAAATTTCCCAGTGGTCTGGTATCAGCTGCCGATACCCAGTGGCAGAAAAATGTTCATGAGCATGGTGAGGAAAAAGTTAGTAATGAGAATGGCGAGGGATGAATAGACCATCGCACGTGTGGTTCCTCTGCCAACTCCCACAGCACCTTGATTGGCTCTCAGGCCCTGGTGGCATGAAATGATCACAATCAGAATTCCGAAGACCATGCCTTTGATCAGGGCGATGTAAATATCACCAAGCTCGGTGTGCATCATTGTGTGGTAACTCCACCATGCTTCTGATACACCAAATGTCTTTGTGCCTACGATCCATGCAGCACCTATGCCGAGTGCTGCAGCTTCGGTGATGAGCAGTGGAACAGATACGAGCATCGCCAAAAAGCGAGGGGTGACTAAGTAATCGACAGGATTGACGCTCATGGATCTGAGCGCGTCGATTTGCTCGGTGACTTTCATGGTGCCTATTTCCGCAGCCATCGATGCCCCGACACGACCAGATAACATGATGCCGGTAAGTACCGGGCCGAGCTCTCTTAGCATGCCGACGCTCACAAGTGCCCCTCCCATCGACTCCATTTGCAAGCCGCTGAGTTGAAATAAGCCCTGTGCAGCTAGAACAGCTCCCACAAAAGCACCTGTAATCAGAACTACCGGTTGAGAATTGAAGCCGATTTCGACAATTTGGTCAAAAAACTGGCGCCACCTGGGCTTGCCTCGAAGTAGCGACTCAGCAATATCGGAGACAAGTCCGATCAGCTGGCCGAGGTAGTCGTTGAGCCAGATCACTGGACGACCCATGAACTGCAATAGCATAGATGTATTCTACAGCTGAATGCTCTTTGGCGAAACATCAAAATGTATCTGCCTAGTGGACTCACGTATTGCAGTTTTTGTTCTGATATGAGGGGAAAAAAATACCCGTGTCACCTGAGTGACACGGGCTAGATTGTTTGAACTTAAGGCAGAATTTGTATGCTGCCTAAATTCAGGTTAATACTTAGAGGGAACCTTTCAGGCTTGAAGAACACTTGAAGCCAACGGTTTTGGAGGCTTTGATCTGCATTGCTTCACCAGTCTTTGGGTTGCGACCCTGACGGGCTGCGCGCTTCTTGACTGCGAAAGTACCAAATCCAATGAGTTGGACTTTTCCATCTTTCTTTACACCAGTAGCAATGCTGTCAAGGACAGCTGCAAGTGCATCTTCTGCGCAACGTTTAGTTGCATCATTCCCTAGGGATTTTTGAACGGCTTCGACGAGTTCGGATTTATTCATAACGTCCTTCTTATGAACTTATGATTTGATTCTGTAAAGTTAAATAATTGCGAATTTCCCCTAGGGATTGCTTGACTTGAGGGGTAGTTGGGGTTGATCCGCAGGGCTAGTCCTTAATGTAGGAATCCATATTTAATGGGGTTAGCAGGCTGTTAGAAACTGTTAGCTTTTTGTGTTCTTTGTTGTATGATGCATTATTGACGGTAGGCTGGTAATATGTCAGAAGATATTTTCTGATGAGTGATGATGACAACGTCGAAATGTTAATCATGCGCTCCGCCTATTCTGTTAGGTCGGTAGCGGCATCGATGCCTTTGGAGTCTGATTTGCAGCCAGAGTTGTTGGATGCGGCGGCAGCCCAAAGGCGGGGTTATTTTCTGCCGGATGAAGATGAGCGGCTACGTGATGTTTTTGTAAGATACTTATCATTACGTCAGACGCTCTTGGGTGTTGTAATGGGAATGCAGGAAGTCATGGGCCGATTAGACCGATTAGACCGATTNNCGATTGGATCGGATGAATGAGGATGCTCAGGGGAAACGAGTTTGGGGCCTCAGGATGCGAGCGTTTGTGGTGGGCTTCTTGGCTGCGGCGATGCTCAGGCGGGCGGCTTCATTTATCGTAAATTTGGCGGCTAAGCGTTCAGTTGTTAGAAAAAAGCTTGATGAGCCCGAGCCTCGATATGGTATTCCTGCAAAAAGCTTTGCCATGATTTACAAAAGTCTTGGCTCTCACCGCAGTATGTGGCGCTTCAGCTCGGCTTTGAGATTTTACAAACTTAACCAAGATGATATCGGGGTATTGGCTGAAGATCCTCCAATGATGGACTTGATGCAGTTATTTTACAGAGAGGTAGATAGCATCAATTTAAGCGGGCGGGGCCACATCAGTCTTAAGATCTTTTATCGCTTATACTCTTTGAAGCGTCGCCATATCTCTGGATATAAGAAGGTAATGTTCCAATTACTGAAGCTTAGTGGGCGAGCAGTGTCAGAAATAAAGCAGCCATTCGTGAAGGCTGCTGGTGAGGGAAAGCGCGTTGATGCGGATATTTTGGCTAGCATGAAGCCGATACTGCGTGCGGGTGATGTGTTGATCACACGACATGATGACGCGATGAGTAATCTGTTTTTGCCAGGTTACTGGCCTCATGCCGCACTTTACATAGGTAATGCTGATGAGCGCGGCGAATTAGGTCTGCGACTCCCTGACTCAGCGGGTATCATGGAGGGAGGTTGCCATTTCCTTGAGGCTAAAAAAGACGGCGTCTTCCTGCGATCCATTAACGAAACTTTGAATGTAGATGCATTTATGGTGTTGCGCCCCCAATTAGACAGAAAGTTTATTGTCGAGGCGTTATCACGGGGGCTTACCCACGAAGGAAAGCTTTATGATTTTATGTTTGATTTTCGCTTATCGGATCGCTTGGCCTGCACGGAGGTTGTTTACCGTGCTTATCACGGTGTTGGAGAGGCTGGTGATTCGGTTTGCTTTGAGTTGAGAAGGCATTCAGGGAGGCCATGTATCTCTGCAGAGGACCTCATAGATCAGGCTTTGGGATCGGGTCATTTTGAGAAATTCGCGGATTTTGGTGTTAATGATAATGAGCTCAGAATTTTCTATTAATTGCCCATGTTGTATCTACCTGCGGTGCAGTCACTTGTGAGTCTTTAGTGCAAGTTTGTGAAAAATTTCACAAATAGACTTGCAGAGCAATGGTCTGCAAGATATGTCCCCTCCGCCCGGTTAAATACAGACACCCATTTAAACCATTTCTATGGCTCAGCTACTCTCAGTGCGCACTTTCATTCCAGTTCTCCTTCTTTTACTGTCGGGGTCAGCCTTTGCTGCCGGTGGCCATCAATTGCCGCTCTACCCAGAATCGCCATTTTCCGAAGGGTCTGGTTTTTCTTGGATCTCAAACTCCATGATCATGGTCTGGCTTGCTGCAGCTATCATTGTGGTGTTTTGCCGAGCAGCTACCAAGAAGATGGCGCTCATCCCAAGTGGGTTGCAAAACTTTGCTGAGTGGATTGTTGAGAGCCTTTACGATTTCTTTGGTAATATTCTGGGCGAGCACCTCGTCAAACGGACCTTTTGGTTCTTTGGAGCGACATTCCTGTTGATTCTTGTCGTTAACTACCTGGGGCTCATTCCGGGCGTGGGCACTATGGGAGTCACTGACGACTATGGTCATTTCAAGGGACTTCTTCGCGGTGGTAACGCTGACTTGAATATGACCGCAGCGATGTCGATTACCTTCTTCTTACTCTGGCTCTACTGGTCATTCACTGAGATTGGCGTGAAGAACTTCTTTGCTCATATCTTCGCCCCGCAAGGCACATTCACCGGTTTCATGAAGGTTGGTATGATTGTCATGTTCTTCCTCGTGGGTATTCTAGAGGTTGTATCTATTTTTATCCGTCCGGTTGCTCTTAGCTTCCGTCTCTTCGGTAACATCTACGGAGGTGAGCAGACTCTTGAGGGTTTGATGGCACTGGTTCCAGAGAAGTTAGCCTTCCTGCCAGCTCTACCATTCTACTTCATGGAGCTTCTCGTTGGCCTCGTGCAAGCTCTTGTCTTTACACTGCTTTGTGCAGTATTTTTGAAACTCATGTGCAGCCACAGCGAAGAGCATTAACACATTTGACATCAACACTTTTGAAGGCCTGACCATAGGCAACCCGTGGGGGCTTTCGAGAAACAACACTAAACAAACCAAATAATACAATGGCAATAACATCAATCAAAGCAATTGCAGTCGGACTCGCCGCTCTCGGTGGCGGAATCGGAATCGGAATCCTCGGATCAAAGTCTGCTGAAGCCACAGGTCGTAACCCTGGCGCGGCAACTCCTATTCTGGTTATCTCCATTATTCTTGCAGCACTTATTGAGGGTCTCTTCATCCTCGCAGCATTCGCTGTTCAGTACTAATCAGTATTAGCGGATCTAATCCAAATTCTTATCAGGTGCCGTTTGGCAAAACCAGCGGCACCTGATATCTACTTTCAAACAATTCTTTCATACAATGATCTCCATCCTCGCAGCAGCCGGAACCGAAGCAGCCTCAGGCGGATTCCTCGAGACCTTTGGTGTTAACTGGCCGTTCTTTGTCGCGCAGCTCGTGAACTTCGTTATCGTGCTCTTTGTATTGAGAAAGTTCGCCTTTGGCCCTATTCAAGAAATGCTTGAGCAGCGCCGTAAGCGTATCGCTGAGGGTGAGGACAAGCTGAAGCGCATCGAGCAGCAGCTCGCTGACTCCGAGCAGCGCACCCAAGAGGCTATCGATAAGGCCAACGCCGATGCAGCCCGCCTGATCAATGAGGCCAAGGAGAGCGCCGCATCACTATCAGAGAAGAAGGCTCAAGAAGCCGTCGCCTCCGCCCAAGCAATTTTGGCCAAAGCCGAAGAGGCGGCCACTGCTGAGCGCAACACAATGACTGCTGAACTCAAAAAGGAATTCGGCCGACTCGTCACAGCTACGACGGCCAACGTTACTGGCAAAATTCTTAACGAAGATGACCAAAAGCGCATCAACGAAGAAGCTTTGACAAGTGTTGAGGGCTAAATCGTCTTTTTGTAGTCCATTATTTTAACCGACAACTAATACCGTGAAAGTCTCCAAAGATGCAGCCAGCGCCGCCCGCCGGATTTACCGTCTCTGCGCGCCAGAAGGTCGTATTGACGAGGCTAAGATACGCGCGGCATTCAAAAAAATTGCTGAGAGCAAGCCCCGTGATTACCAAGCAATCTTGCACACGCTGCTCAACCTCGTTCGACTTGACGAGAAAAGTAGACAGGCTTCGATCGAGAGCGCGACTGAGCTAGATAGTGACAGCCGCAAGCGCATTGAGGATAACCTTAACAAGCAATATGGTGGTGGTCTTTCATTTGAATACAGCACCAATACTGAGCTTCTCGGTGGTGTCAAAATTCGCGTCGGAAACGACGTCTGGGATGGCAGCGTCCAGTCCCGTCTTGAGCGTCTTGCTGATGCCTTTTAACCAATCTTTATCCCAAACATTTTTAACTTCAAACTAACACAGCTATGAGCAGTATCCTCCAGGAACTTGAAAAAGAAATTGCCGACGTATCATCGTCAGTGCAAAAAAGCAATGTCGGCACAGTCCGCACAATTGGTGACGGTGTCGCCAAGGTCGAAGGCCTCAGTGATGTGGCACTCAACGAGATGATTGAATTTCCCGGCGGCCTCGTCGGACTGGCGCTCAACCTCGAAGAGGCTGAAGTCGGAGTTGTTCTACTCGGTGACTCACTTCACATTAAAGAGGGTGACGAATGTAAAACCACAGGTAAGCTATTGTCAGTTCCCGTTGGTGAAAACATGCTTGGTCGTGTTGTAGACAACCTTGGACGCCCACTCGATGGCAAAGGCGACATCGAAGCCGCAGACCAGTATCCTGTTGAAAAAATTGCACCAGGTATCATTAAGCGGAAGTCAGTTTCTGTTCCTGTGCAAACGGGTATCATGTCCGTTGATGCGATGATTCCTATCGGTCGTGGACAACGTGAGCTTATCATTGGTGACCGTTCAACGGGCAAGACCACCATCGCGGTTGACACAATCATCGCTCAGGCTCAGCAAAACAAAGCGGCTGCTGAAGGTCGTCTTGCAGATCACAAGCCGCTCTACTGTATCTATGTGGCTGTCGGCCAGAAACGCTCCAATATTGCCCGGACCGTGCAAACTCTCGAAGCTGCTGGAGCAATGGAAAACACCTGTATTGTTGCAGCCTCAGCCTCTGACTCTGCAGCGAACCAGTATTTGGCACCTTACACCGGTTGTGCGATCGGTGAGTATCTCATGGATCAGGGCAAGGATGTGCTGATCGTTTTTGATGACCTTTCTAAGCACGCCGTAGCTTACCGTCAGGTATCATTGATTCTTGGCCGCCCATCGGGTCGTGAAGCATTCCCTGGTGACGTTTTCTATCTGCACTCCAGACTTCTTGAGCGTTCAGCACGTCTCTCCGATGAAGCAGGTGGTGGATCAATGACAGCATTGCCTATCATTGAGACCCAGGCTGGTGATGTATCTGCTTACATTCCTACTAACGTGATTTCAATTACAGATGGTCAGATCTTCCTTGAGACTGACCTCTTCTACCAAGGTATCCGCCCTGCGATATCGGTGGGTCTTTCTGTATCTCGTGTTGGATCTGCAGCGCAGACCAAGGCGATTAAGAAAGTTTCAGGAACCACGAAACTCGATCTTGCTCAGTTCCGTGAATTGCAAGCATTCGCGGCCTTTGGTTCCGATCTTGATGAGGCTACACAGGGCAAGATTGACCGTGGTCAGCGTATTGTTGAGCTCTTCAAGCAAAACCAATACAGCCCCAAGTCCCTAGAGATTGAGGTGGCTGTGCTCTGGTCAATGCAAAACGGTTACTTCGATGATGTCGAAGTAAGCCGCGTGAAAGAATGCCAAGACGCTCTCGAAGAGTATCTTGACAGTCGCAAGGCAGAGCTGCTGCAGCTGATCGCTGATAAGAAAGCACTCACTGATGATGTGACTGAGGGACTTACCCAGGCACTCACAGACTTCAAAGCGTCTTGGAAGTAATCTCGCTCTATTCTCCTATCTGATTCCCGACACTCGCCCTCCATACCATGGCCAACCTTCGCGACATTCGCCGACGTATCAAGTCGGTCAAAAGCACATCTCAAATCACCAAGGCGATGCAACTTGTTGCTGCTGCCAAGATGAAAAAGGCGCAGGACCAAGCGCTTGCTGGTCGTGACTACGCTGATGAGCTCAACAAGGTGTTGGCTAACCTCAAGGAGAATGTCGATGAAGATGCGCATCCTCTCTTGCAAAAGCGTGAGGGTGGCAAGAAGTTGATGCTCGTCATCAGCACAGACAAAGGCCTTTGCGGAGGGCTCAACACTAACCTGATCAAAAAGGTTCGCGAAGAGTCTGATGAAAATACTCACTTTGTGACCGTTGGGCGCAAGCTGCGCACCGCACTTGCTAAGAGTGGCGAGACGCTCATTGCAGATTTCCAAATCGAAGATCCGTTGCCGTTTTCAGACGCTCGCCCGATTGGAAAATTCCTTACTGAGAAGTTTCTCAGTGGTGAATACAGTAGCGTTCATGTAGCATTCACCAACTTTGTCAGCACACTGCGCCAAGATCCTTGGGTAAGCCAGTTGCTTACGATTGAGACCGATACCTTAGCTGAAAAGCGTGCTTATGAGGGTGTTGGTAAGGATGCTATTCAAGAAACCGACAAAGACGCAGCGCTCGCCAATGATTACATTTTTGAGCCAAGCCCAGAAGCTGTGCTCGACACCTTGCTGCCGCTGTATGTGAATTTCCAGATTTACCAAATGCTAGTTGAGTCAGTCGCTTCTGAGCACTCTGCACGAATGGTAGCCATGAAGTCAGCCACCGACAATGCTGAGCAAATGGTCAAGGACCTCACACTTGAATACAACAAAGCTCGCCAGGCAGCTATTACCTCCGAGCTTCTTGAAATCACAACCGCTCAAAAAGCAATGGAATAGTCGCAGATCGATTATTATAGACCTACTCAAACATTCAAAATTTCTAACTGAAAACCAAACACCATGTCCAATAAAGGAACCATCGTTCAAGTCATCGGCGCCGTTATCGACGCTGATTTCTCCAAGGCAGATAACCTGCCAGCCATCTATAACGCCCTCGAAGTTAGCTACAATCTCTACGGAGAAGACACGAAGCTCGTCCTCGAAGTTCAGCAGCACCTTGGTGACGGCTGGGTTCGTGCCGTTGCTATGAGCACCTCAGACGGTCTCAAGCGTGGTGTAGACATCACTGACACTGGAGCACCTATTTCCGTACCTGTCGGAGCTGGTATTCTTGGTCGTATTTTCAACGTTACCGGTGATGCGGTTGACGAGCGTGGCGAAGTGCCACACGAGAAGAAGTATCCAATTCACCGTCCGGCTCCTGAACTTGTCGATCAAGCAACATCTGCTGAAATCCTTGAAACAGGTATTAAAGTGATCGACCTCATTTGCCCATTCACCAAGGGTGGTAAAGTGGGGGCATTTGGTGGTGCTGGTGTTGGCAAGACTGTTGTCATCATGGAGCTTATCAACAACATCGCTAAAGGTCACGGCGGCTATTCTGTATTTGCTGGTGTCGGTGAGCGGACTCGTGAGGGTAACGACCTTTACGAGGAGATGTCAGAAGCTGGCGTCATTAATCAAGACGATCTTTCCAAGTCAAAGGTGGCCCTCGTATACGGTCAGATGAATGAGCCTCCGGGTGCGCGTCTCCGCGTGGCGCTCTCAGCTCTTGCCATGGCTGAGTATTTCCGTGATGAGGAAAACCAAGACGTGTTGCTCTTTGTCGATAACGTGTTCCGTTTCTCACAAGCCGGTGCTGAGGTTTCAGCCCTCCTTGGCAGGACTCCTTCTGCTGTGGGTTATCAGCCAACTCTCTCTGAGGAGATGGCAAACCTACAGGAGCGTATTACTTCTACCAAAAAAGGATCAATTACTTCCTTCCAGGCTGTCTACGTTCCTGCGGATGACTTGACTGACCCTGCTCCTGCTAACACATTCGCCCACCTCGACTCTACCGTTGTGCTTGAGCGTTCCCTTGCTGAGCTTGGTATCTACCCTGCTGTGGATCCACTTTCATCTGTATCCAATGCTCTCGCACCAGAGATCGTCGGTGAGGAGCACTACCGTGTTGCTCGTGGAGTTCAAAACGTTCTTCAGCGTTATAAGGATCTTCAGGACATCATCGCCATTCTCGGAATGGACGAACTCTCTGATGAAGACAAGCTGATCGTGTTCCGTGCACGTAAGATTCAGCGCTTCCTGTCCCAGCCGTTCCACGTGGCTGAGATCTTCACCGGCACCAAGGGTGAGTATGTTTCTATCGATGACACCGTGAAAGGTTTCGATGAAATCCTTGAAGGTAAGCACGACAGTGTTCCTGAGTCTAACTTCTACATGAAGGGTGGTCTTGACACTGTAGATCTCGGCTAAAGAGTTATTCCATTAGTTTTTACTTCTAATTCATCATGTCGCTTCACCTCGAAATCGTTACTCCTGAGAAGAAAATTTTCTCCGACACCGTAGAAGATGTTTATCTTCCGGGTGAAGATGGTGAGATGGGTGTGCTTGAGATGCACGCAGCATTGGTAACTTCACTAAAAGCAGGGGAGCTACGCTACCGCAAGGATGGTGAGGTTCACGAGCTGGCTGTGGGCAGCGGCTTTGCTGAGGTGACTCAAGAGAAGGTCAGTGTCCTCACAGATACCGCTCTTGGTGAGGACGAGATTGATGAGGCAGCTGTAGAAGCTGCTGTGAAGAGTGCCGAAGACGCGCTACACGGCCTCAAACACGATCACGATGCTGAGGAAGTTGCTCATCTACAGGCAATGCTCGCCCAATCTATGGCGAAGCTTAATCTGAAGCGTAAATATCGAAAGTAGATTTCATCTACAACGGATCATTGCAAACCCCAAGGAGCTTAAAAGCCTTTGGGGTTTTTTCATCGATAAAAAAGACTGTAAAAACATCTCATTCTATGGTCAAACCCACGCGCTACAGAGTTTGCGGACTCAAGATAACCGATCACCGATAAAATGAACGTTTCCCTTAACTGGCTTAAAGACCATCTCGACCTCGATCACATGTCTATTCAGGACATGGATGACCTGCTCACCTTTGCTGGCGTTGAGGTTGAGGGGATATCGCAAAAAGGGGTGCCGACGGATAAGGTGGTAGTTGCCCAAGTCAAATCTGCTGAGAAGCACCCTGATGCTGATAAACTGAAAGTCTGCATGGTGGATGCTGGTGAGGGAGAGCTGCGCCAGATTGTTTGTGGAGCTCAGAACTACTCAGTAGGCGATAAGGTTCCGTGTGCACTTCCTGGGGCTGATCTCGGTGGTGGCTTTGTCATCAAAGATGGAAAGCTTCGTGGTGTCGAATCTAAGGGAATGCTGTGTGGTCCAGATGAAATTGGGCTGGCTTCAGCAGATGATGGACTAATGATTCTCTCGCAGGATCTTGAAATCGGAAAGCCACTGCAAGAGCTCTTTGAGACGGACACCATTATCGAGGTGGAGGTAACTCCCAACAGGCCAGACTTATTATCGCATACCGGCATGGCGCGCGAGCTAGCAGCTTTGGCTGGTATTGAGCGCAAGGCACTTGACCTTGCCGAGCCGGATACAGAAACCAATGATGCTCTCGTTAAGCTCTCTGCTGCTGAGTCTTGCCCGCTTTACACTGCGGTGAAAATTTCCGGAGTCCGAGTTGCAGATTCTCCTGCTTGGCTGAAGACAAAGCTCGAGGCGATCGGCCTCCGCCCCATCAATAACGTGGTCGATATCACTAATTACGTGCTGCATGAGCTGGGTCACCCTTTGCACGCTTTCGATGCCGCTAAGGTCGACGGCGCGCTTGATGTCCGCATGGCCGCCGATGGTGAAATTTTTAAAGCATTGGATGAGGCTGACTACACTCTCAACGAAGAAGATGTAGTGATTTCTGATGCATCTGGTAAAGCGCTCGCCCTGGGTGGTGTCATGGGTGGATTGGATAGTGGGGTGAGTAATGCCACTACCGATGTTATTTTAGAGTCCGCGTATTTTACGCCTTCTAAAATTCGTCGCAGCTCGCGCCGCCTTATTCTGAGTTCAGATTCCTCGTATCGTTTTGAACGTGGTAGTGATGCACAAGCAGTCTTAACAGCGTCTGCATTTGCAGCTCGCCTTATTGTGGAGCTCGCCGGCGGTAGCATTGAAGGATCTACCGCAATCGCAGGGCATGCCCCAGAGCTAATCGGAGACGTTGAGCTAGACGCTTCTAAATTGGATCAACTGATGGGGGGGTCGATCAGTTTGAGCTCGGCTGAGGATATTCTGACGCGATTGGGTCTCGAGAAGCGCGAGGGTAATTTGTGGAGCGTGCCAAGCTATCGCTTGGATCTTCACCGTCATATTGATTTAGTGGAGGAGATTGCCCGTGTGCATGGGCTCAGCAATGTTCCCTCTCGTTTTGCGGCTAGCTTTGCCCAGGAGAGTGACGTCGATGCGACCTATGATTATCAGATGTCATTGCGTAAGGAGTTGTCTGCCATTGGATTTTATGAAACGCAGACGATCAAGCTGATAGCCGAGAGTTCTACTGATCTTACGGTGGCTCAGATGGATACGGCTCTGCCATTGCGTCCTCTGCAAGATGGGGATCTCATTCGAGTCGCTCTTCCTTTAAGTGAGGATCATGCAGTGATGCGCCCATCGTTGACCCCTGGGCTTTTAGCAACCGCAGCACGTAATATTCGTCAGGGAGCCAAGTCGCTTCGCTTTTTTGAGATAGGACGCCAATTCCGCAATGCAGGTGGCGGTAAAGCGAGTGACCTGGAATCTGACTCCCTTGCTATTTTATTGGGTGGTGAGCGTCGCCCAGCGACGTGGTCAGTAAAAGCCGGCTGCCAAGGCCGCATCGACGCCTTTGATGTTAAAGCCGCGATCGTGGCATTGTTACCCAACAAGGACATTCAATTTGCCCAGCGCGAGCGAGATGGTTTTATTATCGCAGCTGATGTTCAATGCGAGGGTAAACCTGTGGGCGTATTTGCTCAACTTAGCCCTTCCAAGTGTAGAGACCTTGGAAGCGATACACCTATTTACCTCGTGGAGCTTGATCTTAAAAAGTGCCAGCAGCTAAGTAGTGGGGTTAAGCAGGTTGATGAGCTTCCCCAATTTCCCGGCTCCAGTCGCGATGCCGCCATGGAGGCGCCAGTTGAAATGGCTAATGCTGAGATTGAGAAGGTCATCAAGAAGCATAACGAGCAACTCTTGGTATCTTACGGGTGTTTTGATGTGTTTCAGGATGCCAGTGGAGCCAAGCTGCCCGCTGACAAAAAATCTATCGCTTATAGCTTTCACTACCGTTCACCAGAGCGGACATTGAAGGCCAAAGAGGTCGACCAAGCTCACCAAAAGCTTTTGGATCAACTGGCTAAGGCGTTGCCTGTGTCCTATCGCTAGCTCGATTTGGTAACTTGTCAGAAAAACTGACAAACCAGGAGATTAGTGTTCATGTTGCTTATTGTAAGCAGTTTAAAATATCTTGGCCTATGTTTTTAGGAGGATGTCTAGGCAGCTCACTTCATTATGCAATTTTCATATAAAATGAAATATAGCCTCTTTCATCCCTAAAAATTACACATATAAAGTCTTAATATTCAATGGTATTTAGCTTTTATTGATAAAAAGTGTAATAATATGTTGCTTTTAAATATAAATTAAGCCATAGTATCGGTGTGCAAGGGATAAGTCACTGATTTGTCCATTGCCAACTCAACATAGCATTAAGGAACCCCTCCTCAACGGTCAAAGCTGTCTTCTTGGCAACCAGTAACCTCACAGGTTGAAAGTATCCCTAGATGCCCCCAAACAACACTAAGGATACCAAGAGGACACAGTTGCAAGCTTTTCTCTGAAATCCCAGGAAACCCCCAAAACCCCAAAAACCCC
>ENA-UZWU01000877-UZWU01000877.1-metagenome-genome-assembly--contig:-Day-4--1m-contig-877_pt1 | contig 14063 bp, 14 predicted proteins | sample MGYA00260345_ERZ794905 | MGnify/ENA metagenome assembly ERZ794905
TCAAGAAAGCCTCGTGCCGTTTCTGGCGATGTGTTTGCTTGCAATGATAAACGGCGCCGACCTGCTGGTGCTCGCACAGGTTTGGCTTGGGCTTAGGGTGGTTTATCTGGTGTGTTACGTGGGGGGGATCAACCCCGCGCGTTCTTTTGTCTGGATTGCGTCGCTTGTGGTGCTGGTTCTAATGGCTGTGCGGCTTCTGTAGCCTACTGTCACGGGCATCTTAACCACCCGTGACAATCGCAACCGCCTATAAGCCGTATTTATCAGCCATCTCTTCAAGGCTGTAAACCTTGCCAATATTCGACACCTGACCCGCACAGCCGAATGCCTCGAGGCGGTCCTTCACGATGCCTTTCATTGCNNAACTTGCGCGCGGCGCCGGTCGAGGCCAAGCGCAGGTCGGTGTCGATGTTTACCTTGCGCACGCCGTGACGAATGCCTTCTTGGATTTCCGACACAGGCACGCCGTAGGTTTCGGGAATCTCTCCACCAAACTCATTAATAATCGCGAGCCATTCCTGCGGCACCGACGACGAGCCATGCATGACGAGGTGGGTGTTTGGAATTTTTGCATGGATCTCTTTGATGCGGCTAATGGCAAGAATGTCGCCTGTTGGCGGGCGGCTGAACTTGTAAGCGCCGTGGCTTGTGCCCACTGCGATAGCGAGCGCGTCGACGCCGGTGGCGTTAACAAAGTCTTCGGCTTCTTGCGGGTCGGTGAGCATCTGGGCCATCGACAAAACGCCTTCGGCGCCAATGCCGTCTTCTTCGCCGGCCATGCCGGTTTCGAGCGAGCCCAGGCAACCGATTTCGCCTTCGACCGAAACACCGCAGGCGTGTGCCATGGCAACAGCAGTTTTGGTTACCGCGACGTTATAGTCGAAGTCCATCGGGGTCTTGCCGTCTTCGCCAAGTGAGCCGTCCATCATGACAGACGAAAACCCGAGTTGGATTGAGCGCTGACAAACCGCTGGCGAGACTCCGTGGTCTTGGTGCATCACAATCGGAATGTGGGGAAACTCTTCGATCGCGGCTTGAATCAAATGCTTAAGGAAGTTAGAGCCAGCATATTTGCGCGCGCCTGCGGAGGCTTGCAGGATTACCGGGCTGTTGGCCTCGTCTGCGGCTTCCATAATCGCGCGTATCTGCTCGAGGTTATTTACATTAAACGCCGGCACGCCGTAGCCATTCTCGGCTGCGTGATCGAGTAGTTGTCGTAAGCTAATAAGTGCCATGTCTGTGTCCTCTACTGTCTAAATTCTATACGAATAATTATTCTGAGCTAGCCGCACGTTGCAGCAAAATGTCTACCGCGGGTAATACTTCGCCCTGCACGTATTCTAAAAATGCGCCGCCGCCTGTTGAGATATAAGAGATCGATTCGGTCACACCGAAGGTGTCGATGGCGGCAATGGTTTCGCCGCCGCCTGCGATCGAAAAGCCTGCGTTCGCTGCGACCGCTTTTGCGATTGCCTCGGTGCCATGGGCAAACTGCGGGATCTCGAACACACCCACTGGGCCATTCCAGATAATTGTTTTCATTGCGGCGATGGTGTCCGCAAACATTGCAGCCGTCTGCGGGCCGATATCCAAAATCATATCGTCGTCGCTAATCTCTGCAACGAGTTTTGTCGTTGCCGCCGCCTCTGCGCTAAATTCTTTTGCGACCACCACATCGATCGGCAATGGTATAGAAGTCTGCGCCATTAACTCTTTGGCAAGTGGAATGAGGTCTGTCTCGTACAGGCTTTTACCCACATTAATCCCGCTGGCGGCGAGGAATGTATTGGCGATTCCACCGCCCACAATTAGGTGATCGACTTTGGTGGCAAGGCTTTTCAATACTTCGAGTTTGCTCGACACTTTGGCGCCGCCGACTATTGCCAGCATGGGCCGCTCGGGTGCATGCAATGATTTTTGCAGGGCGTCGAGTTCGCCAGCGAGTAGTGGGCCTGCGCAGGCGATGGGCGCAAACTTTGCCACGCCGTGCGTGCTCGCCTGCGCGCGGTGTGCCGTACCAAAGGCGTCCATCACAAACACGTCGCACAGGGCTGCGTAGCGCTTGGCGAGCGCGTCGTCGTTTTTGCCTTCGCCGACGTTCATGCGTACGTTTTCGAGCAGTGTCACCGTTCCTGGTTTTTGTTGATAGGACTCGCCATTCTCAAGCGCGCTATTATCAAGAACGACTGGCGAGCCAAGCAGTGTGCTTAAGTGTGCCGCCACCGGCGCAAGAGAGAATTCTTGTTGGTCCGACGCAGCGACGCCTTCTTGAGGGCGACCGAGATGCGACATAACGATTACCCGCGCGCCTAATTCCAGCGCGAGTTTAATCGTTGGCAATGCTGCGCGTATGCGCGTGTCGTTGCCTACAACGCCTTCTTTCACCGGTACATTGAGGTCTTCGCGTATTAGCACGCGCTTACCGGCTAACGACAAGCTTTCCATGCGGTGGAAATTCATTCTCTTTCTTTTCCTTTTTTCTACTCTATTCTTTTTCGCGGCGATGAATAAACTGAGCAACGTCGAGCATGCGATTTGCGTAGGCCCACTCGTTGTCGAACCATACTAAAAGCTTAACGAGGCGCGTACCCGCGACGAGCGTCTGATTAAGATCAACTACGGCAGAGCGCGGGTCGTGATTAAAGTCGGTCGAGGCGAGCGGCTCTAGCGTGTAGCCCAAAATGTTTGGCGGTAGGCTATCGCTAGCGGCGACTAACGCGGCGTTCACCGAGTCCACCGTGGCGTCCGAGTTGAGCGTCAGCGTAAGATCCATCGCCGAGACGTTTACCGTGGGTACGCGAATCGCCTGCGCCTGAAGCCTGCCGTTTAAGTTTGGCAGAATACGCTCGATGCCTTTGGCGAGCGCTGTGTCTACCGGAATAATCGATTGCATCGCACTGCGTGTTTTGCGCAGGTCTTGATGATGGTAGCTGTCGATAACCGGTTGGTCATTCATCGCCGAGTGAATCGTGGTGATGACTCCGTGGTCGATTCCAAACACCTCATCGATCGCTTTTAGTACCGGCACAATGCAATTAGTTGTGCACGAGGCATTCGAGATTATGGTGGCGTCATGCGCGAGCGTCTCGTGATTAATCCCGTATACGAGAGTCGCGTCAACATCGCTGTCGGCGGGCTGCGAAAACAGGACGCGTTTCGCGCCGTTAGCGAGATGAATCTGTGCGGTCTCACGATCGGTAAATGCACCGCTGCATTCCATCACAAGATCAATCTCGAGATCATTCCATGCGAGGTTGGCGACATCGGCCTGCTGCGAGACGCGAATGGCATCGCCGCTCACCATCAGTTCACCGTCGCCCTGTTCGACCTCGCCAAGAAAACGGCCGTGCGTGCTGTCGTAGCGGGTAAGATGCGCAAGGTTACCGATGTCCGCAAGATCATTGATCGCCACGATGCGCAGGTCGGCGTAATTTGTCGACTCGTAAAATGCGCGGAGTACGCAGCGGCCAATGCGACCGTAGCCGTTAATAGCGATCTTGTAGCTCATTCGGTTTCCTAGCGATTAAGGCTTAAAGCTTAGAGCATCGACATAACAGTGTTGGCAACATTCTCAGCGCTAAAGCCAAAGTGTTCCATTAACTCGCCGCCCGGAGCCGACTCGCCAAAGGTTTGCATGCCAATAACTTTGCCGTCGAGACCGACAAACTTCGCCCAATACTCAGAGCCAGCCGCTTCGACTGCGAGGCGCTTGCGCACCGCGTTAGGAATAACTTCTTCTTGATACGCGGGATCCTGCGACTCGAAAACATCGACACTGGGCATAGAGACCAAACGAACTTTTTCGCCGTCGGCGTTCATTGCCGTTACTGCATTAAAGCAAATTCCAACCTCGGAGCCGGTGGCGATAACGATTGCGTCGGGTGTGCCTTCGCAGTCGAGAAGCACGTAGCCGCCGCGAGCTACATTCGCGAGTTGTTCGTCATTGCGTGCCTGATGCGGAAGTCCCTGGCGTGAGAACACGAGCGAGGTAGGTCCGACGCTGCGCTCGATTGCTGCTTTCCAGGCGACCGCTGATTCGACGCTGTCGCAAGGACGCCAGACCGACATATTAGGCGTGGTACGAAGGTTCGCGAGCTGCTCAATAGGCTGATGCGTAGGGCCGTCTTCGCCCTGACCAATAGAGTCGTGTGTGTAAACGAAAATGCTTTGCTGCTGCATGAGCGCCGCCATGCGGACCGCGTTGCGTGCGTATTCCATAAAGATGAGGAACGTTGCGGTATACGGTACAAAACCGCCGTGCAATGCGATGCCTGAGGCGATAGCGGACATGCCGAATTCGCGCACGCCGTAATAGATATAATTGCCGTCTGCTTTGTCAGAAATGGGTGTACTTCCTGACCAATTGGTCAAGTTAGAACCGGTAAGGTCGGCAGAGCCGCCAATCAGTTCTGGCAACAATGAGCCATAGGCCTCGAGACAGTTTTGCGAAGCTTTGCGGCTCGCGATGTTCTCGGGGTTGGCCTGCAGGTGACGAATATACTCGTCGGCCTTCTCTTTGAAGTAGCCGGGCAGCTGGCCCTTTAAGCGGCGGATAAGTTCCATCGCAAGCTCGGGATATTCTTCTTCGTAGCCCACGAGCAATTCTTTCCACGCGGTTTCGGCGCCGAAGCCTTTCTCGGTGCAGTCCCAGGCGTTTTTGATGTCTTCGGGAATAATGAATTCACTGTGTGGCCAATCGAGAGCCGCGCGCGTCGCCGCTATCTCTTCGGTACCCAATGGCGCGCCATGCGTTGCCGCCGTGCCCTGTTTGTTGGGCGAGCCGAAGCCGATAATGGTTTTGCATTTAATCAGCGTAGGGCGCGTAGCGTCGGCTTTGGCTTCTAACACGGCTGAGTTAATCGCATCCGAGTCGTGGCCGTCTACAGCCAGTACCTGCCAGTCGTAGGCGTCGAAGCGCTTCGCGGTGTCGTCGCTAAACCAATCTTCAACCTCGCCATCGATAGAAATGCCATTGTCGTCATAGAACACGATGAGTTTGCCAAGTTTGAGGGTGCCTGCGAGCGAGCAAACCTCGTGCGAGATGCCCTCCATGAGGCAGCCGTCGCCGGCGAACACGTAGGTGTGGTGATCGACCACGTCGAAACCTGGGCGGTTAAACTGCGCGCCGAGGGTTTTTTCGGCGATCGCCATGCCAACCGCGTTAGCGAGGCCTTGGCCGAGTGGGCCAGTTGTCGTCTCGACGCCCGGCGTGTAGCCGTATTCTGGATGGCCAGGGGTCTTCGAATCCATCTGCCGGAACTGTTTGATATCCTCGATAGACACGTCATAACCGGTGAGGTGCAGTAGCGAGTAAATGAGCATCGAGCCATGGCCGTTAGAAAGCACAAAACGGTCTCTATTCAACCACTTAGGATTGCTTGGGCTGTGGCTTAGGTGGTCTTTCCATAACACCTCCGCGATGTCTGCCATGCCCATCGGCGCGCCGGGATGGCCTGAGTTCGCCTTTTGGACGGCATCCATACTCAGCGCGCGGATTGCATTAGCGCATTGCTTGCGTGAAACAGCGGATTCCGCCATGGGTGAGGCTCCTTAGGTGTTCTGTAAGTAATGAAGACGCGCATTTTCTCGCACCTGCCCCCAATATGCTACTCGCCATATCGAAATCTATATCAAATAATTTTGATATAGATTTGTAATGCGCCTCAAATGTTGTTAAATTGCGCGAAATCAAAAGGGACAGCTCCCTTTTCTATCGAGGATAAGCGTTTGACGGCGGTTGCAGCGACTCATACCGAGCCTTTTTTGCTCGACGCGGACCACACTCTGCCCGCGCAGCGTTTGGCACAGCTGCACAAGGCGCTGGCCGACACGCTTCGGCTGCAGATTCTGCGGTTGCTCAGAAACGAGTCCTTTGGGGTGCTCGAGCTCTGCCGCTTAGTCGACATTCGCCAGTCGGCGCTAAGCCACCATTTAAAAGTGCTCGCGAAGGCTGAACTGGTCGCAACGCGGCGCGAGGGCAACTCGATCTTTTACCGTCGCGCCTTTATTACCGACGATGATGCGCTTGCCGACCTGAAGCGGGCCGCGTTCGACACTGTCGATACGCTTGAGATTCCGCGCGAGCAGGCAATGCAGCTCGATCAGCTGCAGCAGGAGCGTTCTGAGCTGTCGCTGAGTTTTTTCGAAAAAAACGCCGACCGCTTTTCAGAGAACCAAGGGCTGATCGTTGAGCGAGAGCACTACGACAGCAGCCTAATCGACGTAGTCGAAGGGCTTGGCCTGCCTGCGGATGCGAGTGTGTTGGAAATAGGGCCGGGCGAGGGGCGGCTGCTTGTCGAACTCGCGCGGCGTTTTGCGGCGGTCACCGCGGTAGATAATTCGAAAGACATGCTCGACCTTTCGCGCGCTGCAATCGCCGCCGATGGCTTGAGCAATGTTGAGTTTTTATTAGGCGAGACGGCTAACGCGCGCGAGACATTGAGCGGCGCCGCCGACCTCGTCGTGTTCGATATGGTCCTGCACCACATCGCCACACCCGCCGCGACCTTTAAAGATGTTGCGGCACTGTTAAAAGAAGACGGGCTCTTACTTGTGATAGAGCTCTGCAGCCACGACCAAGATTGGGTGCGCAGTTCCTGCGGCGATTTGTGGCTGGGCTTCGACGAAAGCGAATTAGACCAATGGGCAGTAATGAGCGGGCTACGATTCGAACAAGGATCGAACCTCGCACTGCGCAACGGATTTCAGATACAGATGCGCGTGTTTAGAAAGCACGCGAATTAATACCAAGGAGTTAGCATGAGCGAGATAAACCTCTTTACGTCCGAATCGGTTTCCGAAGGACATCCTGACAAAATGGCGGACCAAATTTCCGACGCCATCCTCGACGCCTTGCTAAAGGAAGACGCGTGCTCACGCGTTGCGTGCGAAACGCTGATTAAAACCGGCATGGTTCTAGTCGCCGGAGAAATAACCACCGAAGCCTATGTCGACATCGAAGACATCGTGCGCGGCGTGGTAAATGACATCGGTTACAACAACGCCGACAGTGGTTTCGACGGCCACACGTGTGCCGTGATCAATGCTATCGGCAAACAATCGCCCGATATTTCTCAAGGCGTAGATGACTCCCATGATCACGAGCAAGGTGCTGGCGACCAAGGACTTATGTTTGGCTATGCGAGTAATGAAACCGATGTACTGATGCCCGCCCCGATTACCTATGCGCATCGGTTGGTAAAAAGGCAGTCTGAGGTGCGCAAAAATGGCACGCTACCTTGGCTCGAGCCAGATGCGAAAAGCCAGCTCACCTTTCGCTACGTAGACAACAAGCCGGTGTCTATTGACGCGGTGGTGCTGTCGACACAGCATAAAGACTCGGTATCCAACGAAGACTTACGCGAGGGCGTGTTCGAAGAAATTATCAAGCCGGTGCTTCCAGAAGAATGGATAACCAAAGAGACAAAGATATTCATTAATCCAACCGGCCGTTTCGTTATTGGTGGACCTGTTGGCGACTGTGGCCTCACTGGCCGCAAGATTATCGTCGATACCTACGGCGGGATGGCCCGACACGGCGGCGGGGCGTTCTCGGGCAAAGATCCATCGAAAGTCGATCGCTCAGCGGCCTATGTTGCGCGCTATGTGGCAAAAAATATTGTCGCCTCAGGCATCGCAGAGCGCTGCGAGATTCAGCTGTCGTATGCGATTGGTGTTGCCGAGCCGACATCGATAAGCGTCGAAACTTTCGGCACTGGAAAAATTTCGAACACTGAAATCGTACGAATTATTCGCGAACACTTCGAGCTACGACCTAAGGGTTTGATAAAAATGCTTGATCTCATTAAACCGATCTACCGCGACACGGCAGCCTACGGCCACTTCGGTCGCGAAGACCTGGAGTTAAGCTGGGAGAAAACCGATAAAGCAGTCGCACTAAAAGCGGCCGCAGGAATTTAATCTAACAAGCCATCGAATTAGCGCGCTTTCGCGTAATTAATGATCAAATCAAATCAAATCGAATCGAACAAAGTATACGGAGCAACACATGAGCACAGCAGCAGCAACACCAATCAACGACGTAGCAAAGAATGACTACAAAGTAGCAGACATTTCACTCGCCGATTTTGGTCGTCGTGAAATCACACTCGCAGAAGCAGAGATGCCGGCGCTAATGACACTGCGCAAAAAATACGCCGCAGAGCGTCCACTCGCCGGCGCAAAAATCATCGGCTGCATCCACATGACAGTACAAACCGCCGTGCTTATCGAGACGCTCGTTGAGCTTGGCGCCGAAGTACGCTGGTCTTCTTGCAACATCTTCTCGACACAGGACCACGCCGCTGCGTGTATCGCCGCTTCGGGCATTGCTGTTTATGCTTGGAAGGGTCAGTCAAACGAAGAAGGCGAGTGGTGTATCGAGCAAACAATTCTCAAAGACGGCACGCCATGGGAATGCAACATGATATTGGACGACGGCGGTGACCTTACCGGCATGATCCATAACAAATACCCACAGATGCTCGCAAAGATTCACGGCATCACCGAAGAAACGACAACGGGCGTTCACCGTTTATTAGAAATGATGGAAGCGGGCGAGTTGAAAGTGCCTGCCATTAATGTCAACGACTCGGTAACTAAGTCGAAGAACGACAATAAATACGGCTGCCGTCACAGCTTGAACGACGGTATTAAGCGCGGCACAGACATGCTGCTTTCAGGTAAGAAAGCACTCGTTATCGGCTACGGCGATGTCGGCAAAGGTTCAGTACAAAGCCTAAGCCAAGAAGGCATGATCGTGAAGGTTGCTGAGATCGATCCTATCTGCGCGATGCAGGCNNAGCGCCGAAGGCATCGACACCGCACTGCTGTCGAAGATGGACTTAATCGTCACTACGACCGGCAATGTAAACGTGTGTGACAAGTTTATGCTCGCAGCGGCCAAAGCTGGATCGGTTATCTGTAATATCGGCCACTTCGATAACGAAATCGACACACAATACATGCGAGACAACTGGCAGTGGGAAGAAGTGAAGCCACAGGTTCACAAGATCTTCCGCAGCGGCGCCGAGAACAAAGACGATTATTTGATTCTGTTATCTGAAGGCCGTCTGATTAACCTAGGTAATGCAACTGGCCATCCTTCGCGCATTATGGATGGATCGTTTGCTAACCAAGTGCTCGCGCAAATGCGTATGTATTCTGAAAAGTTTGCCGATCAGTCGGACGAGTTTAAGAAAGACAACATTACCGTTACCGTCTTACCAAAAGAGCTCGACGAAGAAGTCGCTGCGCTGATGGTTAAGGGCTTTGGTGGTGTAATGACCAAACTCACTGATGATCAGGCGAAATACATTAACGTCAAAGTGGCTGGTCCTTATAAGCCAGAAAGCTATAAGTACTAAGCTTGTTAAGAAGTAGGCTTGCGAAAGCAAAGGAGAAGGCGCCGAATTCGGCGCCTTCTCGTTAGAATGGATTCATTATGAGCACAGACACTAGTCACTTTAGTATCGAGTTTTTTCCGCCGCGTACACCGGCAGGCGAGGAAAAGCTGGATATCGTTCATGCCGAACTGAGCAAGCTAGGTCCCGAATTTTTCTCGGTCACTTACGGCGCCGGTGGTTCGACACGAGACGGGACGAAGCGTGCGGTCACTCGTTTTCGCGAGGCAGGATCGCGCGTTGCACCTCATCTGTCATTTGGCGGTAGCGACGAAGGCGATATTCTAAAACTCCTGCATGACTACAAAGAGGCTGGAATCGATCGACTCGTTTGCCTGCGCGGCGACGCGCCCTCTGGCATGGGCTCGGCCTCGCTTTATCGCTATGCTAACGAACTCGTGGAGTTTGTACGCAAAGAAACTGGCGATCATTTTACCATCGACGTAGCGTGCTATCCCGAGGTGCATCCTCAGTCGCGCTCGGTCGAAAGTGACCTCGAGTTTTTCAAAGCTAAGGTTGATGCTGGCGCGAACTCAGCGATCACCCAATATTTCTACAATGCCGACGCCTACTTTGGCTTTGTCGACGACTGCGTGCGCGCCGGAATCAACATCCCTATCGTGCCGGGCATTATGCCGATCACGAACTACGCGAACCTCGCCCGCTTTAGCGCGGCCTGTGGTGCCGAAATTCCGCGCTGGCTGACCAAGCGGTTGGAGTGTTTAGAGCAGGATGATCATGCGCTGCGCGAATTCGGCCTCGACGTTGTTACCGACCTTTGCGAGCAGTTGCTTGCTGGCGGCGCACCGGGGCTGCACTTTTATTCGATGAACCAAGCCGACAGCGTCACGCGCTTATGGCAAAACTTACTCGAAGACTAGCGACATGAGAGTCTCGCGCTTACACATTACCGACATCTTAGTCACAGGCGCACAGTTAAGTCTGCCTGCTGAGAGCGCCCACTATCTCGGTACCGTGCTCCGAGCGCGTGAGGGCGACAAGGTGATGCTGTTTAATGCGCGCGACGGCGAGTTTGCTGCGGCAGTGAGCAAAAGCAAGAAAGGCCATGTCGATGTCACTATTGGCGAGTGTGTAAGAGCACCTGAAAATGCCGCTACACTACGCCTGCATTTAGCGCTGGGACTGTCGCGTGGTGATCGCATGGACTACGCGATTCAGAAAGCCACCGAGTTGGGTGTAACTGAAATCACGCCGCTGTTTACCGAGCACGGCGAAGTGCGACTCAAGGCTGACAGGCTGGAAAACAAACTTCGTCATTTCGAAAAGATCGCGATAAATGCTGCCGAACAGTGCGGGCGTCTTGACGTTCCAGCCGTAAACACTCCTCTCGCGCTCGATGCATTCTTGGCGCAAGACACAAAAGCAATACGCCTGCTGCTAGAGCCTGGCGGCGAGCAAGTCCTCACGGCGGCCCAAGCACTTTCCGACATCCAATTAATCATCGGCCCCGAAGGCGGTTTCAGCGAGCACGAAGTGTCGCTAGCGCGCGCCTCGAATTGTGAAATCATGCGTTTGGGTCCACGCGTGCTGCGCACCGAAACAGCCCCAGTTGCCGCGCTAGCGATACTGCAATTTCTCTACGGGGATCTCGCGTGAATCACCTAAGAACGCCACCCATAAAAAAGGCCCCTCACGGAGCCTTTTTTAGTAAAGGGGTCTGACCCCTTATTTCGTGAACTCAGGGTAGGCTTCCATTCCGCATTCGGACTGGTCGACGCCTTGGTCTTCCTCTTCTTCGCTGACGCGGATGCCCATGAGCGCTTTAATGGCGAACCAGGCGACTAGGCTTGTTCCGAACACCCAGCCGAAGATTACCAGCGTGCCGACTAGCTGGCCCATGAATGTCGCGTCTGGGTCAGACAGCAGTACTGCGAAGATACCGAAGATTCCAACTGTGCCGTGTACCGAAATCGCGCCGACGGGATCGTCGATCTTAAGCTTGTCGAGGCCGATGATGCTGAATACCACCAACGCACCACCCATCGCGCCGATGATTGTGGCGAGCAGCGGGCTTGGGTCTGCAGGTTCTGCTGTGATAGCAACGAGGCCAGCAAGTGCACCGTTGAGCGCCATCGTCAGATCAGCCTTACCGAACAAAATGCGCGCTACAAACAGTGCCGCGATTAATCCGCCAGCGGCCGCAGCGTTTGTGTTGAGGAAAACGTTGGCCACCTCGTTCGCGACACCGATGCCGCCAAGCTTGAGCGTTGAGCCACCGTTAAATCCGAACCAGCCCATCCAGAGAATAAATGTGCCAAGCGTTGCCATCGGTAGGTTTGCACCGGGAATCGCTTGCGCTGCACCGGTTTTCGCATTGTATTTTCCGCGGCGCGCGCCGAGGAGTAAGACACCAGCAAGGGCTGCTGAGGCACCCGCAAGGTGAACGATGCCGGAGCCCGCATAGTCGCTATAGCTTAGCGCGCCGATGAATGGCACGTCTTTGCCGCCCCAAGTCCAGCCGCCCTCAATAGGGTAGATGAAGCCGGTCATTACTACTGCGAAAGCGAGGAACGCCCAAAGCTTCATGCGCTCGGCAACCGCGCCTGACACAATCGACATGGCTGTCGCGACGAAGACCACTTGGAAAAAGAAGTCCGATGCGCCGGAATAGACTGAGCCGCCATCGAATCCTTCTTCGGCTGAGTCTAGCAGCACCTGCGCGATCGCCGCCTCGTCCATTTGCGCAACGGTTGTCACGCCCGATAAAAAGTATCCACCGTCGTACATGAACTGATAACCACACACCAGATACATCGTGCTTGCGATGGCGAACAGCGCGACGTTTTTCGTGAGAATTTCCGTCGTGTTTTTAGATCGTACTAAGCCAGCCTCGAGCATTGCGAAACCCGCTGCCATCCACATGACGAGCGCGCCGCACACGAGAAAATAGAACGTGTCCATTGCATACTGCAATTCAAAAATTTGGTTTTCCACCTTGCTTCCTCCCAGCGGGCTGAATAAGCGCCGCCCTAATTAATTCGGTTTAGTGCTGCTTTTTTTACAAGCCGCTTAAACTGCTTCTTCGCCGGTCTCGCCGGTGCGTATGCGAATGATTTGCTCGAGGGTTGTCACGAAAATCTTGCCGTCGCCGATCTTGCCGGTATTAGCCGATTGCGTGATTGCCTCGATGGTTTGATCGAGCAAACCGTCACCGATGGCGATCTCGAGCTTCACTTTAGGGAGGAAGTCGACAACGTATTCGGCGCCTCGGTATAACTCCGTGTGGCCTTTCTGCCGGCCAAAACCTTTAACTTCGGTTACCGTGATGCCCTGCACCCCGATCTCCGACAGTGCCTCTCGCACATCGTCTAACTTAAATGGCTTAATAATCGCCGTGACTAGCTTCATCTTCTCGCTCCTTCTCTTTGTTAGGAGGGCCTCGGTTGCATTTCCGCCTTCCGAAGCCTTTTTGCGTTCCCGCATAAGGGGTTCGATCTAATTTGGCTGCACGCGGTCTAGCTGCGCTTTAGCCTTGTTTCCACTCTTGGTGTTAGCAGGGGTCGTGCCAGTTTTGTAAAACTATTTAAAAACAATAGGTTAAAATAGAAAGAAGGGTAAATAGGCGAAATCGAAGTGGCATGAGGATGCTAAGCGTAGGGTATTTGATCCATCTCGGTGCGCTCGACCCAAGGCGAGGCAAGCAATGCACCAACTTAGTGCCAGAGACACCGCCTCTAAGCCAAAGCAGGGGACTCCCCTCCGGACCGGTGCTAGACTTGCGAAAAAGACTGGAAAGGCAATCAAATGACCAACAAGAATTTTCTAGATGACATCAGCGATAAAGTCGCCAGCCTTCTTCCGAAGGCCGAGGCGCTTGGCAGCGAAATGAAAGGTGAGGTTAACGCCAAGATTCAGAGCGCTATTAAAAGCAGCCTCGAATCATTGGATGTTGTAACCCGCGAAGAGTTCGACGCGCAGGCAGCGATGCTGGCGCGCGCTGAAGCGCGAGTGGCGGATTTAGAGGAGCGGATAGAGGCTTTAGAAAAATAGTAAACGAGGGGTGTTAGAGCAGCCCTTCCATCGCGGCGCAGCGGCGGTAGCTCGCCGCTTCTAAGAAGTGTCTTTCGCCTACCTCTGTATCACCGTCGTAGTCGGCGATTGTGCGGGCCATGCGCAGTATTCTGTGAGCGCCGCGCGCGGAGACTTTGAGGTCTTCTAGCAGCTTTACCAACATCGCCTTTTTGGCGTCGGTAAGCTGGCAGGCGTCTTCGAGGGCCGACGCCTTGATATCGCTGTTAAGCGCTCCCTGCCGCTGGCTCTGCATAGTGCGACAGTCGGCGATCGTGCGCCGCCTGCGCGCCCATTGCTGGCTTTCTTTGTGCGCGCTCTGCGCGGCCTCTGTGTGGCTAGTTTGCGTGCTGAGCAATTCGGCGTGTGAAAGCGAAGGTACCTCGATAATAAGATCGAAGCGGTCGATCAAAGGCCCTGACACTTTGCCGAGGTAGGCGCTCACGCGTTCCTTCGAACACCGGCAACTCCGTCTTGTATCGCTGGCATAGCCGCAGGGGCAGGGGTTCATCGCGGCGACCAATTGAAAGTTTGCGGGAAAGACCACGCGGTATTTAGCGCGACTGATGGTAATTTTGCCGGCTTCGAGAGGTTCTCGTAAGGCATTTAATACGCCCGGCTTAAACTCGGTGA
>ENA-UZWU01007677-UZWU01007677.1-metagenome-genome-assembly--contig:-Day-4--1m-contig-7677_pt1 | contig 14036 bp, 16 predicted proteins | sample MGYA00260345_ERZ794905 | MGnify/ENA metagenome assembly ERZ794905
ATAAGGGTTATAAACGTGGACCAGAATTTAGTGTTTTAAATAAATATGATAATCTTTATTTTGGATTCCACAGATTAGCAATTAATGGATTAAATTCTAAATCTAATCAACCATTTGAAATTGATAATATTATTTTAATATGTAATGGAGAAATTTATAACTATAAAAAACTGGCCGAAGATAATAATATTACTTTAATTACAGATTCGGATTGTGAAATAATTTTACATATGTATAAATTATATGGTATTGAATATACACTTTCTGTTTTAGATGGAGTATTTGCTTTTATGCTCTATGATAAAAATAAAAATAAAGTTATTATATCGCGAGACCCTTACGGTGTAAGACCTTTATATATTCATTATAATAATGAAACAATTATTATATCAAGTGAATTAAAATGTATATATAATTTATGTATCGATAAAAAACAAATATTTAATTTTACACCAGGTCATTATATTTTTATTAATAATGATACAAAACATCTTATGTATTATAATAGAAAATATACATATTTTCCTTTTATTCAAAATAAATATGAATTAAATGACAATTTTTATATTAATTTATCTGGATATTTAAAAAAAGCAGTAAAAAAAAGAGTAATTGGAACAACAGAAAGACCAATAGGATGTTTATTATCAGGTGGTTTGGATAGCAGTTTAATTGCGTGTTTAGTAAATAAATACTTAAAACAAGAAGATTCAAATAAAAAATTAGAAACTTTCAGTATTGGTTTAGATGGTTCAGAAGATTTAAAATATGCTAAAATAGTCGCAAAACATATTGATAGTAAACACCATGAAATTATTGTAAGTGAAGATGATTTCTTTAATGCTATTCCTGAAGTAATTGACCATATATCATCATATGATACTACTACAATTAGAGCCAGTGTAGGTAATTATTTAATTGGTAAATATATTAAAGAAAATACTGATTGTAAGGTTATATTTAATGGTGATGGTGCAGATGAATTAATGGGTGGATATTTATATATGAAAAGTTGCCCTAATCCATATGAATTTGATAAAGAAACTAAAAGACTTTTAAATGATATTCATATGTTTGATGTATTACGTAGTGATAGATGTATATCGAGTCATGGTTTAGAACCAAGAACACCATTTTTAGATAGAGAATTTGTAGAATATTATTTATCTATTGATAAAAATATTCGTTATTTTACAACATTAAATAAATGTGAAAAATATTTGATTCGTCAATCTTTTAGTAGTATTTATAAAGATCTTGTTCCTGAAAGTATTTTATGGAGAACTAAAGAAGCATTTAGTGATGGTGTTAGTAGTTTAAATAGGTCTTGGTATGAAATAATTGATGAAAAGATAAAAACATTAATATTATCTGATGAAAATATTAGTAAACAATTAAATAATATTAGAATCACTTATAACAATTTTGATTTATCACCTAATATTCCTTCTACTGATGAACAATTATATTATCGATATTTATATAATCAAAAATATTCAAATACAGATAGTTTAATAGCTTATTTTTGGATGCCTAAATATGTTTCGTCTAATGATGCAAGTGCTAGAACATTAAATATATATAAAAACAACAATAGTAATTGTGAAAATAATGAACTCAGTTTAGATTAATTATAATTATTTAATATATTATATAATTTCTTAATATAATATAATAATGATTAGACCTGAAATAGTTGGAGAAGGAACTTATGGTTGTGTAATTAAACCAAGTTTAAAATGTAAAGATGATGATAATATTACTTATACAAATAAAGTATCAAAAGTTATGAATGAATATGATGCTAAAAAAGAATTGAATGAGTATAAATCATTATCAAAAATTCAAGGTATAGAAAAATATGCTGTTACTGCCCCTCAATTATGTAAACCAATAATGGATGATACATTTTTAGATAGTGTTAAAAAATGTAATACTAGAAAAGTTAGAGATGTATATAATAGAAATAAATCAAATCTAAGTATGTTAATATTAGAAGATGGTGGTCTTAATTTAGATACTTATATAAAAAAAATATTCAATAGAACCACAGACGAAGAACAAAAAGTATTTTTAACATCTTTAATAAATTTAATAGATGGATTATCATTTTTCAAAATAAAAGATATAATGCATCGAGATATAAAATTATTGAATATTGTATATAATATAAATGAAGGTAAAAGCAAATTTATAGACTTTGGTTTAATGACCAAAATAACTACTTTTATAAAAAAATGTAATAATAATAAAGAACATATGGCAAGAAGTTGGTATTATTTTCCACCTGAAAATAGCTGTGGAAATAAAAATGATTTTATATTAAATCCTAAATGTAAGAATTATAGTTCACATTATTCATATGATAACTTTTTAAAACATTTATCTAATAATTTTGATTTATATTGTTTAAGTTTAGCTTTTTTAGATTTAATAAAAATACTCAGCAGATATGCTAATAAAAAATATACCCCATTTTTAAATGACTTTTATAAAATAATTAAAGATTTTATATATGTATATCCTCATAAACGTATAACAAATATACAAGAATTAAAAGATAAATATACAAAATTATTAGAACATTATAATTTATATTTAAAAAAAAATATAAGTGTTTCGTCAGAAACAGTAAGTTTAGTTAATGAAGTTTCATCAAAAGAAATAAAAGATAAATTAAACATTTCACCAAAACAAAATGTAAAAAAAAATAAAATGTCTCCTGAAACAAAAGAATGTAAAGAACCAAAACCAGTATATAATTATATTACTAAAAGATGTGTTTCAAAATGTAAAGAAGGTTATTATAGAGATGATAATTTTAAATGTGTAAAACACAAAACAAAAAAAAGTATTAAAACACCAAATATGGAATATAAAAAAATGTATAGAACAAAAAAACAATCGATTAATAAAGTTAATAATTCTATAAATAATAAACCTATAAAATCTATAAATAATAAATCTATAAAAAAAGCAAATAAAGATATACCAACTATAGAGTTAGAAAAAAAATGTAAAAAATTAAATAAAGATTTAAATCCATATACCAGAAGATGTAATATGAAATGTAAACCGAATCAAGTAAGAGATTCAAATTTTAAATGTGTTTCAAATAAAAATTAATTATAATTATATTAAATATTTATAAATATAATTATAAGTAAAATATAATGAATATTGATTTATTAGAACAAGCATTAGAAAATGATAATAATTTTTCTATTATAAATACTAATATACAAGAAATAAAAAGCAAAAAAAATGATATATTACAAAATTTAGGGTTAAAAAAAGATGATTTAAAGAATTTTCATTCTAAATTGAAAAACTATAGATATATTGACGAAATAAAAGACTTTAAATATGGATCAAATATAAGGTGGATAAATTTAAAAAAAATTGATAATATAAAAATAACAAATGGTGCTAATTTATGTGATATAAAAATTACTAATAATGGTCTAGGTTTATGTCTAAAAACATATAACAATTCTTTTTTTACAATTTTTTTAAATGAGAACTTAATATTTCAACGCATTACATACGAAGAAGACGTAATATTGAAAGCTATTAATTATTTATCTAAATAATATTTAATATTGTATTAATAGTAATATTATTATCGTTATATTTTTTTTGTTTTATATTTTTTTCTTGTTAACTTTTTTGGTATTAATTTAATAGTTTTAGATTTTTTGAATACTTTGTCCTCTTTTTTGCTATTTTTTAATGATTTTAATTCTATTTTATTTTTACATTTGAAATTATAAATTCCTAGATTTTTTTTTAATATTACACTATTATTACATATTGCTATTGCTCTGGGTTCATCTTTATTTACATCGTTATTTTTAACTTTTCTTATACATCTACATAATTTTTGTGCTACAATATTTTCTGTAGATTTTCTTAATAAATTAATTGGTAAATTTTTATTATATATTATATTATAATGATTCAATATATCTAAATAATCTTGTTTTGATAATTTCATATTATTACATATAATAATTATATATATAATTATTATATATGACACAAAAAAATAATTGTGCCATAGTTTTTGATATGGATGAAACATTGGGGAATTTTTCACAATTATATAGAATATGGAATTTAATAAAAATTTATTTAACTAATCCCGAATTAGAATATAAATATTTTTATTCAATAATAGATTCTTTTCCACTTTTTCTACGTCCAAATATATTAGTTCTCTTAAAAAATATAAAACAAAAAAAAATAGATGGTTTATGTGATTACGTAATGATATATACAAATAATAATGGCCCTAATGACTGGGTTAATTTGATTAAATCATATTTCCATCATAAACTAAAATATAATTTATTTGATCAAATAATAAGAGCATTTAAAATAAATGGAAAACAAATAGAGATTTGTAGAAGTAGTCATAATAAATCATTCAAAGATTTTATTAATTGTACAAAATTACCCCAAAATACTAAAGTTTGTTTTATCGATGATCAATATCATAAAGAAATGGAACATAATAATGTATTATATATCAATATTGAGCCCTATTTTTATAATATAGATTATTTAACAATTGCTAATGTTTTTTATAAAAATCACAAACATTTATTTAATAAAAGTATAGGCAATTTTATAAATTATATTAAATTAAATACAAATAATCATAATTTAAACGCTCTAAATAAAACACGCACACAAAAAAATATAGACTTATTATTAACATATCAAATAATTAAAGAAGTGAATATTTTTTTTAAAACAAAACCAAAAAACATAACAAATAAAATAAAAAAAAAACGAAATAAAACGCAAAAACTTATATAAATATTTTGGTTTTATTAATTAAATATACTCCTTTTTCTTTTATGTATGTTTCAATTGCTTGAAATAATGCTGTTGAAAATAATAATATTAAACCTGTTGAAAATAATATTTTTCTATCAAAATTGTCTAAACTTTTTTTATAACTATATGGATTATAAAAAAAAACTAAAATTAAACCTATATAAATTTTCAATACTATTTTTAATGACTCCAAATATTTTGGGGCATAATTAGTAATACCTAATAAAACTAATATATATAGAATAAACGAAACGTTTAAAGCATATAATAAAATTTTCTTGTAGTCAAAATATTTTTTTAACATTATATATATTATAATATTTTAAATATCTATTTTAAATGTATGGACTTATCCACCCATAATTTCACTATTTTTACTTTCTTACCATTTATCGTAATAAATAAAAAATATATTAAATTGTTGTTTTTTATTTTTTTTAAAAGAAAGTTAAATTTTATGGAAATGGACAAAAATAAATGTCCATTTTTAATATCTGTACATATTTACAAAACTCAAAAAAACACATTTTCTAGATTTTTAAAGCTCTTACTAACAACGTTTGATTTTTGTAATATTTTATTTTGTTAAAAATTTATGGTAAGGCAAAAAAAACCAGATTTTTCAAATTTGCGACATTTGGATAAGTATTTTTGACTTATAAAATACTTATAAAATACTTATAAAAAAAGTCGCAAAAAGTCGCTTTTTTTTATATTTTATAAAAATTAACATGACATATGATTAATTATATTTAATATATAATAAATATAATAATATGCTATTTTTAAATACTTATAATGTCGCAAAAAGTCGCAAAAAATTAAAAATTAAAATTTAGAGACTTTTTTATAAGTATATTATACTTATAAATGACTTATAAAAAAGTCGCAAAAAATGTAACAAAATATTATTGTGAAAAATGTGATTATATATCATTTAAAAAATGTGATTTTCGAAAACATTTACAAACGCAAAAACATAATTTAGGAGAAATACTTATAAATGACACACAAAAAGTCGCACAAAAAATATATACATGTAATTGTGGAAAAAAGTATAAACATAATCAAAGCTTATATAATCATAAAAAAAAATGTACTTTTATAGAACCAAAAGAAACTATAGATAATAGTAATAATGAATTAGTGTTATTAAATGAAGAAAGCAACATTGTAACACAGGATACTATAGTGAAACTAATTACAGAAAATAATGATATAAAAAATTTGTTAATTACACAACAAAAACAACTAATAGAACAACAGAAACAATTAGGAGAACAACAAAAGCAATTATTTCAAATGGTACCAAAAATTGGTAATAATATTACCAATAATAATACTGCTAATATTAAACAAAAATTCAATATTAATATTTTTCTTAATGAACAATGTAAGGATGCTATAAATATGAATGATTTTATAAAACAAATTCAATTAACTTTAGATAATTTAGATTTTACAAAACAAAAAGGTTTATGTGAGGGTTTAAGTAATATATTTATAGAAAGTATGAATAAATTAAGTTTATATGAACGACCTGTACATTGTACAGATACAAAAAGAGAAACATTATACATTAAAGAGGAAGATGGGTGGGAAAAAGATAAAAATAAAAGTAAAATAAAGGATGCTCTTAAGAGCTTAAATAAAACTCATTTTAAATTAATTAAAGAATGGATGGATGAAAACCCAGATTTTAAAGAAAATGAATCAAAACAAGACTATTTTGCTAGAATTTTAAAAGAATGTGGTGCCAATTTAGACAATATTAGTGATAAAGTTGTAAAAAAAATATGTAATAATAGCCATTTAAAAGATGATCTAAAAGATTTAGATATAGGATTATTAGATTAGATTATATTATATTATTTATATTTATATATACATATTGAAATTATGTCTGCTAATATTAATAAATCAATGTTGGAAAAAATATATTCATATATAAACAATTTATCAGATAAAATATCTCCATTTTTTGAAACAGTTCATAATTCTTTAAAACCTAATATAAATTTATTTATAAATTTTATAATATGTATTTTTTTATTTGTAATGGAAATATTATTTATGATAGGTATATTAATATTTAATTTTACAAAAGATAATACCTCTATTATGGGTGGATTATTAATCGCAACATATTTATTATTATTTATTTTTGCAATAGTAAAAATAATAACAGCATTTATTACAACATATAATAAAAGTAAAACTAATACAAATACAAATACAGATATAGAAACACATTTATATTTTAGTTTTCATAAATTGATAACTACACTACCATATGATATAGTATTTATAATATTAATATCTACTTTATTGGCCGGTTTTGATTCTATAAGTAATTATTCAAATATAATAAGAAACACTTTTATGTTTGTTCTCGCAATAATAGCACCTATTATAATATTATTGTTAATTATAGCATTTATTGGTAAAAAAATAAATAAATTAAGCAATTTATTATTTACACCATTATTTTATATAGTTTTTTATTTGTTAATATATACATTATTAATTTTAGCATTTACGGAGATAATAAAAAAAACAATATATTTAAATATATTTGATAATATAAAAAATTATAATGTAGAAAAAAATGATTCAACTAATATTGCTGAAGATTTACATAAAAGATTCTTAATATTTAAAGATGATCCAAAATTTGACGATGAGTCTGGATACTTTTACTTTATAGGTATATTTTTATTAATATTTTTATTATTAATTCAAGTATTTTTAATATATGCTTTCCGAGATTATAATGTTGTAGATGGTTTAGTAATAATACTTACTAAATTAATGGATACATTATATAATTATTTTCAAATACCTAAAAATAAATATGAGAGATTAAAATATCAGCAACGTAAATATATCGATAGTCTAAATAATGTTAATTCAAAATTATTCAATCAAAATGGTGGGAAAAAAAAATAAATATAATAAAATATTTTATTAGAAACTATAATAAATAAAATATTTAAAAATAAATTTTTTAAAAAGAGGAACCAAATGAACCACCAAGTGCTCCATTAGCTGCCATTGGTTCCATTGATTCCATAAATGATGTTTGAATAGCTTGTTGTTGGAAATTGCTTAATCCCCCTCCTTGTTCTTGTTGCATCATATTAGGTAAAGCATCTATCATAGATACATTATTTTGTGCGGGCATTTGTCCTGCTTGTGGATTCATCATATTATCTAATGTATCGGCTCTACTTACTTGATGAACACCTGGTGTAACAATTGGTTGACTAACTCTTACACCTCCATGATTAGTATTTCCAACATGAACCGCTTGATTACCGGTCCATAAATCCATAATTCTTTCAGCTAAAATATTTATTTTAGAACCTAATTTTGTCTGCATTGTAACCATTATAATTAATACCGGTAATATGAAATTAATTTCATTGAATTTATGATAATTCATACCACTATATGTTGGAACATATCTTATAATTTTATCTATGAACCATATTGAAAAGAATATGGCAAATAATTGTAAAACTACTTCAAATGATATTTCAGTACTTCCTTTAGTTTCATCTTCTTCCGGGACATACATTTTAATTGTTTTTAAAATAATAACAACAGGTATTAAACCTATTAAAATGTATTGTATCATATTTAACATATTTGATTTATTATCATGATCAAAATTAAATACATGATTGAAAAACCCACTAAAGCTTAATTTATCATTAGAACCTCCTTCCATTAAATTTGATGATTCCATTATTACTTATATGATTTATAGAAATATTTTAAAAATAAAAATAATTGTAAAATATTTTAAAATAATTGTAAAATATATTAAAAAATATATTAAACTTAAATTGTTTAATTTTACTAAATGTTAAAGAATCTTTGTAATATAAATAATTATAGATCCGATATTTATCACGAAGAAAATCAATATTTAAATTTAATAGATGATATTTTGAAAGAAGGCGAAATTTTTGAAGGTAGAAATGGTAAAACTATAGCTGTTTTTGGTTCAGCTATGAGATTTAATTTATCTGATAATAATATTCCATTTTTGACTACTAAAAAATTAGCATGGAAAACGTGTTTAAAAGAATTGCTTTGGTTTATTAAAGGTGATACTTCAAATACAAGATTAAATAATCAAAATGTTCACATATGGGATGGAAATAGCTCAAGAGAATTTTTAGATAGTAGAGGTTTACAAAATAGAGAAGAAGGTGATTTAGGTCCAATTTATGGTTTTCAATGGAGACATTTTAATGCTGAATATAGTAATAGTGAGACTGATTATACTAATAAAGGTATTGACCAATTACAATATATAATAGAACAATTAAAAAATCCTGATACTAGAAATTCTAGAAGATTAATTATGAGTGCCTGGAATCCTTGTCAAATTGATGAAATGGCTTTGCCACCATGTCATGTATTATGTCAATTTAATGTTTCAAATAATAATGAATTGTCATGTTCTTTATATCAAAGGAGTGGAGATGTAGGTTTAGGCATTCCTTTTAATATTGCTTCATATAGTTTACTTACACATTTACTAGCTCAACATTGTGATTTAAAACCCAAAGATTTTTGCTATTTTTTAGGTAATACACATATTTATGATGATCATGTAAAAGAATTACAATTACAAGCTCAACGGGAACCATTTACATTTCCTAAATTAAATATACTAAATAAAAAACAAAATATAGAAGATTATGATATTAATGATTTTAGTATTTTAGATTATAATTATCATGAGAATATTAAAATGAAAATGCGAAAATAATATATTTGTTTAACTTTATATTTAAAAAGTATATATTATAAATAATTAATGAGTGGAGCAAGTGCTATAGCTTCGGCACGAAGGAGAAGAGGTCCTTTACCAAGTGATAATAATAATTTACAACTGCAAGAACAGAGACAACAAAAAACAATGCCTATTATAACCGAAGAATATAATAAAAATTTGTCTCCATTACAATTATTGCAAGTTCATGATTCAAAAATAACTGAATTAGAAATTGGTTTAGAAAGTAAAATAACAAATATTGTTACAAATGTGCTTAGTAATCTTTTAATAGAAAATAACGATAAAATAAAAAAAGAAACAGTATCTTATACTGAAAATAAAATAAAAGAAAGTTTTTCAAGTCTTAAAGTAAATATTAATTATGATGAAATAATTAGTAAAGTTAATAATTCTTTAAATCAAGAATTTTCTTCTAAATTTAATTCTATAGATAATACTTTAACATCATTATCTAATAATATTGAAAAAACACCGCATGTTTCTATTGATGATAATTTAATTACAAACATACAAAATTTAAATAATGAAATGAACGGGTTAAAATTATTAGTAATAAAAAATCAAACTTTGAGTTTAGAAAGTAATGTAGAAACAAATAAATTACGTGAATCATTAAATTTACTGAAAGATAAAATTGAAACAATTGAAACTTCAATTAATGGTAATCAAAATAATGACACAGAAATGCTTTTAAGAACAATGTTTCAGGGACAATTTGGAAATTCTAGTTTTTCTAAGATAAATATTCATGATGATAATGAAGACGATAGTGAAACTTCAAATGACAATTTAAATATAGATAATTTAGATGAATCTATATTATGTCAAGATATTGAAATTACAGATGATATTATTCAAGAAATTAAAACAGAATTGGCTGAAGAAAAAGAAGAACCAATTGAAGCAGAAGAAAAAATATTAGAATTGGTAGAATAATAATTATGTAAAAATACATAAATAAAATTATATAATTTTATTAATGTATATTTTAATAAATATAATAGTATTTATATTGGTATTATTTGTATATTTACACATTTACTCAAATATAAAAACCAGCAACTATTTAGAAATATATGAAATAGACAATGTTTCCAAGGAAAAATTTGAAGAATTATGTAATATTAAACAGCCTATATTATTTAATCAAATAGAATTAGATAATACTATATTAAATAAATTGAAATTAGATAATATCAATAGTTTATATGGTAATTTTGATATTAATTTAATTAATAAAAATGACACAAGGATAAATTTACCTATTAATATTAATAAATGTATTGATTTGTTCAATAATGATATTTCTAATTTATATATAAGTGAAAATAACACAGATTTTTTAGAAGAAACAACATTAAATAAATTATATGATAATTTAGATATATTTTTAAGACCACCTGGAACTTGTAAAATAATATATGATTTATTATTGGCTTCAAAAAATACTTATAGTTTTTTAAAATCATCATTTTATTGTAGAAATTTCTTTTTAGTAAACGAAGGTTCGGTAGAAGTTACATTATGTACTCCTAATAACTTTAAATATTTACATACTAATTTTGATCATCAAAATTTTGAAAATATATCCAAGATAGATATTTATAATATTGAAGATATATACAAAAAAGATTTTAGTAAAGTTAAACTATTAAGAGTTATATTAAATAAAAACCAATTGTTACAAATACCTCCTTATTGGTATTATAGTATTAAATTTATAGAAGACAATACCGAATTATTGTCATTTAAATATTCAACATTTATGAATATGATTTCAAATTCTCCAAAACTATTCTTAAAATTTTTACAAGATAAAAATATTAAAAAAATATTAACAAAAACTATTATCTAGAAGAAATGTATAATAAAATTAAATTTATATCGAAAATAAATTCTGGTAGTTTTGGTAATATTTATAAAATAGAATATAATAATAATTATTATGCTCTAAAAGAGGAGAAAAATTATGAGTTATTAAAATATGAAGTGAATATTTATAAAAATTTGAGAGAAATTAATAATATTACAAAAATATACAATATTTTTAATAATAATACTAATAATACATCATATATTATAATGGATCTTTATGATTATGATTTAAATTATTATAAAAAAATGTATTATAATGATTTAAAATATCGAGAGAATATCCTAGAAATATCTGTTTTTTTAATAAATATATTAAAAAATATTCATAATAATGGGTATATACATAGAGATATTAAACCAGCTAATATATGTTTAAAAAATAACCAACCATATTTGATAGATTTTGGATTATCTAAACAATATATAGTAAATAAAAAACATATAGCAGAAAAATCAATAAGAAATGTTATTGGGAGTTATAATTTTGTTAGCATTAATATATTAAATTGTATTGAACCATCTAGACGAGATGATATATGTTCAATTATTTATGTGATAATATTTTTATTGTTAAAAGAAGATATAGAATACGATTTTGTAAAATATAAAAATAATATTTCACAACTTAATTTTTTATGTGGAGAGAATAATATTAATATTCAAAAAATTATTATATATATAAAAAAAATGTCTTTTACACAAAGTCCTAATTATGATTATATAATAAAATTATTACATGAAAACTGAATGTTTATTTATATTATAGAAATTATTATACATATTTCTATATTCTAGCAATATTTTTTTAAAATATAATATATCTGAATAACCACATTGAATATAAATCAAATGATTATTTATTACTGTATCGTGTATATTTAAATTTGTGTTATTAAAATAATTATCATATTCCATACTTAAATATATAATATCATTGATAATCGTCAATAATTCATATGAAATTATATATAAAAATTTTAAATCGTTAATATACATTATTGTTCTGTATTTATTAAAATATTCATATGTTTTAATATAGTATAAAACATTGGGTTTGTGGTCATGGTTGTATCTAATATTCAATACATCTGTAGTTTTTTTCCTAATAATTCTATTTAATGTTGTACAATAGTTTTTATATAAAACAGGTTCTTTAATATAAAATAAAATTATTCTTTGTAATTCATCAGGTAATTTTTTATAAATATTATTTAATTTTTTTCTACATTTAAAACCTTTATAATATTTTTGAATAGTTATTATATATTTAATATAATTAAGTTTAAAATGGTTTAAACAATGTTCATTCAAAAATATATGTTTTTTACAATTTTTATTACAACAGGTATTATGTAACATTTATATTATATATAAAAAAAATAATTTAAAGCCTATTTAAGATATATATTTATAAGAAAATGTCATCCATGTTATCTTCTTCAAATAGCAACAAACTTGTAGGTAATGTAAAATGGTTCAATAACAAATCTGGTTTTGGTTTTATTACAGTAATGAGTGAATCTCCCAATAAAGGTCAAGATATTTTTGTTCATCATAGTTCGATTAATGTTAAAGATGATCTATATAAATATTTAGTACAAGGTGAATATGTTGAATTTGATATTCAAAAGATGGAAGATAAGGCACATGAAAATCAGGCAGTATCTATTACTGGTATTTTTAAAGGTGATTTAATGTGTGAAACTCGTAGTAAAAACAAAGAATTTACTAAAACGGCACCTAAAATGAATAGGCGTCCTACGTCCAAGTAAATTATATTAATTAAAATTATTATATGTAAACATATATAATAATTTATAAATATACTACGATAATTATTATAGTAAATACAAAGATGCAACAATTGACTATAAATATACATTTTTTTCTACAATATTCACTAAATTCTTCTTCATTAATTGAAACGATTATAGGAGTGGTTATATTATTATGGGGTATTTGTAATATAACTTCGTCATTTATGCTTCTACAATGAATACATTGATGTATATTATAATCTATATTATTATTATATATCCAGTTATACATGCATATATTGTGAATTGGTTTATTACAACATTTTGTATAAAAATAATCAGTATCATTTGATATATCACTTAAGCATATAATACATTCATCCATTGTTATATATATAATGTATATATAAATAATTATATATACTATCCGCGTGTGGGGCGGATTCCNNACAAAAAAGGAAGTGTATCCAGTAGAAGAATGTGAAGAAATAGAAGTAGAAGAAGTAATAATAGATGAAAAGAAATATTGGAAAACGAATGAAAATGTATTATTAAACGATGAATATGAAATAGTGGGTATTTATAATAATGGAAAACAGGAAAAAATATAAAAGAATAGTAAGGCTATGATCTTGAGTAAAATGTGGTAAACAAAAAATGTAGCATAATTTAATATAATCTCTCAAAAAAAAACAAGCTTTAAATAAAAAAAATAATTTCCTGAATAATAAAAAAAATAATTTCCT
>ENA-UZWU01005107-UZWU01005107.1-metagenome-genome-assembly--contig:-Day-4--1m-contig-5107_pt1 | contig 13995 bp, 10 predicted proteins | sample MGYA00260345_ERZ794905 | MGnify/ENA metagenome assembly ERZ794905
GCATTTCTTTGTAATTTTCTTCTGACATTTGAAGAACATTACGGACAACCCACTCTCTAGAATAATACTTACCAATTTGTTCTTCAATATCCCTAAGGGTGTTTAATCTTTCTCGAAGAATTTCAGCTTCTTTCAATTCAGTAAAATAGTTGTCTTGGATAAAGTCATATCGAATATCGTTTCGAATGTTTTCAAATTCTTCAGGAGTAAGAATACCCTTCAAAATAAGTTGCTTTTCTAAAACAATATTAAATAACCAACCAAACCTAGCTCTTATTCTACGAATGAATTTACCAAACTTTAATTCATCTCGAGTAATTTCACTTGTTCTACCGAATGATGCCATTGTTTCAGGCTCCAAACGGCTTAATGGTACCTTCAACGCCTTATATAGTTTACGTTGAAAGTACTGCATATTTTCGTCTGTGCTCAAGCCCTGTGCATTACCACCGGCAAGAGTATCAACCTCTGTGGATCGCTCACCACCTCGGCGAGGGAACCAAAAATCTTCAGTCATTGTCATCATCTTACGAGAATCGCTAATCTCACCAGTTGATGCATTGTACTGTAACTTGTTCTTATGGCGAGTCATCATATCACGTAGATATTGCTCTGCCTTATTCTTTGGCAAGTTACCAACATCGATATAGAATATTCGACGCTCTGGAGCCCTTGTCAAAGTATAGATAACCGTAGCATCTTCCAACATACGTAGTTGGTTAAGAGGCTTAATCGAAGGATGCAAGTGAGATAATACTAAACTATTATTCTCATTCATCAACCCTGATGTTACCCTAGCAACTGAATCCTTAGCAATACGGATTCCGTTTACTGCACCGGTAGTACCTCCGCCACTCTTACTTCCTGCGAAACCAGCATCCGAATACATATAGTACTCGTTTTTAATCTTCTTTGTGTTAATACCTGAGTGCTTATCTTTATTCTTCTTGTCCATTTCTCGAATAAGCTTAAGCTTTCGACCATCGACATATCTTAACTCACGTATTCCCTTTTTCAATTGATCTGGATCAATAATGATATGATAGTTAATGCGGCCATCTACATAAAACCTGTAGAACATATCATATCCGTTATTGGCCATATCAAATAGAGCTAAAACATTATTGAATTCTTCACTAATCTTTTCTTTAACTCTATCAGGTAGATCTGTTTCATCTAAGATGATATCAACTACCTGATCATTAGTATCAACACTAATAGCTTCGTTTACAATATCATCAATAGCTTGCGCTATTTCTGGTTGCATAGCCATTGCACGATATTTAGTGATAAGTTCTGATTCTGACTTTGCAGAACCTTCCATATCGAGTATCGTACTGTAAAACCCACCCAGCGAATTACCATCAACGGTAATTGCTCCATCGTCATTATGAGGCTCGGCAAACGAGACTGGTGTGTCTTCGTCTTCCGGCCTCTTGATTTCAAAACCAAAGAGCTTCATTCTATATTCCTATATCAATAATTATGTAGTTGGAATTCCAGTTGTTCCCTCAACTCTCCAGAAGTCGTATTGGAACGTAACTGTAAATTCTTCAATGGTATCTGTAGTGCTCCAATCCATAGCGATATCGCTAATGTTAATTGGGTGCAAACCTTCAAATACATAGGTACGTATTGCATCTCCGTCTTTACTATATTGTGTAATGATTCCGTTTGATTTGTAATCCTGTGGAAGTCCTCTCAAGTTACCATCGTGTGTATTGATGGAATTTGACCATGCTTCCATAGCATTACGTACTAAGAAATCTTCGTCGTTAATTACTGTAACGGTCCAATCTTCAAATGTTCTATCACCTGCATACTTAACTTGCCGACCAAAGTATGGTGCTTGAAAAGTTCCAAGGTTCGAGGCAGGAATACCTGCTGCTCGAACCATGAATGGGACTTTAATGTCGGCCGCTGGATCAACAGGGTTTAGAATTTGAACTTGGAACAATGTTGGACGAGCGCCGCCACCCACTAGCTGGGACTTAAACTCGTTAATGTTAAATGCCATGTTCGCGTTCTCCTTTAAACTAATTAGTATTTATTATGAAATTGAGCCAACAATTTCGTCGAACTCAACCCCAGTTCGTGTTGCCACGAACGTAAGTTCAATCACGTTAATAGATCGTGCAGGCTTAATAAAGATATTTGCTCTAAATTTACCTTGATCAATAACGGCAGGAGTATTAACCGTTGAATCAGAAATTACTCGGAAGTCAATAATACCGCGTCGACCTTGAATATCTCTTAAGAAAGGCTCCACGATATTCTTAAACTGTGTCTGAGTAAACTCATCATTCAATTCAAATAAGAACCCTTGTGCTGCATTAGCAATCGCTTTTTCAACCGCAATAAACAATCTACGAACATTGAGTCGATCAAATGCACTCTGCGTTCCCAAACCAGTCTTGTCACCGAATAGAACAATACCTTGTCCTACTTGACTCATTACTGGGTTAATGTCGCTGCTGTAAAGCTGATCACGTTGTGCCTTATTAGGATTAAACGCGAGCTTAACAACATTCTTAATAACACCTTTACGGAAACCTGCTGGTGACTCGAAAGGCTCAACTCGAGAAGCTAGACCTGCCATATCGCCATTCAGAGGTACAAAGCGATAAACGTCATTGTACTTATCATAACGATACTTATAACCTGAATCCATGAACCAGTAAGAACTGCTCTGGAGTCGATTACGGTAACTAAGTACGTTTGCAAGCATTGCATTAGACTTAGATTCATCTACTACATCTTCCTTAGCAGGAGAAACAAAAGCAATTGCATCTTTACGACTATCAGCAACATTACTAATGATGTAGTTTGCTCGTGTACCCAATCGATCGCCCTTACCTTGTAGAATAAAGGAAACATCGATTTCATTTGGATTAGCGTAGTAATCGTAACCTTCGGCTAATGCTTGGAGAGATACGGTAGTTTCAGTTGAACCATCTGTACCAAACAGCATTGTTTCTGTTTGAGAAGATTTAGCTTCGAAGAAAGTAGTATTAGCAACCTTAACCCAAGATGAATTTTGACCAATTGCATCTTTATAGTAGTTAGTGCGTCCATCAGGAAGCTTAGCAGCTGTATTAGTTGAAACGTCGATATAAGTTTCGATGAATTCGCCTGCTGCGCCTGTAATTTCACCGGTACGATCAACAACCGCGATATGGTAGTTACCGGTTGATGGTGCTTTACCAAATATACCAGCTAAACTTGAACGCTTTTCAAATGATAGCTTACTAATTGCTGTTTCGAAAAGAGCGTAGTTTTCAACAAATTCTACAGAATATTGATAGTAAGAAATCGTATCGCGGACTGTGGAGTTGTTACTTGGATCACCCGGAGCTTCAACTTCTAAACCGTATTGGTCCAGTGCCATTTCAGTCCAAGACTTAATTTGCAAGTCTTGATAACCAACTGAATCGTTACCGACACGTATAGTGTCTCCAACCTTAATTGAAATAGCTGCCTCTAAAGGCCACTCATTGTGATTGCTGCCGACTCGCTTATCGTTAGTCATTAACAGTTCAACTTCGTCCTCACCGTATGTAAGGGCATCTTCAAAAGTCGTTGCAGGCACGTTATTCGCTACTGCGACAAATGTTTGACTATCTTTAGCTTGGCTGACTGGGATTACTTCTGTAATAAACGATTCTGAATTGACATATACAACATCAATTTCGTTTCCTAATGAGCCAGGATACAATCCTTCGAAAGCACCGACTGTTGTATTCGCTTGGTCAATGCTACCTACAGTTCCTGGAGTTTCGCCTGTGACGAAACCATTTGATGAATTTGCTGTAATGAATGCCGTATTCGCATCAAAATAGATGACTTCGGTTGTGCCATCGGCTGTTACCGATCCATCATCGACACGAGTAACCCAAAGAGCGGACGAGTATGAGAGGTAATCTGCTGCAGTGAAAAATGTTTCGTAGTTATCATCGTCTGGAGTACCAAAACGATCTACTAACTCATTTTCCGAAGAAACAAGAACAGTCTCATTTACCGGACCCCATCTAAAAACACCTGCCATTGCTGCAGGTGGCGTTGCGATGGCTGGTACCGCTGCTGACGCGTCCACTTCACGAACGATTACAGAGGGACTTACGGAAAAAGCCATATTATTCTCCTTTAATTATTATCTATTAAACCTAGTAGTTTTTAATTAGTTATCACTAATTCTATTTATAAAATCCAAGGGTTTATAATTCCCATGCGTTCCGAGCAATTTGAAGTTCGTCATCGTAGACGTCATCATCACCAACATCAATAAAACCGAATGGAAGTAAATCTTGGTCAATTTCTTCTTCGGTTTTTTGTCTTAACTTCATCATCGTATGTATATCAGTCATATCTTTGAAGTACATTTGGTCAGTTAGCCAAGCAAATATTACTAAGTTCATTACTAAATCATCATGAGAACCAGATTCCGCTTCGTATGAGGATCCTCTTTTCGAAAAACGTGATAACTCTTGTATTGTGTTATAGTCTTGTACTATCAGTTGATTTTGTTCAATCAACATTTTTAAAATAGAACAACCAACAGACTTAACAGATTTGGTTGTTCGAATTCCATTATCTACTTTTTTTCCAAAGCCGCTTGAAATGCGTTTACCATTTCGACCTGCGCTCTCAGTGTAAAGAAGATTCTCATAACCATAGTCCATTAAAAGTACGTCTGATACCTGTTCACCGATATCGTTAATTTCAATTAAAACCGCACCTTCATTGTACATTAGTCCTACTCTATATATAACAGAAGCAAAATCGACCGGACCAATGAAGTTATCTCGAAAGACACATACTTGTTTATATGGCATACTTGTAATATCAATTACATTAAATGTTGAATAGTCGAGACCTTTACCTCTCGATACGTCAACTGTTATTGCATATGTACGACCTTCAATTGCTGCTTCATATTGTGTTAGCCCTTCTCGTTCTTCTATAGGGCGAGAATAATCAAGCTCTTTAAGTTTACTACCATCTATCAATGTGCCAGAACTACCTAAAAATTCTCCACAGTATTCTTGAGCAAACTTTTGTTCATCGAAATCAAGTGCTGCAAGAGTCTCTTGTCTCCATTTCTCATCTCGGCCAGGTACATCACTCCAAATTACCTTAGTAAACTCGTAACCATTTGTTCCTTCTTCAGCACCTTTACATGTTTTCCAAAAATGATTCAATCCATTTGGTGTGGAAGTCATTAATAACTTTGTAGATTCACCAGACGAAATAGTAGGATATACTGAAGCGAAAAACTCATCGTATCCCTCAATAAACGCAACCTCATCAAGATACAAGAATGATATTGACTTACCTCGAATGGCTGATGAAGAAGTAGTACCTGCATAAATCTTACAACCATTCTCAAGTACAATATTAAATTTGTTCCATTCTTCTACACCCTGTTGCATCCACTTAGGTAATGCTTCATATGCAATCTTAACTCGATCAAGTACTTCCTTTGCAGCATCTCCTTTGTTAGCGAGAATAGCAACTGTTTTGTACTCATTGAATAAGATATAATGTAGAATCACAGCAACAGCTGTAGTCGTTTTACCAGCCTGTCGAGCTGTTAATACTGCTGCTCGGCGATTGTTTGTAATCTTTTCTGTAATTTCTTTTTGATAATCATACATCTCAAGAGGAACAAAACCTCTATCAACATGTACGATCTTAATATAGGTCTCAGCAAAGTAAATTGGATCTTTTAAGCATTTCATATACTCCTTTAAATTTTCTGGAGTAAATTCAATCTCAGCGCCAATTCGCTTTAGATTGTTATTACCAAGATAGCCACTAGTCATCTTCACCCTTTATCATTTTAAGTAAGTCTGCAGTTGATACAATTAGATTATTATTGGTAACCTGAGTTTCTGCCTGCTTTTCTTCTTTAGCATAACGCTTTTTAGTAGACATCTCAACATAATCTTTGTTTGCATCAAGTAACGTTTTCATAAGTGTTGAAACAACTTCAAAGGCTCGGGGTGATTCTGACTGCTTTGCAATCTCCACCATTTCTTTAACCGAGTCATCTCCAAGTTGAATAATATTCTCAATGTTTTTCTTAGCTAATTCGATATCCTTAAGATTCTCATCAGCATTCTTTGCTGCTACGGTTGGGAGTTGAGGCTCAGCCACTTCAGCTGGAAGCAACGAGTTTTCAACAATTTCTATTTCTTCTTGATTTAAATCCTTGGCGGGAAGGGAAGTCTTAATATCTTCTCTCGCATCTTCTAAAGGTCTCATACTTAATAAATCTGCTATTTTATCGTCACTCATCTTAAGCACTCCTGTACACGCTTTCTCAAATCACTACTACTAAAACGATGACCTCTTTGATTAAAGTATAGATCAATGTCTCTCATACGACAAATATCTTTCCCAGTAAAATCTTTATCGCGATACTCTTCGCCTAATATTCTTACATGAATTGTATATAATTCAAGTATGTCTTCTAAATCTTTTTCAGTGGAGTATGGAATAATCTCATCTACATAACTCACTGCTTTTAGTTGTGTATATCTTTCTACTATTGTTTGAGCAGGAGAGTTTTTGTTACTCCTATCAAGGCCAGGATCCATTTGTAATCCTACCATCAAATAATCACATTGAGCTTTTGCATCTCTTAACATTTGTACATGTCCTGCATGCAGCAAATCAAATGCGCTACAGGTAAATCCAACTTTCATAATACATCCTTATTAGGATGGCGGGGTATCCGATATCTGTTCGGCGTAATCCCAGTCATCATCAAATTCAATTAAACTATAATCTACACTAAGTTCTTGTTTTGTCGTTGGTGTATTGTTAGCAGTCATCCCTGGCTGTAAAGTGTAGAACTCTTCAAAGTCTGAGTTAAGATTACTGTCAGTTGCATAACGAACATCAACAAACTTAATAATACCCTTTTGCTTTTCTGGACCAAAGAACCAAGCCTTCATTGTAAAGTTTAAAGTATATAATATGCTTTGCCTTTCTTCAAATCCACCTTCATATAGATCTTCCATACTAACACCATTCAGCACTAGTGGTATATCTATAGGTTCAAGACCATCAATCAATCGAACAGTTTGAGTAAAATCTGGTTGAAAGAATGGAATGATTTGCTCAAGAATTTTAGTAGCATCTTCTTGGTACTTAGTCATAATGAACAATTGGAAATCTAAATTGTATGGCGCACCAGCATATACAAACTTACGACCACCTACTGCATCATCAGTAATTGTTTTACGAATTTTAGTAATAGGCGAAATTTTACGTTCGCCGTCGTAAGTCATGCCGGTCATTTCAAACGACATACGAGGTAAAGTAATTGCAGCCTTTGCACTGTAATCCGGATTCTGATCTAAGCGAGCTAGTATTTTTTGGAATGGTGCATAAGAAATTGGAACAATCATTCTTTGAGTAGTTGTTTGATTGTTGTCAATACGTTCTACAGTCAACTGATTAAAGTATGTGCCAAATAAAGCTACGTACTTTCGAGTTGTCGCATTATAGAAATAATTTGCAATCGCCATTATGAATCCTGAATAGTAATATTTTCGCTAAATGGATCTGACTCTGTGAAGTCGACTATGTTATCACCTTCAGTTTCAAATACGTAGTTACGTGCTAATGTGTCAGCACCATCTGTAACACCGAACTGATCACCGGCTGTATTTGCAAGAGCTTGTAGAGTATCGGTCTGAGTTGTATCGATTTCATCAAAGTAATTATCAATAGCTTCACGACCTGTTTCAAATCTTTGACCACTGAATTCTATAAGTTCAGCCTTCATGTCAGATACTTGTAAAGCACCACTCTGATAGAATACACTCTCATGTTCTACAAACTTGATCTCAAACATTTTTTCGTTAAGTGGGAAGTAGATGAGATCGCCCTCGCGTGGACGTACCATTTCTGGTAGTTCGCGAGTAACATGTCTTTCAAATGTTCTGTTAGCTACAGAGAACGTAACAGAGTCTCGTATTTGTAAACCAAACTTAGATAGGAAGTCACCTTCACCTTCAAACCCATCTACATTCTTAACATAGCATTCAAAGTGGAAGGTTTCGTCATATAATGGCATGTCGTCTTCATTAAAAATATCATCGCGGCCTGTTATAGAACGCTTAATGTAAATGATATCGACTCCATACATACGAATGCTTTCGATAACCAAGTCATCGATAAGCTGTTGCTCATTAAAGTTATCGTAGTTTCGAAAGAATACATTAGTTGCCATGATTCAAAATCATCCAATGAAGTTATAGGTTAGAGGCTGGTAGGATCGAATTGCTTCTTCTTCCATTTTCTCGCGCTCAGCTTTCGCCTCTGATAATATTTGCTCTCCGTTAAATGATACACCGCCAACTAACTGCATACCACTAAATTTAGTAAGATTTGAACCCCAGTTTTCTTTGATTAGAATAGTGGCATAATTTTGTAACCAACGATCACCCCATACATCGGTGTATGTGTCAGCGTCAATAACGTCATAAGCTTCAACAATAATGTATTCACCTACGGTAAGAAAGTTTTTACTAACATCAATAAACAGTTTATTAACATGCTTATTGTAACGAATCATTGGCTTACCTACTAGAATCTCTTGAAGAAATTGTAGGTGGCTCATTGCCATGTAATAGTTCTGTACGTTGTAGCCGGTAATATCTTCAATGTTATTCAATACAAATTGATATTGAACATTAAAAATACCAGAACCTGTTGAAAGGTTTGTAGTAAGAGGAAAGATTCCTGAAATACCAAGAAGGCTTGGTGGCAAATCAATATAACCATTGGCAGCATCAGCTTCTGTGATTTGGTGCTTAAGGTATATTTGCTGACTACCATTGTAGTGGTAATCTCTCCAAAAAGATACAGCTTCTTCTACCCTGTCTTCAACCTGCTCATCAGCTACATTAATCTCAATTACAGGCGCGCCGAGTTTGCGTAAGCAATAGTCTTTAAACTCTTCTCTTGTCTGTGGTTGCGCCATGATTTATTCTCGTTGGTTTGTATGATCTATTTATAAAGTGATCGGTTCACACTCAATTTGAATGACTTGATTCGGATAGTCAATTTTAAAAGCTTCAACTAATTTAGTAAGTGTCCACTTATTTTCTTCATCAATTAGACAAAGAACTTTAGGGTTTTGATCTTCAGTCCCTTCCATAATACTAATTGTAAAATGATTTGATGCCATTGTTTTATTCCATTACTTGTATGTGAATTGCATTGTAGCAAGCTCGACGCTGTTGTCAGTAGTATATGGATCTTCTGTAATTACATCGTAAAAAGTTGCGGCCCAAGGCTTGCTTGAATGATAATTCATAAGCGAACCATTATGTACAAAATTAACTCGATATCCTATTACGCCCCATTGCGTAAAACAATCTTTACATGCTTGAATATAGTCTTCGTCATATAACCAAGCTTTTGATCCATTAGCATCTTGGCCATAAGTCGCATATATCCATGATACGTAATCTGCAGTGTTAGTGTTAATCGCACCGACAGTAATATGAATAGGATGACCGTCTTTACGAGCAATAGTACATTTAGAATTTACATTAGCGCCTTCAACCAAATTTTTACACATAGTGCGTAAAGCTTCTCTTTTTTCTTCAGGGGTTGTAGGAGAGCCAGCCATCACCCAGTCAAAAGTACCTCCATCTAAATAAGGTAAGCTTGAAGAAAATAAAGTATCAAATTCTTCACCATCCAAAATACTTACGTCTGTAAATTCAGTAACTGTAAAAGCCATTATTTAATTCCTCACTATGTTCTTTTGATTTCGTAGTATACTGTAGTACCATTCTTATCTGTTATACTATCCATTGCTGTCTCTGGAGTGTATGTGTAGCCGCCGGTCGTATAGCTAGTGCTATTACCTTGAGATGTTAATTGTACGTCGTCCCAAACATAGTAAAAATACGTACCGCTCGACGGCTGCATAACATAGAAGTAAGGACTGAACCCAAAGTTGTACATGGTTTGTTGTGTGGTATCACTAATGGTGCCGTTGTCAGTAGCAACAATTGTACCGGCAGTGCTTCCTGTTCGTACATTAATAGTGTAGTTATCAACACCTTCAGTAATAAAGTCTCGGGTGGTGGTGACGTTAATTACTCCGACATCATTGTTAATCGTAAAGCTACCGGATGTAGTATCAAATTCTGCCGTAGGTGTAACATTCCAATAAAGTGTTGTTCCATTAGGAACATCTGATGTTGATACGTTTATTCCTTGCGAACCATTCGCATTCGCTAACCGCTCGTCTAAAGTAGGAGCTGTTATAGAGTAAGTTGGTACAGGTGTAGTCGATGTGTCATTAATGGTAATTGTAAGAGAAGTTAAAGTTATAGCACTGTTTGTTGAATCTGTTACAGTGACAGTAAATGTCTCAGCACCTTCGGTCGTAGCATCTGCGGTTGGAGTGAGATCAAAGCTGCCGCTACCAACACTACTAGTAGTATTTACAAGAAGTTGTCCTGTAAGTGAATTACCCGTAAAGTCTCCAGCAGTAACACCAGTTCCTGGATTAATCGTCCAATGAAATAATTTATTACCATTAGGATAATTTTCTGTCATTACATTAATAGTAACAGCCGATCCTTCATTAACATTTGTAGCACCAATACTCACATCTGTAATTGCTTGTGCAGGTGTAGTCGATGTGTCATTAATTATAAATGTGTCAGTAGCAACAACAGTTCCTCCTGTACTTCCTGTTCGAACTGAAATAGTACCTGTTTCTGCACCTTCTGTAGTTGAGTCAGCGGTAGGCGTTACTGTAAATGACCCAGTTCCTTCGCCGCTGTTACTGTCGTAAGTAACTGCAAAACTGCCAGACGTAGTGCTAAAGTCACCAGAAGGTTCTACTGTCCAATATCCTGTTGTATTGCTGGTTATGTTTAATACAGTTACGTTAAACGTGCCAGCTGAGCCTTCGTTAATTGAAGTAGGAGCGGCAACCACCCATGATGGTGAAGCTGTTTGCGAAGTATCATTAATTGTAACAGTTCCAGATGTTGCATTCTCCCCACTACCTCCTTCACCTGCAGTCCACGTCACAGTAACTGTAAATGTCTCAGCACCTTCGGTCGTAGTATCTGAGGTAGGAGTAATATCAAATGATGCTGCATTAGATGATACATTAACTGTTCCAGTAATAGCCGGGAAATCTGAATTCGATGTTGTGGTATTATTAACATTCCATGTTAATGTATTACCATTAGGTATACCTGCTGTTGCTACGGTAAATGTAAGAGCACTTCCTTCATCGACGTTATTAGCAGCAGCTGTTACACTACTAACTGCAGGTGTGGTTGATGTATCAAGAATATCGAACGTGTCGGTAGCAACAACAGGTCCAGCTGCACTTCCTGTTCGAATAGAAACAGTTCCTGTTTCAGTTCCCTCTGTCGCAGCATCTGCTGTTGCGGTTACAGTAAATGATCCCGAGTTTGATGAAATCGTAAATGAACCAGTGTCGGTAGCAAAGTCAGAAGTAGGTGTAACTGACCAATATAGAGTTGTGCCATTTGCTACATTACTAGTAGCAACCCCAAAGGACCCAGATGCGGTTCCTTCACTAATGTTATCCGGTGCAAGAACTGCATAAGTCGGTCCAGGCGTTTGCGAAGTATCTTTAACAACAAACGTATCAGTTGCTACAGTTGTACCTGCTGTACTTCCAGTTTTAATATTGATTGTAGAAGTCTCGTCACCTTCCGTGGTTTGATCAGCGTTTGGTGTTACAGTAAACGTTGCAGAGTTCGAGTTAACTGTAAAGTTACCAGAGCTCGCTGCAAAGTCGGACCCATTCGGTGTGATAGTCCAGTAAAGTGTCGTGCCATTTGCTACGTTAGTTGTAGTTACAGTCATAGTGCCAGCGGAACCTTCATTAATTTCCGTAGGTGCGACGACTGCATAAGTTGGTCCGACTGATGTGTCATTAATATCGAATGTATCAGTCGCAACAACTGTACCTGCTGTACTTCCAGTTCTTAATGATATTGTTCCTGTTTCAGTTCCTTCTGTCGTATTATCAGCGTCTGGTGTTATCGTAAAGCTTGCGGATCCTTCATTTGGAAAGCTTGGATCAGTTGTTATAGTAATACTACCAGAACTTGTAGTAAAATCACCAGAAGGTTCTACTGTCCAATATAATGTCGTTCCATTTGCAACCCCATTAGTGATAACGCTTATAGTTCCTGCGCTACCTTCATCAATATCACCTACACTAGCAATAGCATAACTTGCGCCGACAGACGTGTCTCCAATAACAAAGGTATCATTTGCAACCTCAGTACCTACAACCGATCCAGTTCGTATCGAAACAGTTGCAGTTTCACTCCCTTCTGTGGTTGAGTCAGCGGTTGGTGTAAGAGTAAATGATCCCGCATTACTATTGATTGTAAAGCTGCCAGATGACGTACCAAAGTCACCAGCCGGAATAACACTATAATACAAAGTTGTTCCATTAGCAACATTGGTTGTGGTTACTGTCATAGTACCAGCGGTACCTTCGTTCACCGTCGTTGGAGCTACAACGGAGTAAGTGGCAACCGGCGTAGTAGAAGTGTCTTTAATAATAAACGTATCAGTCGCGACAATCGTGCCCGCCTGGCTGCCAGTCCTTAAGTATACAGTAGCTGTTTCATCACCTTCAGTCGTACTGTCTGCGGTAGGTAATACAGCGAATGATCCTGCATTACTATTGATCGTAGCGGTTCCTGTGCCAGTAGCAAAGTCTACTGGTGTGTCGCCGGTAGAAACTGACCAATATAGTGTTGTGCCATTAGCGACATTAGTAGTTGCTATTTGAACTGTACCGGATGAACCTTCATTAATTTCTGTTGGAGCAGTTAGAGAATAAGTTGGTGATGTCGAAGTATCATTAATAATAAATGTATCAGTCGCAACAACTGTACCACCGACACTGCCGGTTCGTATCTTAATCGTTCCAGTTTCTTGACCTTCTGTTAAAGTGTCTGCGGTTGGTGTTACTGTAAATGACGCAGAGTTACTATTGATTACGAAGCTACCGGAACTTGTTGCAAAGTCGCTTGAATCTTCTAATGTGTAATAAAGTGTCGTGCTATTAGCAACATTAGTAGTCGTTACCTGCATGGTTCCAGCAGAGCCTTCGTCAATATCAGTAGGTGCCACGACTGAATAAGTAGGTGATGCTGGATCTACAACTTCTAACTGAGAAGAAGTCTTAGTTACAGCAGTACCACTTACTGTACCAGATACTGTGATACTGAAAAATTCTGATCCCTCAGTAGAGCCATCTGAAATAGGATCAACAGTAAACGTTCCTGCATTACTGTTGATAGTAACTGTTCCAGTGTTATTAGTAAAGTCAGCATTTGCTGTGGTGTTATGAACAATTGCCCAGTTTAATGAAGTACCGTTAGGAATATTCGATGTTGCTACATCAATTGTTCGTGATGCACCTTCTATGAGTTGGGTAGGTGTTCCACTTAAACTAACAGAATCAACGGCTGGTATGACATTCGAAGTATCGTTAATTCTTACATACCCAGAAGTAGCATTGCTGCTATTAGCAGCATAGTTAGCTAAGGCTCTAAAATCCTCGGGTCCTTCAGTTAATGCATCAGCCACAATTGGAACAGAAAAACTTCCTGCATTGCTGTTAATCGTAAACGCACCGGCAGCACTAGAAAAGTCAGCATTTAGTGCAGATGGATTTGCATTCCCTCCAAATACTATAGCCCACCCTAATGAAGTACCATTAGGTATGTTAGTGGTTGCAACAGTAAAAGTAGCAGAAGAACCTTCATCAACATCAGTCGGGCCGGTAACACTATCAACGGTGCCTGTCGCTAAATCTTGGAAAGTAACTGTTGAAGAAATCTTTGATATAAAAATTGAGTTAACGACTCCTGATACTATTACTTGCTTAGTTTCATCTCCTTCAGTAACTCCATCTGCAACCGCGGTGTATGTAAATGTTCCTGTGTTACA
>ENA-UZWU01008835-UZWU01008835.1-metagenome-genome-assembly--contig:-Day-4--1m-contig-8835_pt1 | contig 13955 bp, 10 predicted proteins | sample MGYA00260345_ERZ794905 | MGnify/ENA metagenome assembly ERZ794905
CCGGTGACCCTGCTCTCCGTGCTCCAGCACGGCGACGGCTCGGTGTCGCTGCAAGTCGCCGAAGGTGAATCCGTGCCCGGCCCGGTGCTTCAGATCGGCAACACCAACAGCCGCTACAAGTTCTCCATCTCTGCCAAGCAGTTCATGAACGACTGGTCCAAGGGAGGCCCGTCCCACCACTGCGCCATCGGTACCGGCCACATCGCCAGCCGTATTGACAAACTCGCCGAGCTACTCGGCATTGAGTGCACCCGGGTGTGTTAAGACCCCGTGGGTTTACCCCCACAAATATTGGGGATCAAAATCCACTCCGTGTTTTTCCAAAAGAGCGACGTATTCTTCCTCGAAAGTGTGTTTTTGATGATGTTTCCGCTGGTTGGTTATGTATGTCATGACGTCGGTAATGGCTGACGTGCTGACCGTAAAGGCTGAATAGCCGTCCTGCCAGCCGAAGTAACCTTTGGTCAAACCAGCTTGGTTAATGGCCTTTGAGCACCCTCCTTTCAGGCGTTTCATGGCAGCGGCAAGAGCAATATTTTTAGGAATGTTCAACAAGATATGAACGTGGTTCTCGATTCCTCCGACTCGTTGGGCATTCATTTCATGGGTTGAGGCGGTCTTGGCAATGATAGCCCAGATTCTCTCCTCAATTTCCGGCGTGATCAGCATCCGGCGATCCTTGGTGCTGAAGACACAGTGATAATGGAGCTCGGTGTAGGAATTGGCCATGGATCACCATCTAACATTTCAGCGGTCGCTACGCGACGATTTTTTCTTGTTATACCCATACCGTGGGTTGAAACCCACGGCTAATATGATTTGTCGCTACGCGACAACAAAGCATGAAATAGCAAGGTCCGCCGCGAAGCGAACGCTGAATGCGAAAGTCGTAACCCCACGCAGCAACAAGCTTCATATCGACGAATAATTCTGGCAAAGCCTGTCGCGTAGCGACTGCTGATGATAGCCGTGGGTTTCAACCCACGGAACACGCGCAACAACACATCACGTCGCATAGCGACCGCTTATAAGGTTTTCAACTCGAACTGCCGCTCCGTGGCCAACCAAGAACCAAGAACAGCCGCTCCGCGGCTCCCCTAGAGCATCTGCCCGTCGGCGAGGAGTCTTTGCCTGAGCTTGTCGTAATCAACATCCTGCACGGCTTGCCGGGCATCGATCGCCATGCTGGCAGCCGTTCCCGCGCTCTGGCCCATGATCATGAAGACTGGCTCCATGCGGATTGACCCGTAGCCAATGTGGCTGGCGGAAAGACAGAGAGGAACCAGAAGGTTAGTACACTCCTCTTTCTTGGGAACAATCGAGCGATAGGCGATCGGATAGGGTTTGGGACACTTGTAGCCGGTGTTGCCCTCGTTGCGTACTGTGGTCACGCCCTTTTCCTGCACGACGACACGCTGGCAGGCGTGCGAATCCATGGGGTAAGAGGCCAGCCCGATCGAATCCTCCACCGGGCGTTTGGACTCACAGTTCGCCTGGGTCATGACATAGTCGGAGAGCATCCGGCGCCCTTCACGCACATAGAGCTGGTGCGGCCAATGACCTTTCTTCGCAAATTCCTTTGGGTCCAAACCAAACTTGTTCACCCGATTTTGCAGCTCTTCCGGCACCTGTGGATCGTTGGCCAGGAAATAGAGAAGCCCCAGCTGGTAGTTGACATGTTCCTGAAACATCTCCTCTCGCAACTCATAGAGCTCAAGCAAGGGAACAGGCAGACCTTTCCGCGCAGGAGGCAGCTTCGCAAAGTTAACCGGCTCGTAAGTGCCGTCGGGCCAGCGGTGGTTTCCCCCGATGTAATCGGTGGAAAAGCTCCCGGCATTGTTTGAGTCACCATTGCGCATCTGGATCGGACCGTCGGTCATGGGAGTCACCGTGTAATTTAAAGTCCAGCGGAGCCTGGGATCAAAATTGAGAAACCGTGCCAACAGGGCGTAACGTCCGGGATCATACCCGTTCGGTTTCGAGAAAGGAATTTTGCCTGGCCTGTTTGAGAGATACATCCGGAAGTTGTAGGCCTGAACGCGGAAGTCACCCTCCCCCGGTTTACCTGCAGGGTCGGAGGATATTTCGGGAAGCAGGCCCGATTCAGGATCATCTGGCACAACATAGGGGCTGATCGGCAAGCGGCAGAACTGGTAAACATCTTGGTAGGAAATCTTTTGCCATTGCCCGCCTACAGACTCGCCATAGGTGGCGGAAGGCTCCCTGCCAACATGATAAGAAACCCCGGCCGCGGCAAAGAGATCTCCCTCGTAGGTGGAATCCACAAAGATCTTGGCTTGGACCGTCTCCCCCGTGTTCATTGTGGCAGATACAATGCGCGCGCCCTCTTTCTCCACCGATACCAAACCACGTCGCAAAAGAACCTCAACTCCCGCTTCCTTGAGCATCTTGAGATAGAGTTTCTCCGCAGCGGATGGAGAAAAATTCCTGACCTTTCCAATCCGTTTATAAAACTCCTTCGCCAAGCCACCAATGGATTTTTTATTGCCCACATCGGTTGCGGTAAGCCCGCCCGAAGTCAGACCACCCACATAATGATCAAAAGAGAAAAGCAATACCTTCTTGCCCATTTTCGCGGCTTGAATTGCCGTGGCCACTCCGGCCGGCGTGCCTCCGTAGACAGCCACATCACAGCTCAGGGCCTTCGCCTCGCCACGCTCGACAGGCTTGTAGTAGTAGAGATTGGGTATGGAACGCGCAGAGCTCACCTGTTCGCCACCCTTTTGTTGCGCGGCCACCTGAACAGGTAGCAGCATCAAAAAGCTGAAGGTAACGGTGACAGCACAGACCAGATTCCTCAGTGAAAAGTTCATAGCCTATGAATACGGACACTCACGCATCTCTCTTTCAAGGCTCACGCTCGTCGGTCACCGGAGGCGGCCCCCCACTTCAACTTAAACTCTGCCGAAGGCACCCCGACATAGTCGGCGGTTAACTTCAACTGCCAGCTGAGCGGACGACGAGCGTTAGCGAGAAGTGCAAGCGGGCTATACCCGCTACGGCCGGTTCGCGAGCGCCTGCTTGGAGTAGTTCTTACCGTCCTTGATCCTGGTCACCTCCGGGTAGCTGCGCAGGAAGTTGTTCTCATCAATCAAGTTGATCAGGTAATGCGTAGTGCCCTCGGGTAGCGTGGCGGTGACCACACCCTCTGATGTGAGCTCGGCGGGAATGCGGAACCACTCCTCACTCTTATCACCTCCATTCATGGTGTAGAGCAGGTTGGCACGCACCACCGTGGCACCGTTGCCACGGTACTTAAAGCTGACACTATCACCACTCTGCTTGTGGGAAAGCACCTCACAGACCTTGTCCTGATTCGGAAGACCCTTGGGATGGTTTGGATTGTAATAAGGGTAGCTGGCCTTCATTTCAGTGAGCACCTCAGTGAGCTTATCATCGAGCTCCTTGACCTTCTCCGGCATGCTGGCAGCCAGATTCTTGGCCTCCTCAATATCGACGCGCTTGCCGTCTTTACCGTAAAGCTCATAAAGCTCAAACGGCTCGGTCCTAACGTCGTTGATATGGTTATAGTTGCGCACCAGCTTGAAGCCACCGACGCGGATTGAGCTCTCAAGAGCCACGCTGTTCGGGAAGTGCCATACCATGGTGTCACGCGCCTTGCCATCCGTCTCTGTCACCAGACTTGGGTCAGCGGAGTCCTTGAGTAGCAGCTCGCTGATATCGAGGCCGTCCAGCGACTTGTTTACGGGCTTCTCAGTACCTGTCAGCGTCAGAATCGTCGGGTAGAAGTCTAGCCCATTGATCATGACATCGGACTGCACCCCTGCCTTGATACCCGGGCCTGTGATGATCAGTGGCACCCGGGTGCCCCCCTCCATTATGGAAATCTTGCCACGGTCCAGCGGGTAGTTATCCGTGATGATCTCGCCCGGAGTTTTCTCCATACCACCATTGTCGGAGGTGAAAATAACGTAAGTGTTCTCCACCAGCTTGTGGCCCGGCCAGCGTGGGTCCTCGGTGTTTTCCAAGTAGGTGAACAGGTGGCCCATGTAGGTGTCCAGCTCCTCGACCATAGCACAGTAGAAGGGATTGGTCTGGCCCTTGCCCGTCCAGGCCTCCGGCTTGTCAGGATCCGGCTGCACGCCGAGCTTCTTGCAGTACTTGTCCAGTAGCGCCTTGCTGCGGGTGTGGATCGGGGTGTGTACTAGCCAGGTGGCGTAGTAGAGGAAGAAGGGCTTGTCCTTCTGCTCCTCGACAAACTGCAGCGCGTCGAGGCTGTTTTGGTGGGTGGTGATGCCATCCTCATCGAGGCGGTAAGGATCACTCTTCTTTTTGGTGGCAAAGCCCGTGATCCGGTTGGGCGTCATCTTCCTGGTCGTACCCAGGTTGGAGCGGGTCCAGTCGAATCCTTGGTCCTTGGGCTGGGGAAAAGAGTGGTGGTCGAGTGCCATGTGCCACTTGCCACAGTGGCCGGTGACGTAGCCGTTTTTTTGTAGCAGCTTGGGCAAGGTCACCGTGTCCTCCGGCATGCGGCCGGTGTACCAAGGCGGCATCATAGGGTGGCCCGGGTGATAGACCAGCGGCGGGTGCCCGCCAACCACGTGGGTCTTCTGCGCCCTGGCCGGATGGTCACCACTCATGATCGCACAGCGGGTGGGCGCACAGGTCGGTGCTGGTGAGTAGCCATGCCAGAACTGCACCCCCTTTTTGGCGAGCGCGTCGATATGCGGTGTTTCCATCGGTGTCGGCTCATCGATGTCATAGCAACCAACATCCTGCCAGCCGAGGTCATCGGTGAGGATCAGGATGATGTTCGGCTTCGCCGGCCGCTCGGCAGCGGTGAGGGAGGTCGTAAGGGAAGTGGTAAACGGCAAGAGCAGGGCCAGTTTCAACAGCGGGATCATCTTCATACCCTTAAATTAGCACCCACGATTGGATATTAAACAGAATTTTTAGATGATATTCTGTCGCCGGGGGCCGGAGTAGCAGTTCGAGTTGAGAGTTCGAGTTGCAGGCGAATGTTGAAGATCGGGCAACAAAAAGCCCCGCTGTGGATCACAGCGGGGCTTCTTTCAAGTTAAGTAGTGGGCCTCCGAACTATGAACGCTTGCGGCGAAGCATCAGGGCAAGGCCACCAAGGCCGAGGAGAGCTGTTGAGCTGGGCTCGGGGACGGCGTAGGCTTCGAGCACGAGGTCGCCGCCACTTAGAACAATTCCCCACTCCCATGACGGAGCGTTACTAAAGCCACTTGAGTCCAGAGTGAAGTCAGCTGCATCGAAGCCAGTGATACCTGATGAAGCCGTAGCGATGATAAAGCTGTAATCAACGTCGCCTGGATTTCCCTTGGTCCAGGTGTCAAAGCCAACTGCGTCTCAGGCAATATTGCCTGATGTCAGTGAGTCGATGTCGATGGTGAAGCCGCCTGCAGTGAGGGCTGAGAGATCAAGTGCTCCAGTAATATCGAGCCAGTCCCAGCCGGGATCAGTTCCAATGCTCCCACCCGCGTCATCAGATGCATTAATCTCCCAGAGGTAAGAGCCACCGTCGTTCCAAGTCTGAGCACCTGTAGATGCCGTTCCTGGCGAGTTGCCGGGGCTGAGGACACCACCGAGGCCGATGGTCATGGCTAGCCTGGGCCGCCTTGGCACGCTTCAGCCTTTTTTGGTCATCTGCAGGGGTAAAGAATTTAGATACTTTTTTTACCCTTGGCGGCAGCTTTTTTCGCACCTTTACCAGGTTTGGCGGGCTTATTAACTGGCTTCATGGCAGGCAAGGGCTGGTGCGCCTCTTCAATAATCTCCTCCATGCGCTTGACGATGTCCGGGTGCTGGGCGGCAATGTTGTTTTGCTCACCCAGGTCTTTTTCCAGATCAAAGAGCTGGAGCTTCTGCGGTGTTTTCACCTTCCAGCCCAGCTTAACGCCCTTCCACTTGCCAATGCGCACGGCCTGGTCACGATTTTTGCTCTGCGGGTGCTCCCAGTAGAGATATTCGCGCTGCTGCTGCTCGCCCTTGCCGGTCAAGGTTGGAAGTAGAGAAATACCGGTGCTTTGAACGGGCACGGGCTGGTCAAGCAGGTCACAGATGGTAGCAAGGATGTCATAGTGGGCACTTGGCAGGGCACTGCTGGTGCCGGCCTTGATCGTGCCCAGCCAGCGGGCCATGGAGGGAGCGCGGATGCCCCCCTCGAAGAGGTCACGCTTGTGGCCACGCAGCGGGCCGTTGGAGTCCCAGAACCTGGGGTCATGGCCGCCCTCGAGGTGGGAGCCATTGTCTGAGGAGAACATGATCAGGGTATTTTCTGCCTGGCCTGTTTTTTCCAGCAGCTCTAGTAGCTGGCCAATCTGGTTGTCGAGGTTTTCCATCATGCCAGCGTAGCCAGCGATCGGGTTTTTGACATCAGGGCAGGGCACGCCGGGGCCGGCGCCATATTTGCCAATCTTGTTCTCAAACTGCGGGTAGATTTTGCGATACTTATTATGTAAGGCTTTAGGCGCATGCATGGCCGCGTGGGGCACGGCGGTGGGGATGTAGCAGAAGAAGGGTTTGCCGGCCTTGGCGTTCTTTTCCACAAAAGCGAGGGCGTCGTTCATGATCAGGTCATGGATGTAGGTGCCTTGCTGAAGTGGCTCTTCCTTGCCGTTGCGCACAATCGACGTTGGGTAATAGGTGTGGGCGATCATCTGGCTCTTCCACGAGCTGAACTCGTCAAAGCCGTGGGTCATTGGGTTGGGAGCCCCCGGATCGCAGGTAATGCCCAGGCCCCACTTGCCATACATGCCGGTGGTGTAGCCAGCTGCCTTGAAGACCTCGGGCAGCACGGTCATTTCCTCACGGAGTGCCAAGGTGTTTTCCGCTCCATTGCCACGGGCGAGGCAACGACCGGCGTGCTGGCCTGCCATCAACGAGTGGCGGGACGGGGTGCAGACGGTATTGGCCGAGTAGTGGTCCGTGAGCTTGATTCCCTCAGTGGCGAGGCGGTCGATGTTGGGTGTTTTGAGTTTCTTCTGCCCGAAGCAGGAGATGTCGCCATAGCCGAGGTCATCGGCGAGGATGTAGATGACGTTTGGGGAGCTTGCCTGCTGCTGAGCATCAAGCGAAGACTGAAGCGTAAGAAGCGAAGTGAAAACAAGGCAGAGGAAGTGCGATTTCATAGTGTCAATTTTATAGGTTACGCGAGCGGAAAGGGCAAGCTTACAGGTTTTTACACAGCCGCTGTGATACCCAAGACGGCAAGACTTCAAGATGACAAGATCGCAAGATAGAAGCCTCTGCAGTTTTAGGTTTTAGGTTTTAGGAAACATGCCTTGGCGTCCTGGCGTCCGCCTCAAATTTCTACATGCTACTTGCCAATTGCTACCTCCTGCTTAGCAAATCCTCAATTCCCTCGAGCCAGCTCTGGGCCATTTTACCGTGCATGGCGTTGGTCGGGTGATTGATTTTGTTGGAAAGACGGCTGGCATCGATGGACTTGGGATCGTCCGGATCGGTCAGGAAATGGCGGTAAAGATCTACTGTGGTAATAATGTGGCCTTTATCGGCATGCTTAGGCACCAAGGTCTGCCTGATGTAGGCATTGTAGTCATACAGGTCTGGGTTGAAGCGGCTAAGCGGGGTGATCTGGGCGACGATGAGCTTCACCTTCTTATCGGTGTCAAAGATGGTTTTGACCAGTGCCTCGAGCTGCAGCGGGCTTTTTGGATTAATGCCGTTGATACCAATGAGCAGAAGAATGATATCCGGCCGGTCCGTGGTGATCCAGCCTGGCACTTCCTTGTGAATAGCACCAATGCTCCATCCACCATAGCCTCGGTGCCCGTCCTGGCCGAGCTTGCGCAGATCCAGCGTCGGGCTCACTGTGCCACCGTGCGTCGGATCTCCGGATTTATTGTTCCAGGGTTCTGGTGATTTGCCAACGAAGACAAAGTCGTGCCCCGCTTGTTTCAGTAGCCGGTAGAGGTGGCTACGATAGCCAAACTCAAAAGGATGAGCCCACTTCGAATTATCTGTGTAACCCGCGGTGATTGAGTCCCCCAGCGGCATGATGCGCACGGGATCCTTCGCGAGTGCAAAGCAAGTGCATAGAGCAAAAGCAAAGCTAAGGATAAGTGTCGCTCGCTTCATGTTTAATGATTTTACAGGGACGTATCCTATTGTGCTGCCGTGTAGCACGTGCACTGCTTACTCGCCAAACTCGAGCTCACTGAATGCCACCGGGTGCTCGATGAGCTTCTTGCCGTCCTGGTTGATAGAGCAGAGCGACAAGGACTTCTTTGCCCAATCAATTTCGATCAGTCCGGCGTTGATTTCCCAGTGGGATTTACCCACCCGTAATGAGTTGTCCGCGTTTGCCCAGTTTTTAGAGCAGTGAGTCATGCCACTACTGGTCATGTCGTAGAGCGGGTAGTCACCGATCATGACTTTGGTAAGCTCGGTGTAGTGGACATCTCCTGAGATCACCACGGTGTGGTTAGCCTTGTGTTTTTTGAGCATCTCAAAAAGACGCTGCTGCTCGTGGGGCACGTTGCCCCAGTTTTCCATGCCTTTCTCATAGGCCAGCATCTGGATGCTTGAGGCGATGATCCTGACGTCTGCCTTGACCTGGAGCTGCTGCTCCAGCCATTGCCACTGTGCGTCCCCCAGCAAGGTCATGCCGGTGTCTTTGGTCGGCTCATACCAGCCAACCTTGCCCTTGGAAGGCTTATTCTTGGTCTTGGAATACTCTAATTTGTCCCGGAAATAACGTGTATCCAGCAGGATGATCTGCACCTTTTTACCGTCCTTACCAAATGAATACGAGGTGTGGATACCCGGCCTGGTGCGCCTGACGGAGTCCTCAGGCTCAGCAAAGAAATCCAGAAACACTTGCTGTGATTGCTCACGCTTGGGGTAATCCTTGGCTCCATCATTAACCCCGTAATCATGGTCATCCCAGGTCGCAAGCACTTGGGTCTGCTTTTGTAATTTCTGGTAGCCCTTTACCGCAGCCAGTTGCTGATATTTTTTCTTCAGCAGCTCCATGTCCTCGGTGTCACCGTAGATATTGTCCCCCAGGAACACAAAGACATCGGGATTGTGCTTGAGGATCCCGTCATAGATCCGCGTGGCTTTCTTGCGCGGGTTGTTGCAGGCTCCAAAGGCGATTTTGGTCAGCGTCTTGTCCTTGTCGACCACATCGCTGGAAATTTCTGCGGAAAGGCAGCATGCGGTGGCGATCAGTATCAGTAATATTTTCATCATTGGTGGTTTGTCGGTTTTTGGATGTCAGTTTCTAGGTGTAAGTTTAGGGTGCCAATTTGGGGCTTATTGCACATACCCTTTTTGGGTGCTATTTTTAGGGACTGTAATGATACGTCCACGAGCCTGAGGATTTTACATGGTTTATCGCTGTTATCAAAATTAACCCCACCCTAAATGGTGGGGCCTTGGCAAGTCCGAAGTCAGTGAAGGCTGACAAGTATGTCCTAGTCACGAGCCAAAAGCTCATTAAGAGTGTAATAAGCGCTGTTGTTACGCAGGGCTTTACCCGAGGCATCAGTGATACCCTTGAGATGAAACTGATAAATTTTGCGTTTCTCCAGCCCGGAAACGCGGAGTGTGGCTGTGTTACCATCTGCCGAAATCTCCACCGCAGTGACGGGCACGGCTTCGAGATTCATTTTCGGTGAGCCGTAATTGGGGGTGTAGGCATAGTGGTATCTGCTGAGCTGAATGTTATCAGGAGTGAGCTTGTGTGCGGGATTGAGGGGCTTGGTGAAGTGCAGCTTAAAGCCGTCTTGTTGCAGCTCGATACGGTGAATTTCAAAAGGCACCACACCAGTGTAAACCACCCGCTGCAAGCCGGTGCCAGGCAGGCCGCGGTTCCAGTTACCCTCCCCCACCCGGCCGATCATCAGCGAGTGATCGGGAGCAAACGCAAGCCGGCAGATACCTGCCTTGAGAGGCCCCCCTTTGATAAACGGAAAGCACGCGCCCTGATACTGGCCGTCCACCTTTTCAAGAGCGACTCGCATCAAGTGAGCATGCACGACATCCCCAATGAAGAGCTGCCCAGCAAAGGGACCGAACTTACCAGCGGTGGCATCACAGAGGGGCGCTCCAGGTGAGTTACTCAGCTCCCCGTGCGGCAAGAACACCGCTGGCATTTTGCGCAGGCGGTCAAGCTCATCGATAGGCAGCCTAGTGGGATCTCCCTTGTCTTTGAATCGTGGATCCCAACGCAAGGCTTCCGGATGTCCGTGGAAGTCTCCCTGTTCCAGATGATGCAGCATCGAGCTCCCCACCCAGTCCCCCTGATTGTCTGCGGCGAACAAATCCCCCTCCAGATTCATGCCGATGCCATTAGCCGTGCGCAAGCCTGAGGACCACGGCACAAACTCCCCCTCCGGGCTCACCTTGTAGGACCACATCCGGTAGGGTTCAGAGGAGAAAGCATCGGCACTTGCCGGGCGACCGTCAGGATTTGTTTTGCCACTTCCCGAAAGAGTGCCCCAGAGGTTGCCGGCATCATCTTGCACCAGCCCGTATGTATACTGATGAAAATTCGGCACCATGGAAAACCCGTCGCTAATCGTCTGGTAAAGATCCGCCAACCCGTCGCCATCCTCGTCGATGAGCTGAGTGATCTCCGGCCGCTGGGAGACAAACACCTCCCCCTTATTACCGATGCACATACCCATCGGCTCATGCAGCCCGTGTGCAAAACGTTGCCACTTACCATCCTTCTGCGTCCAAACATCCCCGCGCCGGGTTGCCAGATAGAGAACCCCATCCGCGGAGTAATCCATGCCCGACACTTCCATGACAATGCCCTGCGGAACCTCCACCTGCTCCACGCGGTAAGATTCGTCCGCCCACAGTATCGATGCCGCGGCCAAAACAAAGCTGATGATATGGATCGTGACACGTTTCATGGCTTGAGTGTGATGGAGATGGAAAACCTGACCCGCTTGTCCGGATGCACCAGTAACACCCCGGAGGCCCAAGTAGCATCCTCTGTGTCATAGTGCACATGCTGTTTGGTTGGCAAAAACGAAACCTCATCAGTGACCCCCGGAAGCGAAAAATGATGCGTAATCTGGCCAATATTACTCGCCGACTTATTGTCCGTCCTCGCTTGATAAGTAATACGATGAGCCACCTCCTGACCATGAACCTGGTAGAGAAACTCGGGCTGCCCCTCCACTATACGGTAGCCTTTAAAAACAAGCTCGGGTTTTTCAGGCCATTCGTCAGGCTTGCCAATCCTTAGCGGAAAATGTGAGGGCGCCTGATAGATTTTCGCACCCAGCAGCTTGGCATACCAACCACCGAAGCCCGACCAGGCTTTATCCATGTCCAGGAAACCACCACTCCAAACGTAGAGCAGCCGGCAGTCGGTGGCATCAAAGGCGTAGGAAATCCCCCCAAGTTTCTGAGGCAAGCCAACAGCGATGGCACGTGATGAGGCCCCAGGCAAGTAGACGCGGTAGACCACAGAAACATCACCCACCTCGACCACCGTGCTCACGCGTTTCTCGGAAATCAGAGGACTATAGAAACCGGGCTCGGCGGTTTTCGGTGGCGTGGCGGGGGCTGCCTCATCGTCACCCTCAGCCTTGGGCCTCAGCGTCAGAATCCAGCGTGCCAGATGCCGCGCATCTTCCCCAGTGAGGTGAGTTTGTGGAGGCATCTCATTCTGCCCCCACTTGCCCTTGGCTCCCATCTGCAAGGAGTGCAAAATCGTCTCCAAGCCTTTCGGGTCATTGGCATAGTGACTACCCACCGCCGCCATCGTCGGCCCCACATAGAGCTGGTTGGCGCCACCCAGCTTATCGAGCTGATGACAAGCGATGCAGCCCTGGCTGACGTATAGATCCCGCGCCTTCTTCCGTTCAGGGTAGGTTAGGGCTTTGCCAGCAGCTGGCGCCGCCCAGGTTTGATTCAGAGTTGCCAACAGGCCACCTGCAATAATCAATCCTTGGGCAAGTTGGTTCATTTTTGTAGGCTTAATGGATTCCACTTTTCGCGGTATTCCATCTTCACCTTCCCAGTTTGAGAATCAAGAAAAAGCGGAAGAAACAGATAGCGTGACTTGTTGATATCTTTTTTATCAGGAGTCCACCACTGGTCGCAGAGGGCCATCACGGTGTCGGATTCTTTCAGGTAAATCAGGTCAGTGACCTGGGAACTCCAGGTTTTTTTCTCACTAATATCTGCCTGCCTTTTATATTTACCCAGCGGCGAATCAGCCGTCGCACACTTGGTATTTGAACCCGCCCAGCCATGCACGCCGGATGCAACGGCGATGTATTTGCCTTTGTATTTCTCCATGGCCGGAGCCTCACAGTCTTTGTCAAAGATCAACACTCCATCCCTGTTACTTGTCAGATAGTCATCACTCAAGCTGTCGATCCGGATCCCATAACGCCAGCCTCCGCCTTCTTCCGGCTTTGAGTGATCGCAGTAGATGACGTATGCTTTACCATCGTCATCCTGAAATACATTCATGTCCGATGCGAATCCGTTGGATGTGCCCATCTCGCGTGGTCCGTGAGGAGTAAAGGGGCCCTCCGGGTGATCGGCTGTCGCGACACAGAGGAACGATGCGGGCATCGCCACAAACCAGCGGTACCACATCACGTATTTCTTGGTCGTCTTGTTGTAAATCACATGCGAACGACCGGTAGCGCCCAGCTTGCCAAAACCTTTTTCCGGACGGGGCATGCACACGCCCTTGTAGGTCCAGTTCTTGAGATCGGTAGAGCTATAAACTTGCACACCGTTCCAGACAGGTCCCGCTGTCATGCGGAACAGGCCTTTAGGATTATTGGCGTAGCTGCTGCCGTACCAATAAAACACCCCGTTGAAGCGCGACAGTTCACCCTCATGGGCGGCGATGAGGTTTCCCTGGGTATCTTTCCTGTCGGTGCCATTGACGATGGTTTTGTTGCTCGTTTGTGGCTCTGCGTAGGCAAACAGCGTTAGGCAGATCGCTGACAGGGTGAATGACCCGATTTTTTTTTGCATTGGCTTTGGTAGTTGGGCCAGGCGGCTGGAAGCCACCGCCACGGATGCACTATTGTTAGGTTTAGAGCTTATACTGCGGGATTTTCATCCATTCGCCGTCTTTAAGCGCGGACTTGTGCGCAATCACTCCGGACATGGTGATATTGAGTGCGTCGCAAACATCGACAATAGGTTTTTTATCGAGCACGATCGACTCAATAAAATTATTGGTGAGTTGCCCGTGTGAGCCGCCGTGGCCACCACCGCCGACTCCGGGGGGAAGCGGCGGGCGTTGGCCGCTGATTTTCGGGTTGTGTGGCTTCTCACCATAGACCCGGCCTTTTTCGCCGTGTGCGTTTTTCATGTCCCAACTCACTGCCATACGCGATATGCCACCTTCACTGGTTTTATACATCGCGACTTCGGTGCCGAAGGGGTTTTTGTGGCCGTTGTTTTCTGCCTGAAATTCCGGATAGCGCCCTGCAGTGCCAAGTCCTGAGACCTCAGTGAAGCGGCCACCGGTGATGGACACATAGTAGGCGGCCGAGTGAGTCGGATACCACATCGGTGGCAGACCGCGGCGCCAGCCGAATTTGTCGACCTTACCGGTCTTCGGGTTGTAGCCGGACAATCCATTCGGTCCAAAGTCGTGGTAATACTCGCCCTCCGAGTAGATCACCTTGCCAAGTGCGCCAGCCTGATACTGCATCCGCTTGGCGTAGAGATCCGCATGGAAGGTCGAGGTCTCATTCATCATGTATTTCATGCCACTTTTCTTGACGGCATTAAAAAGATCCTCTGCCTCTCCCTCTGCCTCGAAGCCGAAGACGGCGGGCACGGCCGAGCAGACATGCTTGCCGTGATTGAGTGCCATGATGGCGAGGCGCGCGTGGCTAGGTGCATCGGTGGCAATGTAGATGGCCTCGATCTCCTTGTCCTTGATCATCTCCTCACAGGACGGGTAGGTTTTCTTCGCCCCCACCCTC
>ENA-UZWU01009446-UZWU01009446.1-metagenome-genome-assembly--contig:-Day-4--1m-contig-9446_pt1 | contig 13860 bp, 4 predicted proteins | sample MGYA00260345_ERZ794905 | MGnify/ENA metagenome assembly ERZ794905
AAATGAATTAAATATGGAGTTTCAATACTAGTTAATTGTTTTAATGATTTTAATTGTTCAATATATTTTTCTTGCTGATTTTCAGATAAATTATTTTTAAAATATTCAGCTTCTTTATCTTCTTCATCTAATATTTTTGAAAAACATTTGTAATTTTTTGTAGCAATTTTTTTAGGAGCTGGTACAAGTTTTTTTTCTTCTTCTTGGGTTTCTAAATTTTTTACATTATTATCATCATTAATGATTTTATTTTCATCATCATTACTTTTTTCTTCATTGATATTATCATCATCGTTATTATCATCATCGCTATTATCATCATCACTCGATTCTTCATTGTTATTTCCAATAATAATTAAATTTTGCATATTATTATTTTTTTTGATACTTTTTAATAGTAAATCTTTTAATTTTTTAGAATTAAATAACGGTTCTTCATCTTCATCTTCACTGTCATCTACACTATCATCTTCACTGTCATCTACATTATCATCTTCATATTCACTATTATCATATGTAAATGATACTACATCATCTTCATTTTCAGAATAACAGTTGCGATTAATACATCTATTTCTTAAATTACCAATTTTCTTTAATTTTCTATTTTTATAAATTTTAAAGAAATTCTTATTTTTATTAATATTATTACTATTACTATTTGTATCATTATTAGAAGTATCATGATCTTGAATATTATCTAAAACATTATCTGTATCATTTGAATTATTTCCTAACAATCTTTGTCTTTTTAAACCATTAATTTTATTTTTAGTATAACTAGATGGAAATATTTCGTTTAAAAACTTGTAATACTCCATTTTATTAAAATTTTCATTATCATCATCCGGTTCAATTATAAAATTATAATTATTAGATATGTCAACATCACTTGTATAATCAGAATCATCTGAATCACTAATAAAATTATCATCGTCATCGTCATCAATAATATGTCTTTTTCTAATAATTGAACCGGATTTTAAACGAGTATTGTGTTTATGATTAGTAAATGACATATCCAATATTATTCCTAAATATTTTAAATTAAAATTATTATTTTAAAAAATCAATTTTTAAAAAAATAAAAAATTATTAAATCAAAAAAATAATTAAATCAAAAAATTATTAAATCAAAAAAATTAAAAAATAATTACAATAATATCATCATAAAAGATAAATTTTTTTATTTAATAATTTTTATTTTTTATTAAATTGATTTAAAAATAATCTAAATATTATTTATTTAATATAAGAAGATGACTACATTTCAAAATAAAAAACCTTCTAAAATTGTCGGTATTCAATTTAGTATTTTAAGTCCACAAGAAATTCAAAAAAGTTCCGTGGCTGAAATAGTAAATAGAGATACTTATGTAAATAATAAACCTGTTTTAGGAGGATTATTTGATCCACGTATGGGTGTTTTAGAACCTGGTTTTATCTGCCCGACAGATGGTCTTGATTATATTCAAACACCTGGTTATTTCGGACATATTAATCTTTCAAGACCGGTATTCTATATTCAATATTTAACCACATTAATGAAAATATTAAGATGTGTTTGTGTTAAATGTAGTAAGATCTTAATTAATAAAGAAAAATACTCTTATTTATTAAAATGTAATAATGATGAAAGATGGCAAAAAGTATTTTCATTTGCTAGTAAAAAAAAACGTTGTGGTGAAGATTCTCATAATGGATGTGGTTGTTTACAGCCTAAATTAAAGAAAGAAGGTTTAGCAACTTTAATTGCTGAATGGTCTGAAAAAGACGATGATGATAGCAATGATAAAAATGAATCAAAATTAACAATGAAACTTTTACCAGAATTAGTTATTAAAATTTTAAGAAAAATATCAGATGAAGATGTTAATTTTATGGGATTTAGCCCTATTTGGTCGAGACCCGAATGGATGGTTTGTCAAGTAGTTGCAATTCCGCCTCCAGCAGTTAGACCATCTGTTAAACATGATGCTCAGCAACGCAGTGAAGATGATTTAACTCATATTATTGTTAATATTATTAAAGCAAATAAAACACTTCAAGAAAAGATTGAACAAAATGCTAATCCTAATGTAATAGATGATTGGACAACTGTATTACAATATTACATTGCTACATTAGTTGATAATAAAATTCCAGGTGTTGCGGCAGTAGCACAACGTTCTGGTCGCCCTTTAAAAGCAATTAAAGACAGATTAAATGGTAAATCTGGTCGTGTTAGGGGTAATTTAATGGGTAAACGTGTTGATTTTAGTGCTCGTTCAGTTATTACACCCGATCCTAATTTATCAATTAGTGAATTAGGTGTGCCTTTAAAAATCGCGAAAAATTTAACAAAACCTATTACAGTTAATTCTAATAATAAAAATTATTTAATGAAATTTATTATGAATGGTCCCGATATATATCCAGGTGCCAAGATTTATGAAAAGAAAAATGGTGATTGTATTAGTTTAAGATATGTAGATCGGGGTTCTATTAAATTAGAAAATGGTGATATTGTCCATCGTCATATTCTAGATGGCGATTTTGTATTATTTAATCGTCAACCAACTCTTCATAGAATGTCTATGATGTGTCATGTTGCGAAAATTATGCAAAAAGGAGATACATTTAGGATGAATGTAGGTGATACAAAACCATATAATGCTGATTTTGATGGTGATGAAATGAATCTACATATGCCTCAAGATGAGGAATCAGAAATTGAGTTAAGAAATTTAGCAGCAGTAAAATATAACATTATTAGTCCTGCCAATAACAAATCTATTGTTGGTATTTTCCAAGATTCATTATTAGGAAGTTATTTATTTAGTAGAGAATCAATTAATTTTGATCCGCGAACAGCAATGAATTTATTAATGCATTATAATAAAATCGATACTGATTCAATTGACTTTCATAAATTAAAAGTATCTAATTTTGATATTTTAAGTCAGATTATTCCTAATATTTCATTAAAATATAAAACAAAAAGATTTGAGGATGATGAAAATTTTAATACCTCTAATAATGTGTTAGAAATTAGAAATGGTAAAATGCACAGGGGTCATATTGAAAAAGGTGTATTGGGAGATACAACAAGAGGTTTAATTCATCGTATTTATAATGATTACCATGAAGATGCTTGTCGTGATTTCATTGATGATTTACAAAATATTGTAACTGAATATATGAAATTAAATGGTTATAGTGTAGGTATTAGTGATTTAATTGCTGATGATAATACAAATAATAAAATCGCACAAGTAATTAGTCAGAAAAAAATGGATGTAAAATCTCTTATTGATGAAACACATTTAGGTATATTTGATAATAAAACTGGTAAACCAAATGTAGAAGAATTTGAAACACGTGTAAATAATATTTTAAATAAAGCTTCACATGAAGCAGGTAAAATCGGAAGAAAAAATCTAGATATTAATAATCGTTTTGTTATTATGGTTAATGCTGGTTCAAAAGGTAGTGACTTAAATATTTCACAAATGATTTCTTGTCTAGGTCAGCAAAATGTTGATGGTAAACGTATTCCTTATGGTTTTGAAGATAGAACTTTACCACATTTCTCTAAATATAATGATACACCTGAAGCAAGAGGTTTTGTAGAAAGTTCATTTATTGGAGGATTAAGACCTGAAGAATTATTCTTCCATGCTATGGGTGGTCGTGTTGGTTTAATTGATACTGCGGTTAAGACTAGTCAAACTGGATATATTCAGCGACGCATTATTAAAGGCCTTGAAGATTTAATGGTTACATACGATATGACTGTTAGAAATAATAAAAATAAAGTAATTCAATTTACTTATGGTGAAGATGGTTTTGATCCTCTGCGTGTTGAGTCACAGCAAGTTCCATTTGTATCGATGTCTATTGAAGAAATATATGGACATTATCAAATGCCAAATGATTCTACAAAAGATTCAATTTATTCTACATTATACACCAAACAAGCATACAGTAAATTTAAGAAACAAAAAGGTGATCTAGATGGTAAATGTAAGTATTATATTGATTATATTATTAATGTTCGCAAAGAAATTGTAGAGAAAATTTTTAGAAAAATTCACAAAACATCTGTTAATTTGCCTGTATCATTTATTAATATTATTAATAATGTAACAGGTAACCAAGACGAAAATGTAATCGTTGATATTACACCATTAGATGTATTCACATTGATTGAAGAAAATTTCAAAAAATTAGAATCCATTTCGTATTGTAAACCAAATGAATTATTCAAAACACTTTATTATTATTATTTATCACCAAAAGAACTATTAATGCATAAAAAATTAACCAAAAAATCAATTGAATTAGTATTAACTATTATTAATAATGCTTATAAAAAAGCGATTGTTGCTCCAGGTGAAATGGTTGGTATGATTGCTGCTCAGAGTATTGGTGAACCAACTACACAGCTCACGCTTAATACTTTTCATTTTGCCGGTGTGGCTTCAAAATCTAACGTGACTCGTGGTGTACCACGTATTGAAGAAATTCTATCATTATCTGAAAATCCAAAAAATCCATCTTGTACTATTTACTTAAATGAATTAGATCGTTTTGATCAAAATAAAGCAAAAGAATACATTAATAATCTGGAATATACACATTTACGTAATCTAGTAGAAACATGTGAAATTTATTTTGACCCAGATGATTCTTCAAGTCTTGTACCCGAAGATAAAGATATTGTAAATGAATATAATGAATTTGAAAAATTATTAGACGAATGTAGCAGTAATTATGATGATACAAAAGAAAAATCTAAATGGATTATTAGATTTACTATGAATAAAATTGAAATGTTAGATAAAAACATTACAATGGAAGATATTCATTTCGCTTTAACTAATGCTAATAGTAATATTATTTGTATGTACAATGATTACAATTCTGATAATTTAGTATTTCGCATTAGATTAACAAAATCTACATTATCTAATAAAAAGAAAAAAAACAAATTATTAAGTGATTCTCTTGATCAATCTGATGAAATATATCTTCTCAAAAATTTACAAGATGAGCTTTTAAATTCGCTTGTATTACGTGGTATTAAAAATATCAAGAAAGTAATTCTTAGAAAAATTACAGATAATGTTGAAGAAATTGATATGAAATATATTAAAAAGGAAGAATGGGTATTAGATACAGTTGGTACTAATTTACTGGAAATTCTATCTTTAGATTTTATAGATACTTCTCGAACTACTAGTAATGATATTATTGAAATTTATAAAGTATTAGGTATTGAAGCAGCACGCCAAGCAATATTTGATGAATTTTCAGAAGTAATTGAATTTGATAGTACCTATATTAATTATCATCATCTTACTATGTTATGTGACCGTATGACTTGTAATAATAAAATGATTTCTATTTTCCGTCATGGAATTAATAATGATGATATTGGTCCTATTGCGAAAGCTAGTTTTGAAGAAACACCAGAAATGTTTTTAAGGGCAGCAAAACATGGTGAGCTTGATATGATGAAAGGTGTATCATCGAATATTATGTGTGGTCAACAGGGTTATTTTGGTACAAATTGTTTCAAAGTTTTATCGGATATTGAATATATGATGTCTATTAATCAAGCAGATTCAGAAAATAAAGATGAAGATGATAAATCTAATAATTACATGTCTATTGATGATATTGAAAGTCAATTAAATGATACTGAAGATGATTTACATTGTAATATTGAAAATTTAAGAATTCATACTAATGTGGAAAATATTAAAACACATACTATTTTAGATGATGATTATGAAATCGACTTTTAAAATCTAAAATTAAAAATATAAAAATATAAAATATAAAATATAAAATATAAAATTAAAAATATAATATATAATAATAGCGATATATATTATATGAATGATATAACTGATCTTGTTAATAATATAAATATTAATATTAATATTAATGAAAATTTTAAAAATTATAATTTTTCTGATAATGAATATCTTAATTTTTTTTTAAAGATTCTTATAATAAAATTCAATAACTGTTATAACTATTTAAATAATAATCTAGCGTACAAATATAAACATTTATCATATATTTGTAAAATAGATTCAATATTATCCAAATATAAATATTATGAATACTTATTAGATATTGATAACAAATTATTAATTAGTATATTTGAAAATTCTCAAATTATATATTTTCGATTATTAAGAAATGTAAAAAAATATTCATATAAAAAATTCCGAATTTATAATAATGAAGATATAAATCTGGAATTAATAAATAATAAAAATAATAACTTCGAAATTTATATTGATAAATTTATATATGTTTTTACATATAATGACTTTATTAAAATAATTAATACATCTTTATTAAATTATGAAGATACAAATGACCATGATGAATTTAGTAATGTTTTTTTAAAAACAAAAAAAATAAAGAATCCATATACAAACATGGAATTCAAAAAATATATATTATATAATTTTTACATATATTGTAAAAATAATAAATTTCAGGTACCCACTATTTATAAATTATTTTATGAAAGTAATTTTGATATTAAAACATTTTGTAATTTAAACGAAGTATATCTTACCAATAACGCTTTGAAATCATATGTTAAAAATTTAAATAATAACAGTAAATTATTATTATTAATTGAATTAATAAATATGTTCACTATTTTTATTGGCAAACATATAAAAAATAATAATATAAAATACATTATATCAAATTATAAACTTAATTTTTATAACTTATCAAATAAAGATATATGTTATTATGATTATTATTTGCGATTATATTTATTACAAATATATTATTTCAAAAATAATATGATAAAAAATTATGTAAATTTAAAATTAAAAATTGTTTTGTATTTATTATTTGACAAAAATATAAAGTTTATTAACAAAAATTTTACTCAATATTTTTTAAGCAATATAACGATAGAATATATTAGTGAAATTATTAATACTAATTTACCGAGTATTATGAATTATGAAATAGATATTTTTAATCAATTAAATGGAAATACACGCATTTATTTAATTTCAAATAATACCTTTGATTTATCTAATAATAATGAAAATAATGAAACATCTTTAACAAATGAAAATAATGACACATCTGAAACATTTGAAAATAATGAAACATCTTTAACAAATGAAACATCTGTAGCAACTAATGTATCACATGAACTCGAAGATATAACTAATAGTATATATTTGGATAATACAAATGTTTTTATTATTCATCGTCCCATCAAATCTAAAACTATACAAAATATTGAAAAAATATGTAATTATTTTATTAAACAAATAAAAATTGTAAAAAATAGTAAAAACATTGATATTTTTGAGAAATTTATGCGTTTACATTATATAAATTTAAAAATAATTAAAAGATGTTTAATCCTGATTACAATAATAAATATTCACCTTGGTATAAATGTATATATATTATTAAAAATTAATAATTATATTAAATTACTTATTTAACATTTATTTATATAAAATTTTATACTAAAATTGGTTATAAAATTTTATACTAAAATTGGTTATTTTATTTTTTAGATTTTACTTGTGTTTTTTTGGGTTTTACTTGTGTTTTTTTGGGTTTTACTATAGTATTTTTAGTAACATTGAAATATTTTCTTATTACAGGTTTCATTAATAATGCTTTATGAGTGGCTATGGCTCCTTCCATTATATAATCTTCTTTTAAGTCTATAGATTTTAATATATTCTTTTGCATATTATTCATGTTATTTACATCTTTATCTATATTAATCATCATATTATATTCACCATGAAGTAGACGATTGTCTTTATTACTTCTAACTGTAATATTTGGTAATTTTATAAAATAATAATCATTATTTTTACTATTAACAATTCCTAACATATATTTTTTCATATCTACATCAGATTTTATACTACTAATACTAATAATTGAATTATTCATAAATATTAACGGAACATTTAATTCTTTACATATTAAATAATAATCAATATACGTTAAATAATATTTTTCATTATTAATTATTTCTCTAATTACATTTTCACTTTTATATTCGTCTTCATTTATTTTTGTTTTATCAAATTTATTATTATAATAATATGGTATTAATTTTTCTTCCAAATGTTTTGCGATCATTGGATTCAGTGTATATTGATATGTATTCGTCATTAGAGCCACACTATATTCATTTTTTAAATAAACTTCTATTAACAACTCTTTAATATTTTCAATGTTAAAGCTTCGTATTTTTGATTCATCGTCTCTAAAATGATGTTTTAATATTAATAAAAGAAGTTCATATGTACAAATATAATCATCTTCACCAGTTAATGTAAAATATGTTTCATACAAACTATCTTTAATTTTAAAATTCTCTTTAATACCCATCTCTCTTATTCTATATTTTTGATTTAATTTACTATTACAACTATCTGATACTTCTGATAAAAAATCATCAAAATCTTTCATATCATTTTTTATATTTTCTTCACTTTTTTCTTGGCTAAAATCATCATTAAATTTTTTTACTTGTTCACTTGTTTCTTTAATAGCATCTAATTTTAACTTTGGCAATTTAATAGTTACTTTTTTCTTAGGTTGAACAGAATTTGGTTTAAATATATTTTTATCTAGTTTTAAAGTATTTATAGGGGGTAATAAAGCATCATCTTCATCGTCACTTAAAAAAGTATCATAATTTGTATAATTTTCATATTTATTTTTTATTAAAATATTACCAGAAAATAATTTATTATTTATTTCACTTTGTAATATTACTATTTCATTATCATTTATATCATATCTTATATTTTGATTATCCATGGATACTTCATCTAACAAAATAATATTTTTTGTTTTATTAAATCTTATAAACTCGTCAGCTAATTTTAAATAATATATATCCTCATTATCTTTTCCAGAGATCAAGTTATTTTTTGGTATTTTTAAATTACAAATATCTGAACCTTCAACTTTCATACAAAAATCTGTTTCGCAATCTTCATTATTAATACATGATGATATATATTTAATAGCATTCAAAATTTTTCTATCATATTCAGCAAATACTATATATTTTTCACCTATGACTTTTAATTCATCATATAATAATCTTAATTTATCAAAATATAAAATACTATAATCATTTATTATTTTAGCCAATCTTATTTTATTTATTTTTTCACTTGGTAATGATAATACATTTTTAAACACATTTTTGAATGAATCAAAAAACCGGGTTTCTAATTTAATATTTGTTATCATTTCCTCTCTTTCTGTATCTTTTTTATATATTGTTTGTACTTTAATATCATTCTCAGTTACTAAATAATTTTCCTCTGAAAAATTAGGCAAATCAATATTTTCACTAAACATGATTGGTGGTTCAATGGTTACAAACTGGTCTCCATTTGTTAATATCCCAACTATTAAACCGTCATTTATTATATTATATTTTGGATTTACTTTAATTCTTTGCTCACTCATTTCATGTATTTTTTCTAATATTTCTTTGGTTTTACTATATTCTCTGTAAACAATATTTTCATCATCCATTAAAATATAAGGAATTGCTAATTCTTCATTGTAACCTGATGGATAACAAGGAATAAAATAAGTATCATAATCCTCTTTTATTACATTTTTTACTATTAATCCAATTACTTTATTTTCATAATTCATTACTTGATAATCTATTTCAATTTGTTCTTTTAATAATATATTTACCATTTTTGAAACATTCATATTTAATTCAAAATCATAATTTTCAACATCATTTATTTCTTTTTTCAAACATTTTTCATTTATATTGTCTTTAATAATATTTAAAACTTTTTTGAATTCTACTAATTCTATTTCGTCTTTAGAATAATCAAAACTATAAGTTGGAACTATCTTCTTTGCTATATCATTCTTTATAGCATATATAGGTTCATAATTATCTCCATTTTTAACTAATAAAATACTTTCTTTATTATCATCTATAAATTCAGTAGAAAAACTTTGTTTTGGACAAATTACTTTTACATTTTGTGTAATATCTTCTGTTGTAATATCTAATATAATTAAATTCATACCAGTTGGAAATAATTGTTGGTTTGGTTTAGATATTATATCCCATAAATATGTATGATCTATTAAGTGATTTGGTGATTTAAGATATTTCCTGAAATTCTCATATGCATTTATAATTTTTTTATATAAATTAATATGATTTACATTTTCTTTATCTAATTTTCTATAGAATTCTGTTTCAATAAATTTCATATCTATTTGCATATTGTTCAAATATTCGTCTGTTATATTTTTTGATAAAAATATATGTGTTAAATTTCCATTACAATATGAAATAAATTTATCTATATTTATTGCTCGTAATATCATTTGTTTAAATTTATCTACACTATAAGTATTTGAAATCTTATTATATTTACAATAAACATCAGCAATAGACGCAATAAATGACTGTTTTTCATTATATTCTACACCATAACGCAATAAACATCTTATATTTGAAACTAAAAATGGCTTATCTCCTGGAATAGTACAAGCAGAATTATTAAATTGTAAAAATTTACTTAATATTAAAGGTAATGAACCTATTTTATCTTGAGTAAGTATTTTTTTATTATCTAATATATATATTTTTTTGATATCTTTTTCGCTAATATATTTTGATTTAAATTTTAAATCCTTATTATCCTTATTATCATTATCATCGCTATCATAATCACTATCATAATCACTACTTAAATCATTATCATTTTTTTTCTCACTTTTTTCTTTAACATTTTGAATATTTTCCATATTAGCTAAGCAAATTTTCTTTTTATCTAATGATTTTTTAGTTATTTTTGAACCACAACATACAGAACAATGTTCTGACATTTCTTTATCTTTATATTCTCGTGTAACAATATAAGGTTTTAATTCATTTTTTCTATCTATAATATTTTGCTTATTTGATCCATTTTTATTTCTTATTTTACCATAATCTCCAGAATCTACTTGTTCTTTTGTTAAAATATTATTTCTATTTATATCCCAATAATTAGGACATATATAATAATAATCACTTCCTTTTACTGATGAATATTTAATTGTATTTCTATCATCGTAGAATCCTGGGTATTCTTTATCAATAGCATCTTTTTCATGTTTATTTAAAATTACAGGTTGTTTCATACCTTGACATACTCTGCTATAATTTTCATAATAATTATTTGCTGTTGTATTAATAAATTTCTTTTTATATAATTTTGGCTCATATTCTTCTAATTTGCCTTTAAAAATTGTTTCGCTACCTTTCTTTCCTTTTTTAAGCGTAATTCCTTCTTCTTCGTCATCAGAATATTCGTCTGCTTCTTCTAGATTATCTGCCTTTGATTTATCTGCCTTTGATTTATCTGCNNCTTTGTAGATTCATCTTGGTCAAAAGAATTTCCTTCATCTTCATATTCATCTTCATATATTGAATCTAAACTTTCATTATCATCATCATTTACATTTTCACTAATTATAGTATTATTAATACTATCAACAGGTAAATCTTCATCTTCATCTTCATCTTCATCTTCGTCCATATCATCTAATAATATATCCATTAAATTGTCTTCATCGTCATCACTCATACTTAATACATCTAAATCATCATTTACTGCTTCTACTTCATTGAATAATTTTACATTTTCTAATTCTTTGATATTAACAGCATCATTGTCTTTTATAAATGATTGTTCATCTTTTTTATTTTTTCTAATTGCTTCTTTACATATATCAACATCTATAGAAATCGATTCTCTATATTCTTCCATTATAATTTTTAATAATCCATCAATATACATATTGATAAGTGGAATATATTCAATATTATCAATATTTTTTACAGAAACATTTATATCATTAGAAATATTCTCCATTTGTATTAAAAAACCCGGATTGTTTCGTATTTTCAATTTATGTAAATTGTGTTCATCTTGTTCTTTATTTAAAGTGTTAATGGTTTCTTCGAATATTTTTTTTGCTTCTTCTTCTGTTTCAATATTAAAATTCTTTTGAATATTTCTTACTATATAATTAGGTGATAACATTTGTTTAATGTTTTCTATTATAAATGCGGTTTTAGCATCTTCATAATTATAATTCCCTACACGTTTAAATCTAAATTCTTTATTATTACTTTTATTTTTTGATTCATTTGGTATGTTAAAAATATAATATAAACATAATTTTAATTTTTTTTCATCTATTTCTCTCAACTTATTATTAAAATTTTGTAAATAATTTATTTTATAATCGAGAGATAAAATTTCGACATTATTATCATTTAAGCTTGTGAATTTTGTTACTTTATTAGCATTTGATGGAAATAATTCTACAATATTATTTAATACGAAATTTATATTACTGGAAATAGTATCTGTAAATAAATCTATATCCATAATCCTAGATAATTTAATTTTTATATTTATTGTACCATGAACATCAATCTCAACTATAAATGAAGCTACATTATCAAAAAATTCATTTGTATCATCTTTTAATAAAAAACTTATTGTATTAGATTTTCCATATGAATTAGATAATTTTAATATGTCTTCTCTCTTCAAATATGGTATTTTTTTATTATTTTTCGAAATTTTATCACAATATAAACGATATAAATTTTCTACGCGTTTTCCTGGATTAAATTTAATATATGGAATAAATTTGTTACTATTTAAAAGTTTAAAAAGAGAGTCGAGAGATAAATTCAAATTTATTTTTGAATATATATTAAAATTAATTTCTTGAATACCTACATCTTTTCTTTTTATTGGAGAAGCATTATAATATAAATTGTAAAATAAATCAATCACTTCATTCTTTTTTTTAAAATATTTTGAATTATATTGTTTTTGTGACCTTTCAAATAAATTATTTTGTTGTTTTCTGTATTGTTCATATGAGAGAATCTCTTGTTGTGCCATTAATGGAAAATATAATTTTATTACATATTCTAAATCTTCTCTCATATTTTTATCTACAAAATCAAAAACTTGTTTAAAAAAAGATACATATAAAGTATTATTTATTATTTTATGATTCATTAATAATGAACCATTATTTGTGCTTAAAGTATTATTTAATGCTGATTTTGTATCTAAATTAAAACGTTTAAATTTAAATGGATTTGTTACAAAATAATGAGCATATTTATTGTCTATTGATTGACCTATTGATTGATATACATTTATTGTTTCTAAATCATCCATTAGAAGATCTTCGTATTCATATATATCCTTTGTACCCATTTTTTCTTTGAATTTTAATTGTTCATTTATGTTCATTAAATAATTATTTAAAATTTCTGATTTTAATTTCACTTTATTATTACTTGTTAGCATAGAATACATGTCATATGGTGAATAATCTTTGTTTATTAATGAAAATAAATATAATTCTTCATATGATGTATTATTATTTAAAGACATCAATAATTTCAACTTAATTGTTTCAATAGTATCGTCAAAATAAATGTTTTCATTTATAAAGTGGATTTTTGGTCTGAATGTATGTAAATAATTTATATCTAAATCATTAAAATCTTCTACAAAATGTTTATTAAATATTTCAGATTCTAAAAAATCTATATATGATTCACTATAACTCTCATTTAAAGCTTCGCAACTTTCTTCCAAATCCTGTTTGAAGTATTTATTTTTTATAAATAAGTATAGATCACTTAATACATTTTCATTGTCCTCATTATTGTTATTTACATAAATTTTAAATATATTAGACATCTATATAAATATATTACTATAATTTTATATAATAAAAATGGACAAAAATATTAATTTAATCGTTGCT
>ENA-UZWU01003105-UZWU01003105.1-metagenome-genome-assembly--contig:-Day-4--1m-contig-3105_pt1 | contig 13810 bp, 10 predicted proteins | sample MGYA00260345_ERZ794905 | MGnify/ENA metagenome assembly ERZ794905
CCCACCTGCACTATGGCATTTGGCGACAAGGGCGGAGCAGTGGGCTATCTCGTTGGGCCCCAGAATAAAGGCCTAATGTGTATGTTCAGTATGATGAATAACGCTAGATTAGGTGTTGGACATCAGGGGGTTGCTATTAGTGAACGGGCATATCAGCAAGCGGTGAGTTACGCTGCTGAGAGAGTGCAAGGGAAAGTAGTTGGTATCGACGGTCGAGCCCCAATTATTCATCACGGCGATGTAAAGAGAATGCTATTACAAATGCGAGCGCTAACTGAAGGTGGTCGAGCTCTTTCAATGTACGCTGTTGCAGCGGAGGACCGCAGTCATCATGCTTTTAGCGATGATCTTCGCAAGGCCGATGAATTGCTGGTGGAAATATTAACGCCTCTAGTGAAAGGCTGGTGTACCGAGGTCTCAATGGAAGTTACCTCGCTAGGTGTGCAGGTTCATGGAGGCATGGGCTTTGTCGAAGAGACTGGAGCCGCCCAACATATGCGTGATGCTAGAATTCTGCCGATATATGAAGGCACCAACGGTATTCAAGCCTTAGATTTTATCGGTCGTAAATGTATGCGAGACGGTGGAGAGGGGCTGAGTTTGATTCTCGACAACATGATCTCGACTGGAGATATTGAAACATCTAACTCTCCAGTGGTCGCAGAACTCCTTGAGGCGCTAGGATCAGCTATTGCGCAGTGTAAAACAGCGTTGGCTTATATCAAGAATGAGCCAACAAAATCGCCATTTGTGGCATTTAATTTTATGATGTTATTTGGTAACTCCATTAGTTACTGGTTGTTGGTGAAACTAGCATTGGCAGCTCAAGCGCATGTTTCTGCTGGTAGTGACGATCGGTTTTACAAACAAAAAATCGCTACAACACATTTCTTTGCTTCGCAGGTTCTGACTCGAAATGCAGGTTATTTGGGAGCTATCACTGGTTCTATTGCGAGCTATGAGGAATTTGGCGTCGAGGATTTTTATCGGAGCTAGCACAAAGGCTGAAAATCTTGTAGTCAGGCGTTTGCGCGGCTAAGTACAAAGCCCACTACCAGAGCCACGGTCGCTATGAATAGTATCGTGAAAACAAAACCGCCTATAATAAATGTAAGAGGGCTGCCATTGGCAAAGTCTCGCTCTCTATTCTTATCGCTCTGTACTCCAATTGCCGCTGCAAGAATGCTCAGGATAACAGAGCCAAATCGAGGTTTTTGTTTACTTTTTTCTTCCTGTTTCACTGGTGACTCCAGACATTTGGGCCGATATGAGCATTGGTTGGTGTAAAGTTTTACTTATTGAGTATTGAGTGTGGTCAATTCTACAGTAATCGGTAAAATAGAGGCATAGAAAATTGATTGAAATTTACAGGATAAGGTTATGTTGAATGTAACGATTACAGATTCGGCTCAAGATTATCTTGCAGGTCTTCTGGAGAAGCAGAATTGTGAGGGCATTGGTATTCGTATGTTTGTATCCGACCCTGGTACTCCCAAGGCGGAGACTTGCATAGCTTACAGTCGCCCTGGCGAGCACAATGATGAGGATCTCGTTGTAGAGTATGGTAAATTTAATGGCTACTACGAGCAGCGCAGCATTCCCTTTCTTGATGACGCGATGGTTGATTTTGCTGAAGACAAGTTCGGGGGACAGTTGACGATCAGAGCGCCGAATTCACGCTTACCCAATATAAGTGACGATAGCCCGGTGGAAGATAAAGTTAATTACTTGCTCTATAACGAAATTAACCCAGGGTTGGCCTCTCATGGTGGCGTTGTGTCTCTTTCAGAAATACATGAAGGCTATGCCGTGCTTGAATTTGGTGGAGGCTGCCAAGGTTGCTCAGCGGTTGATTTAACATTAAAAGAAGGTGTTGAGAAAACTTTGATGGATAAGATACCAGAGTTGCTCGGTGTAAAAGATGTCACAGACCACAGCGACACATCGAACGCATATATGTAACTGTTTGCTCAAGTGTTAAAAAACCCGCTTGCGCGGGTTTTTTTGTATCTAACTTGTCCTAATTAATGCTACCTAACCTCGACAATTTGTTCCGCGGCAATCAACTTGCCTTGCTCTGCAGATTTTTGGAAAGACTCTATTTGGTCAAAATTCATGTAGCTGTACACCTCGTCAGCCATAGAGTCGATTTTAGTTGCGTAATCCATATATTCAGCTACTGTCGGAAGACGCCCTAGAATACCGCCCACGGAGGCTAGCTCCGCACTGGTCAGGTAGACATTAGCACCATCGCCTAAGCGATTGGGGAAGTTTCTAGTCGATGTTGAAAGTACGGTGGCTCCCGCTAGTACTCGCGCCTGATTACCCATACATAGAGAGCATCCAGGCATCTCTGTCCGCGCGCCAACTTTTCCATAAATATTGTAGTAGCCTTCTTCCATCAGGGTATGAGCATCCATCCGTGTCGGTGGACAAATCCAGAATCTAGAATCTACGGTGCCAGCTTCATCCAGTAATTTGCCCGCAGCGCGGAAATGACCAATGTTGGTCATACAGGAGCCAATAAATATCTCATCCACATTGTCTCCAGCTACCTCTGAAAGCAATTTTGCATCATCAGGATCATTCGGGCAGCACACAATGGGTTCGACAATGTCTGCAAGGTCTATCTCGATAATAGCCGCATACTCAGCATCCGAATCAGCTTCCATTAGAGTTGGGTTTTCTAGCCATTCTTCCATCTTTCGTACTCGGCGCTCTAGTGTCCTCACATCGCCATATCCCTCGGCAATCATCCAGCGCAGTAAAGTGATGTTGGAGCGGAGGTATTCAGCAACCGAGTCTTCACTGAGTTTGATGGTGCAACCTGCCGCAGAACGCTCTGCAGAGGCATCTGAGAGTTCAAATGCCTGCTCAACCGTCAGACTTTCTATACCTTCTCCTTCAATTTCCAAAATACGCCCACTAAAGAAGTTTTTCTTACCTTTCTTCTCGACGGTCAATAGGCCTTCTTTAATACCGTAATACGGGATGGCATGAACCAGATCACGCAGAGTGATACCTGGCTGCATTTCGCCTTTAAAACGCACTAGAACGGATTCAGGCATGTCCAGGGGCATAACGCCGGTTGCTGCGGCAAAAGCTACTAAGCCAGATCCTCCTGGGAATGAAATACCCATTGGGAATCTTGTGTGAGAATCACCTCCAGTTCCCACTGTGTCAGGCAATAACATACGATTTAGCCAGCTGTGGATAATACCGTCCCCCGGTCTCAGAGATACTCCGCCGCGGTTCATTATAAAATCGGGCAGATTATGCTGAGTATCAATGTCCACAGGTTTGGGATAGGCGGCGGTGTGACAGAAGGACTGCATAACTAAATCGGTTGAGAAACCAAGGCATGCTAGATCTTTCAGCTCATCTCTTGTCATCGGGCCAGTGGTGTCTTGGGACCCCACAGTAGTCATCTTTGGTTCACAATACGTACCAGGCCTAATGCCATCAGTACCACAGGCTTTACCCACCATTTTTTGTGCGAGTGTAAAGCCCGCATCGCTTTGTATTGGTGGAGTTGGATGCCGGAACACTTCAGAGGGTGGCAGCCCCATGTGCTCTCGTGCACGCTGAGTCAGACCCCGTCCGATAATAAGATTAATTCGGCCATCAGCCTGCACCTCATCGAGTATCACATCAGATTTGTGTTCAAACTCTGAAACCACCTCGCCATTTTCGTTTAAAATCTTGCCTTCATAGGGGAAGATCTCAATTACATCCCCGTTGTTGATGTTGTCTACTGGGGCTTCAAAGACCAATGCACCAGCATCCTCCATTGTGTTGAAGAAGATCGGAGCGACTTTGCTGCCAAAGCAAATGCCACCCGAACGTTTGTTAGGTACTCCGGGCATGTCTTCGCCAAAAAACCATAAAACTGAATTAGTTGCGGATTTACGCGATGAACCTGTACCCACAACATCACCTATAAAAGCAACGGGAAGTCCTCGACCTTTGAGTTCTTCGATCTGGGTCATAGGGCCAATCACTCCATGCTCCTCCGGGTGCATTCCTTCTCGAGTCATCTTGAACATGGCGCGCGCGTGAAGCGGTATATCAGGGCGTGACCAGGCATCTTGCGCAGGAGATAAATCATCGGTATTGATTTCACCAGTAGCTTTAAAAACAGTAACCTTGATACTCTGGGGAACGGCGTCGTTGGATGTAAACCACTCGGCATCGGCCCACGACTGCATAACGGCCCTTGCATGTTCGTTACCTGCATCGGATTTTTGAGCAACGTCATGAAAAGCATCGAACACCAGAAGGGTAGACTTGAGCTCTTCAGCTGCCAGGGTTTTTAGCTCGTCATCATCTAAAAGCTCGACCAAAGTGGCAACGTTATAGCCTCCGTGCATATTTCCTAACAGCTTCACCGCTGCCTTACGGTCAATAAGGGGTGAAGAGGCTTCTCCGTTGACGAGTGCGGTCAAAAAGCTTGCTTTCACATAGGCTGCTTCGTCCACACCAGGTGGCACACGATTGGAGATTAGATCCACCAGAAAATCTTCTTCCCCTGCAGGAGGGTTTTTTAACAACTCAACCAAACCAGCCGTCCACTCTGGGTCCAGCGCTTTGGGGGGAATTCCCTGTAAATGACGTTCTGCTGCGTGAGTGCGATAGGCTTCTAGCACGGTGTGCTTCTCCTTTAGTCTTATTGGTGTAGTCTTTGTAGGCCGTTTACGGCTTTAGATTTCGGGCGAAATTATACGTTAATCTGTAGTTTATTTACAGCGACTTAAGGTATATAACCATTATTAGCCTGAGTTGTTTCGGCGATTATTTGGTTGAGTTAATTCACTCCGTTGTTATAGCTTCTGTCTCCACTGCTCACCCTTAAAGCACTCCGTATTTCAGTCTAAAAATAGTACAATTATGTGTAGCAATAAGTGTCGGAGCCAATGCCGAGAAGATCGCTATAAAAACATTGCATAAGGTTTCAGTTATTTAACCTCTAGAGCTGAAAGACGCTGATGAATTATGAAACAGGGGCTAATCTAAATGAACAAAAATAAAAGACTTTTAAAGCCCGGTAGCAGACTTAGTTTGCTGGAGAGCATGCTGGTGGAACCCTACCAAACGGTTTGGGACTGTTGTTGTGATCATGGATTACTCGGTATGTCTCTGCTTAAAAGGTCACGGGCTGGTGAGGTCGTTTTTGTTGATGTTCTTGAAGAGCAAATGAAAAAACTTGAGGCAATACTGAGAAGAAATTGTCCTGTTGACGAATATACTTGGCACGTTCGTTGCGGTGATGTGAAAGAGATTGTTGTACCTAATAGAGATTCTCAGTTATTCGTTATTGCTGGGGTTGGCGCCCGCCAAACTGTTGAATTTATCAATAGCCTATGTTCATCTGCTCCTCAGGCTGCATTTGACCTACTGATCTGTTCGGTCCACGGAAACTATGCAGTTCGAAACGCTCTCATTAGTAATGGATACAGGCTAAAAGGTGAGCAAATTATTTTTGAAAATAATCGTTTCTATGAAGGGATTTATGTATCAAAAGACGCCACTAAGGAAATCGCTAACACAGGCTCTGTGATGTGGGATTGGTCGAATTCGAATCATCAACAATATTGGAGACGGATCGTCGGCCACTATCGACAGAAAGCAAGAAAAGACCCCGAGCAGTACCAGCCCATTGTTGCAAATTATGAGGCATTGCTAACCTCAAGCTGCAATATTTAAAACGACGTTGTTGTTCTTTGATAATACATAAAACTCAGCGTTCTAATGAAAAATAAAAATGAGAGTGACAATGATAGGATGTAGTCTAAGTACTGTTTAGCGGTCGGTGGGAGCTGTTTATGGAGAGGGTAAGATTATACAAATATACAAGGTCATTTTTGTCTTATCCGTGGTAAAGTTCGAAAATCACAAAGTTTGCTGCAACTATAGTTTGGCAGCATATTAACAGGCTGGAATTATGACAACGGCATTACAAGATATCCAAAATTTTCTACCGTGTAAAACTCCTGATCGCTGGCTAGAAAATGCTCTAGATAATCAGGCAATAATGTTAATTGATCATGCTAACTGCGAGAAGAAAGCCGCGAGCACTGCTATGAATTTAATCTATCGCTATGTAGATAACTTCGAATTGATTAATAAGATGTCTAGGCTCATTAGGGAAGAGATGCGTCATTTTGAACAAGTTATTGCAATCATGCGACGGCGTGATATTTCCTATCAGCATATAACAGCCTCCAGATATGCTTCGGGGTTGCGTGAACTAGCTAGAAATGACGATCCCGGTAAGCTTATCGATATACTAATTATCGGCGCTTTTATAGAAGCGAGGTCTTGTGAGCGCTTTGCTCGGCTGGCACCCTATTTAGATTCCGAGTTAGAGGCATTTTATTTGTCACTTCTAAAATCGGAAGGACGGCATTTTAAAGATTATTTGAGTCTTGCTGAAAAAGCTGCTGGCGACCAAACCATTGAGGAACGAATTGCTTTTTTTGCTAAACGTGAGCAACACCTTATCGAGCACCCTGACGAAGTCTTCCGTTTTCATTCTGGACCCATATCCTAGGTTAATTACGTTTTTTAATTTGTATATACCCGCCACTCCCATTGCGTCAATTGTTAGGATATTATGGCCCCATGTTATCAATGCTAGCTATGGCACTGTGAATTTTATCGAGGCTCAGAAGACATGATCAATAATAGACTCCGCACTTTCATAATTTCCCTCTTATGTAGTTTTACTTTTGCCCCTGTATTTTCCTCGGACACTTTGGAGGAGGCGGCTGAAAACGAATGGGATGTCACGGAACCTAAGGGCGAGATGAAAACCATCTCAATTGATACGACAGAAACAACNNTGGTCAAACCTCAGTGTGAGTAAAGATGGGGAGACTCTTGTTTTTGATATGTTGGGCGATATATACACTATTCCCATTAGTGGTGGCGAAGCTAGCCCATTGGTGCAAGGATTTGATTGGAACATGCAGCCAGCCTATAGCCCAAATGGGCAAAGCATAGCGTTTATCAGTGATCGAGACGGGGCTTCTAATTTGTGGATTATGGATGCTAATGGTGATAATCCTCGGCAGATCAGTAGTGAAGAAACAGCGCTAATCCATACACCCAGTTGGAGCCCTGATGGTAACTTCGTCGCAGTGACAAAAGGTTTTATGTCATCTCGTTCGATCCCTGCTGGTGAGATTTGGATGTACCATCGGTCAGGTGGTGATGGTGTGATGGTCACAAAACGCGCTTACGGTCCTCATACTCAGAAAAACATGACAGACCCAGCATTTTCTCCCGATGGAAAATATCTGTACTACACCGATGATGTGACCCCGGGACGTATTTGGCAATATGGGAAAAACTCTACCACCGAATTATTTAATATCATGCGTCATGACCTTGAGACAGGTGAATCCATCAGTTACATCGGTGGGGCAGGTGGTGCCATCGTCGCCACCCCCTCTCCTGATGGTGAGTATATGGCTTACCTCAAACGCGAGGACACAAAGACTGTTCTGTACTTAAAAAATCTTAAGTCGGGTATTGATCGAAGACTGTCCACAGAGATGGAGAGGGATCATCAGGAAACTTTTGGTTCTGAAGGTAACTTTGCCTATTTTGACTGGACACCCGACGGTCAACACATAATCTACTGGACCGCCGGAAAGTTCCATAAATTACATGTTGAAAGTTTGGATGTTACGGTTATTCCTATGCATGTGAAGACTGAGAAGCAGGTGCAACAGGCAGTGCGATTTGCTGTAGATGTGGCCCCTGACGCCTTTGATGTAAAAATGATTCGTTGGGCCAGCATGTCCCCCACAGGAGATTCTGTTGTCTACCAAGCTCTGGGTAAATTGTATCGTCGTGATGTTAAAAGCGGTCGAGTGAAAAGGCTTACGCGACAAAATGACCATGATGAGTTTTATCCTAGCTTTTCACGAGATGGTAAATCAGTGGTCTACAGCACCTGGAGTGATACTGATCTTGGGGCAGTAAAAGTGGTAAGCATCAACGGTGGCCAGGGAGCGACCATCACCACAGAGCCTGGTATTTATGTGGAGCCTAAGTTCTCACCAACCAAAGATAAGCTTGTTTTTCGCAGAGTCACAGGGGGTTATTTGCTGTCTCCTGAGTGGTCTATGGAACCAGGTATTTACATAGCTAATATCAAAACAAAAGAAATGGAGAAGATCCTAGAAAGGGGGTTTAACGCCCACTTTGGAGCCGATGAAGACCGTCTTTACTATACAAGTTATGTTCCTGACAGCAAGTACACGGAACTTGAGCTTCGTAGTGTTAATTTAGACGGAGAGGATGAACGTCAGCTTCTCAAGGGAGATAAAGTTACGGAGTTCCAACTTTCTCCTGATGGCAAGTGGGTAGCTTATACCCATCAAAATAATGCCTTTGTCGCGCCTGTGCTTCACACAGGGACTCAGCAAGATCTTGGTGCTGAAACCGGTGGATTGCCGGTGGCGCAAGTCTCTGCACGCGCTGGAGAATATCTGAACTGGTCTGCTGACAGTTCTCGCTTGAGTTGGTCTCATGCCGCAACCGTGTTTGAACGAGAGCTTAATGAAGCCTTCAGTTTCCTTGATGGGTCTCCTGAAGAATTGCCTGAACCTGTAACCGAGGGCATTGACTTAGGATTTACTGAGACAGCAGACAAGCCCGACTCAATCATTGCCCTAGTTGGTGGTCAAATTGTTACCATGCGCAATGCGGATGAGACTCAGGAAGTTATCAGTAATGGTGTTGTGTTGGTCGAGCACAATCGTATTGTTGCAGTGGGAAGCGTTGATGATGTTGTTATTCCTTCTGAAGCCACTCGAGTTGATGTTACCGGTAAGACTTTAATTCCCGGGTTAATCGATGGACATGCCCACGGATCTCAAGCTAATGAGGAGATTATTCCACAACAGAACTGGAAGAACCTGTCTAGTCTAGCCTTTGGTGTTACTACGATTCACGATCCTTCTAACGATAGTTCGGAAATATTTGCCGCCTCGGAAATGCAGCGCAATGGGCAAATACTGGGACCTAGAATATTTTCCACAGGTACCATTGTGTATGGTGCTAATTCACCCACTGCTCACGCTAGAATTGATAGTTATGATGATGCATTTTTTCATCTGCAGAGACTTAAGGATATGGGAGCGGTCTCAGTCAAGAGCTACAACCAACCGCGCAGAGAGCAGCGACAGCAGGTTCTCAAGGCTGCACGTGATTTAGAATTGATGGTCGTTCCTGAAGGCGGCGGAAAGCTTTACCAAAATATGAGCATGATTTCTGATGGCCACACAACATTGGAGCATTCGCTAAATATTGCCACCGGTTACAATGATCTTACTCAATACTGGAGTCAAACAGATATGGCCTACAACCCAACATTGGTTGTTGCATATGGTGGCTTAGAGGGTGAGAAGTATTGGTATGACCGTACTAATGTCTGGGAAAATCCCCGTTTAATGCGTTATGCGCCGAGGTATATTGTTGAACCGCGTTCCATTCGTCGAGCCACCGCCCCAGATGACCATTATAATCATATAAAAGTTGCCAGCTATGCTAAGACGTTACGGGATGCTGGTGTGCGTGTATTGATTGGCGCTCATGGTCAGCGAGAAGGTTTGGCCGCTCATTGGGAAATGTGGATGCTAAATCAAGGTGGTTTCACTCCTTGGGAAGCTCTTCGCAGTGGTAGCTATGATCCAGCGATCGCTTTAGGGATGGATACAGATCTAGGTTCAATTGAGGTAGGTAAGCTTGCGGATATAGTCATTACAGACGGTGATGTTCTTAATGATATCCGCCGAAGTGAACTGATATCCCACACTATGATTAATGGGCGTTTATATGATGTCAGTGATATGTCGGAGATGGTTAGTGGCAAGTCGACGGTGGAGCCTTTGTTTTTCGACCGTCTAGAGATTAATGCTATGCCTGCCGCTACGGCAAAATCAGTTGCTCAGAAAGCCAAAAGACATCATTGGGTACATTGATTTAACTGAAGATTAATGAGATACAAAAAAGGCAGCCAAGGCTGCCTTTCTAACTTTCTCTTGTCTTGAATGTCAGATTAACGATCTTCTACTGGAGTGTAATCCCTGACGTCAGCACCAGTGTACAACTGGCGGGGCCGTCCGATACGATAAGGATTAGTGATCATTTCGTTCCAGTGAGAAATCCAACCTACAGTGCGACCTGTGGCGAAAATGACGGTAAACATTTCTACTGGAATACCCATAGCTTTCAAAATGATGCCTGAGTAAAAATCTACATTTGGATAAAGTTTCTTACTAACAAAATATTCATCTTCCAAAGCGATTTTTTCTAGTTTTTTAGCCAACTTGAATAATGGATCGTTCTGCACACCCAAAACTTCAAGGACCTCATCGCATGTCTGTCTCATAACTGTGGCCCGTGGGTCATAGTTTTTATATACCCGGTGCCCAAAGCCCATCAGTCTGAAGGGATCTTTTTTGTCTTTAGCCTTGCCAATATACTCTTCAATATTATCTTCATGACCAATTTCATCTAGCATTCCAAGAACAGCTTCATTTGCTCCACCGTGCGCAGGCCCCCAAAGTGCAGCAATGCCTGCTGCAATACAAGCAAAAGGGTTGGCTCCTGATGAACCAGCTAGTCGAACAGTTGAGGTTGAGGCATTTTGCTCATGGTCGGCATGGAGCAGGAATATACGGTCCATTGCCTTGGCTAATGCAGGGTGACATTCATACTTCTCGCAGGGAGTGCCAAACATCATATGGAGAAAGTTCTCTGAATATGAAAGCGTATTGTCAGGATACACGTAGGGTTGCCCCACAAAATGCTTGTAACACATGGCAGCAATAGTAGGCATTTTTGCAATAAGCCTGTGAGCAGAGATTGACCTATGCTCTTGATCTGTGATGTCCAAAGAGTCGTGATAGAACGAAGACATAGCACCTACAACCCCGCAAAGCATTGCCATTGGATGAGCGTCATATCTGAAGCCACTAATGAACTGCTCAATTGAGCGATTTACCATGGTGTGATACTTAATAGTATGTTCAAAACTTTGCTTCTGCTCAGCGGTGGGGAGTGCTCCCTCAAGAAGCAAGTAACAGGCTTCAATGTAGTCTGATTTCTCGGCTAACACTTCTATTGGATATCCACGGTGTAACAAAATACCTTTATCGCCGTCGATATAAGTGATATCCGATTGGCATGAAGCAGTGGCTGAGAATCCAGGATCATATGTAAAGAAACCGTGGCTGCCGAGGGTGCCTATGTCTATTACGTCTTGGCCTCGGGTACCTGTTAGAATAGGCAACTCGATGGGCGCTTCTCCATCGATTGTCAGGGTCGCTTTGCGATCAGTCATGATTTTTCCTTAGAATTTTTACATTGGATGGCCGAAAATCCGGTGAACAACTATAGATGCTCAGCGAAAATTGTCAACACGATGTTAATGGTATAAGAGCTCCCTTGGTAGCCTAAGAGTCCTCCTCCGGGCGCTTGTTAGAAGTAAATCGGTCATAGCTTATGGTCTGGATTAGATATTCACTATTTACCTACCGAATGTTATCAGACATCAACGCAATTTCAATGTGAACTAAATCAAGATTTTCGCTCTATTTAGCGGACAAGTGATTGAAATTGCTCCCCGCAGATCAATTTGGTATATCAGTTTAGTATTTCGGAGAATCCTAATTGAATTTGAGTACCCTTATTATTATACTGCGTGCCCAACAAAAGGGAGCTCCGCATTCGCAGGAGGAACCCAAGACGATTTCATTTAAACAACATGTTCATGGCGGAGTGGCTAACTTCGGCAAGTAACTGTGAGGTAGCGCATGGTAGATAAGAAAAGACCTGTTAATTTGGATCTTGGGACAATAAGACTGCCTATCACGTCTTATGTTTCAATTTTACATCGAATCTCTGGGGTGATTACATTCTTTGGCTTGGCTGTCATGTTGTGGTTACTCGATCTTAGCCTGGACTCTGAACAAAGTTTTAATATGCTCAAAGATTTGGTGGCTCATCCTGCGGTGACGTTTTTTGTATGGGGAAGTCTTATCGCGCTTGCTTATCACACGGTGGCAGGTATTAGGCATCTCGTGATGGACTTTGGGTTGGGTGAAGAGAGCTTTAATAGTGGTCGTAACAGCGCTTGGATAGCAGTGGCGCTATCGCTTTTAGTCATTTTAGTTATAACCAGTTGGGTGCTCTCATGGTAGGAATAGTTTCCAGTTTTAGTCGAAGCGGTGTAACTAATTGGTTGGTTCAGCGAATTTCAGCTGTGGTCATGACCGCTTATATCTTGTTTGTTACTGCTTACCTTTTGGCAAATCCAGGTATCAGTTACGCTCAATGGGCTGAATTAAATAGCCTGCTATCGATGCGGCTGTTTAGCTTGTTGACGATGGCCTCTATTGCGTCTCATGCGTGGATTGGGATTTGGTGTGTTCTTACAGACTATGTAACGGTCAGACTCCTTGGGCCAAAAGCTGACATGATCCGTAAAGTTTTACAAGTTGGTATGGTCGCGGTGATTTTGGTCTATTTGGTTTGGGCTATCGATATTCTTTGGGGAATTTAAGTACATGGCTAGTTTAAGAACAATGAGTTTTGACGCCGTTATTGTCGGCGGTGGCGGTTCTGGCATGCGTGCAGCGCTTCAGCTAGCGCAGTCAGGTTATAAAACAGCAGTAATAACCAAGGTTTTCCCCACGCGCTCACACACCGTTTCGGCTCAGGGTGGGATTACCTGTGCAATTGCCAGCGACGATCCAAATGATCAGTGGCAGTGGCATATGTATGACACCATTAAGGGGTCTGATTACATTGGTGATCAAGAAGCCATCGAATACATGTGTCAGACAGGCCCTGAGGCTGTCTTCGAGCTTGAGCATATGGGACTGCCTTTCTCTCGAACAGAGGAGGGTCGTATTTATCAGCGGCCCTTTGGCGGTCAATCAAAAGATTATGGTGCTGGCGGTCAAGCCGCTAGAACCTGTGCGGCCGCAGACAGAACCGGCCACGCTCTCTTGCATACGCTGTATCAAGGAAATTTGAAGAACAAAACAGTTTTTCTCAACGAATGGTTTGCCGTAGATATAGTGAAAAATTCAGACAATGCCGTCGTTGGCGTTGTAGCAATAAATATTGAAACCGGCGAGTGTGTGTACGTTAAATCAAAGGCTACTGTGTTTGCCACAGGCGGTGCAGGCCGGATTTATGCGTCTACCACCAATGCTCATATTTGCACCGGTGATGGTGTTGGAATGGCTATACGGGCTGGTTTTCCAGTCCAGGATATTGAGATGTGGCAGTTTCATCCTACCGGAATTCATGGTGCCGGAACATTGGTTACCGAAGGTTGTCGCGGAGAAGGCGGCTATCTGATCAACAAAGACGGCGAGCGCTTCATGGAGCGTTATGCGCCAAATGCAAAAGATCTTGCGGGTAGAGATGTGGTTGCTAGGTCTATGGTTCTGGAGATCCTTGAGGGACGAGGATGCGGTCCTGACGGCGACCATGTATTCCTTAAGCTAGATCATCTTGGAGAAGAAGCGCTGAATGCCAAGCTTCCCGGTATTCTTGAGCTTTCACGGACTTTCGCTCATGCAGATCCTGTTAAAGAGCCCATTCCGGTGGTTCCTACCTGCCATTACATGATGGGAGGCATCCCAACCAACGTTGACGGGCAGGCTCTCACCATAGATAGAGAGGGCAATGATCAAGTTATCGAGGGTTTTTATGCCTGTGGCGAGGCTGCTTGTGTGTCGGTTCATGGCGCTAATCGTTTGGGCGGAAATTCCTTGCTTGATCT
>ENA-UZWU01001363-UZWU01001363.1-metagenome-genome-assembly--contig:-Day-4--1m-contig-1363_pt1 | contig 13785 bp, 13 predicted proteins | sample MGYA00260345_ERZ794905 | MGnify/ENA metagenome assembly ERZ794905
CAGCACCCTCGCCGCTGTGTGGTCTCGAAGACTCCATGCGGGAAATGGTTCTTTGTTGTGGTATCGAGGGCAGTAATGAGGACCAGGCCAGCGCATTTGAGACCCAAGTCCTTGACGTTATTCGAGCCGTTTCAAACGAGGGGGTGAGCCCAGAGCGACTCGAAGCGATATTACATCAGATCGAATTGCACCAGCGTGAAATCACAGGCGATGGAATGCCTTACGGACTCAATTTAATGCTGCGGGCTCTTGGGGCTGCGACGCATAACGGTGACGCTGTCGCCGCGCTTGACCTCAGTCCCGCGGTAGAGCGTTTACGCCAAAAGATCACGAATCCCAACTTTATTAAAACTCGGTTACGTGAACTCGTGCTTGAGAATCCGCACCGAGTGACCCTTGTTGTCGCACCTGACTCCAAACTTGATCAACACCGCAAGGAACGCGAGACAGCGCGCCTAGAGGCAATGCGTGCAGATCTCGATCAGCCCGCTATCGACAACATCCGCAAACTCGCGCAGGACCTGGAAGATCGCCAAAATCAGGTGGATGACGTCAGCATACTGCCCAAGGTGGGTCTTGCTGATATTCCAAAAGACGTTGTAACGCCCGCATTGACTCGTCTCGATGTTGATGATCACACTCGACATTTTGTCGGCACAGCAGGCACCAACGGCTTAGTCTATCAACAGATTGCGCTAAAATTACCAGCCTTGACCCCAGCTCAGCAAGAGCGACTTCCCCTTCTGTGCGCCCTAGCCACTGAGGTCGGTATAGGGGACACAACGTACCTTGAGATCCAAGATCGGCAGTCTGCAAGTGTGGGTAGTTTGAGTCTGAGTGTCTCCACTCGAGCATCCAGATCCGATGTCAGTGACATCTCTGGCTTTTTGGTTATGTCCTCTAAAGCACTCGCGCACAAAGTTTCCGATCAAACCCGCTTAATGACCGACACACTGACTGCGGCGTCATTTGTTGAGGGCGATCGTATTCGAGAGTTGGTTAAGCAGATGCGCGCCCGCAGAGATCAGAGCATCTCAGGTGCAGGCCACAGCCTGGCGATGACTGCGGCCTGCGCGAGCATGAGTCCGTTGGCAAATCTTTACCACACACAAAGCGGACTCGAGGGTATTGCGCGACTCCGTCGCTTAGACGATAGCTTAGCGGATACGTCGAGCCTGAGATCCTTGAGTGAGGAACTGAGCGCGTTACAAACGCATCTACTCAACACACCATCGGTAAACCTGCTGACGATCAGCGATCCTCAAAACTGCGAGGCATCAACAGACCAGTTGAGGAACGCCGCGCATGGACTGATCGCTGCCAGGAACCCGCAACCGTGGTCACTGTCAGAAAGTGCGAATGGCACCCATCAAATATGGGCAGCCAATACGCAGGTAAACTTCTGTGCAAAGGCTTACCCGACAGTGTCGAGTGGCCATCCGGATGCGCCGACACTTTCGGTACTTGCGGCCTATCTCAGAAATGGTTTCTTGCATCGAAGCATACGCGAACAAGGCGGCGCCTACGGTGGCGGCGCAAGCCACGACGGCAATGTTGGTGCCTTCCGTTTCTTTTCGTATCGAGACCCTCGAAATCTAGAAACACTTTCTGACTTTGACGCATCAATCGCCTGGATGCTCTCGGCTGAGCCTGACTCATTGGCGTTAGAAGAGGCCATTCTCAGCGTTATTTCGAGCTTGGATAAGCCCGCCTCACCTTCAGGTGAAGTTAAAAAAGCATTTTATGATGGTCTTTACGGCCGAACTGCAGATCACAAACGCGCACTCCGAGAGTCCATTGTGTCGACAACAGTAGAAGATTTGCGACGGGTGACAGACACCTATCTAAAAGCCGAAGTCGGCTGTTCAGTAATTTTAACAGACCCCAAGACAGCCGCGAGCAAGGCGCTTGTTGATCTAGGCTGGACTCATCACGATCTCGCGTAAACACGGACAAGCCGTGCTCAAAGCTCCAGGGCAACCCCTTGATTGCCCTGGAGCCAAATACTCTGCCACTCCTCAAGCTCCAGCGACAGATAGCCGCGCGTCGGGTCTGCGACTAAAACGTGACCGCGATCAATTCCTTCAACGACAGTGAAGTGCCCACGATCATCGAACTGCACCCATGCAATGATGGGGAAGGAGGCATTGAGCAGCGTGTCAGTTGTCATCCATCGCGCTGTAAGCGCCTGACCATATACAGCAGCTAATCGTTGCAGTTCGTCCACCGAAAATCCACGATCTCGGTACTCTTGAGAGCCAGGAGCTATCAACGTGATCGCAAGACCTGAGAGCGAAGTCAGCGCGACAGGCTTGGCCCTGTCGACCGACAACAGCATCGCAAGCGCTGCAAGCCCGCAATTAAAAGGTGACGTCTGTTTTACCAAAGCAATGTGATTTGACTGAATGTTGTTCGAAGCATTGGCCAGCGGCAAGATCCATAAAGTGACTAGCACGACCATCCACACGGGAACGTTCACTCAGTCGTCTCTGACAGGTACCAAGCGTGAGCAATCTGCGCACCGTATAGCGCTAGCATCCCTGCGAACCATGCGTGTTGCGCTGCATCATCAGTCGTCAGAGTCGAATAGGTCAATCCTAATGCCACCCAGGTGATGGTCGGCTGTGTCATCGTCGACCAGAAGATTTCTCGTCGCTTGCACTCAACCGCGAATGCAGCAAATTTTTGGGCTAACCTCTGTTTCGAAGTGCTCATGGGTGCTCCCTCAAATAAAGCCGCCGGTGTGACGGCTGGGTGAAATGAGCTTGGCCGCTAGCCGCGACCACCTCGCGTCTTTGGTATATAAACTCCAAAGTAATAGGCCTGCAGTGCCAAGTCGACCGTCGCGATACCAAAAATCAGAGGCCATACTGCCCCTCGAACGTCAGTTAACTCGTGCTCTAACAAAACAGATTTTTTCAGTTCGCCCGGCAGTGATAGCGTGTTATTAATCAGGGCGTCTCGGGGTAATGCCACAGCCGGTAGTGACAGGCAAAGTGACAGCGTTACCAGTAAAGTTGTGCTTAAACGTTTCATTTAGACCCTCCTTGGTCAGATGAATCAGTAACCCTTTATAAGGGGCCATTAGATTCTCAGAAGAGACGTGCACAGGGGAAGATCAGTTCAGCCCGATAGCCTGTAATCACCTGCAGACGACATCTCGTCTGACCTTAGGTGGTTAGCAAAGCAATCAATATTTAGCGAAGCACCGCCATCTTTAGTATCTGGCCGTAACCTGCGACCGCGGGGACGTTGTCGAGAAGCCCCTGCGCTTTGAGCAATGATCGAAGTTTAGGCAAGTTGTAACAGGGAACCCCCGCCATAAAGTGATGCTCGAGGTGGTAATTGACGTTATTGGGAGCCACCAGAAAACGCTGCCATCGCGGTGCTTCCACGGTTCTTGTATTCGCGCGGACATCAGGGTCGTAAAGGTTCGGCACAACCGCATGTTCGCCCACTTGTCTCAGGCGTACGACCCACATGTAGGAGGTCAAAAACGTGAATACCCAGACAAACCAGGTCCACGCAATACCCAACACGGCGAGAATGCCAATAAACACAGCGTGAACCATGACTTGTCGGTACACCAAACGATCAGAGGTCGGGGTCTCACGACTCATTTGACTCGCAGTTCCGCGAGCAAGAGCCTGCAATACTTTAAACCCTGTTTGCCCCGTTAAGTCCCGAAACCACTTACGCTTTAAACTCGCCTTCGAAATCGGATAGGCGTGATAGTTCTGAAGGTCAGGATCATCTGCTGTCCCAGCCAAACGGTGATGTGCTTGGTGACCGCGAGCGTAGGCATCAAAGTCACTGAGCACCGGTAAGGCGCAGAGCCACTGTCCTGCCCAGAGATTAAGTGCTCGTGTTTTGAACAAGCTGCCATGCCCCGCTTCATGCATAAGGACGGCCAAACTCAGTTGACGACCTGGCAGCACAATCCACGCGAGTGCCAGTGTTGCAATACCCGGAAAGTGGCCAACCAACATGAGAATGGTCAGCGTTAGCACCCAGGTACCCAATATAGCGGTCCAGGCCTTAAGGTCGCTGCGCTGCAGTACGGCGTCTCGCTGCTCTTTCGTAAGAACCTCAGTGGGCTTCATCGGCTTCTCCAGGGACTACTGGTCGCTGTCTAACGAGATGTTAACATGATCGCTGGCGCCCAAAGTCCACCCATCTCTAAACAGAGAAACCATGTCAGAAGACGACCCACAACATCTCTCGCGTAGGCTTTTGCTCGTTGAACTGAGCAAGCAGCTTGAGCGGGAGCGTGCTGAGTGGATTGCAAGGCCGCTCCAGTCTGGGCCGATGCAACGATTTGATCACACTATCGCCACTATCACCTCGCAATTACATTCGATTCAGACAGCGGACGCAAACAAGCAAAGCAAGCGCTGGTTAAAATTTCAGCAAAAGTTAAGCACAGGCATTGCTTGGCTGACCTTGATCGATCTTCTGCAAAATTCACTCTCGAAGAGAGACCTGCAGTACACAGTAAGCCCTCTAGGTAGATTGTCAGAAGCTTCGATCAGCCGTTGCCACAGGCTCCTTAGTCCCCACGAGTGGAAACGCATAAAGCGGTGGTGGTTTGGCTACATTGATTCGTTACCTCTCGAAAACTCGGAAATGGGTCTTGACTCCGGGCCGCTTGAGAAGGCGCAACACCGCCTTTTAAAGCTGAGGCGACGGGTGCTCAAGCATAATCTTGACAAAGACTGGGACAAACTCGAACAGACCGTCGGGCAACTCAGGAGCCTCTTAGAGTCCGAGTGCGTGAGCGAAAATCACACAATTACAGCGTGTCGAGAAATTGAACGCAGCACCGCCGTCTGGCGCCGTGCAAATGCAAACGCTGAAAATCTTAAAACACTTGCGAACTCACCCGAACTTGATGAGCGCACTGACCTGATCGAGTACCTTTTTGAGCTTCGGGCTATCGAAAAGTTGCGCGGCCACAAACACCGCGAAGTGGTCAGAGACTTACTGCTCACCCTGAGCTCTGGTGCGACGCCGCGATCCATCGAAAATAAGTTCGCTTGAGTCCCCACACATTATGACTGTGGAAGCCTGTCAAATGGCTAATCTAAGCCGCAGACAATTGCCTCGAAAACAGGCGCTCGTGCTGCCGACAATAAAACTTCTGACAACACCGTAGGGCATCAAAATTCGTCGGCAGCGAATACCACAGTCACAACGAAGGCGCTGTGACTGCACCGAAGGTGTCCGTCTCACAGAGCTAATTTAGAACACCTGCGCCGTAGCCCTGTTATTGGTGAACCCTCCAGCACCCCCGAGTATTGAAGATTAAAGTTGCCACAGAAAAGCCCGCGAAGATCAGCCCCTTGGGCGAGAAAATTAAAACGCGACCAGTCACTCCCCCGTCCATGAAGCACTCGAGGTCAGAGCCTGGCAAGAAACCCGGGTTCAAAAAGCCGAGCAATTACTGAATTGTGGTCGTCATTCCCTCGGCGCGCAGGTACAGTGTTGCGTTGATTTAAACGTATAAAAAGGATGTTTCTATGCTCGCTTACACAACCCTTGGCGCCTCCAACCTTGACGCGGCAGTCGACTTTTACACAGCGCTCACCGAGTCAATGGGATGGAAAAAACTCATGGGGACAGACCGCATTGTATTTTTTGGCTCATCACTTGCAGAGGCTGCACTGGCCATTTGTACGCCGTATGACGAGGAAGCACCAAGCGCAGGCAACGGCGTCATGGTCGCCTTTCATGGCGGCAGTCCGGAGGGGGTTGATGCACTTTACGAAAAGGCTCTTTCGCTAGGGGCGACCTGTGATGGCGCACCAGGGCAACGTATTCCAGACGTCTTTTATGGGGCGTACGTCAGAGATGCTGAAGGCAATAAGCTCTGCTTCTGTCACTTCGGGTAACGTCAATACCTTAAATATTGATCGACGCAGCTTAAATTAACGGCGCCTCGATGGCGCCACTGAGTAGCCGATCTATTACCGTTCCAACGCTATTGGGCACGACCAAATGGGCCGCGTACCACGTGTGAAAACAACGCACCCGATCGGGCTCACTAATGCCGCCAATGCCTCGATCTGATAACGCAGAGGCCATTCCATTGGCAGCCAGCAATCGCCGATCGTCATCAGAAAGAAGACTGTCTCGCAGTGCAATATGTGCTCGATGATCATGATGCATACGGCGCTGAAACGCGCTGCTGTCTGCGATTTCGTTCTGTAATTTTGCGATCCAGCCGGCGGCCTCAAGGCGATCAATATCCAGCGATAGCGCCGCATCGATTAGCCAGTAAAGGGTTGGAAACGGCTTTCCGTCGACCACGGAGCACACTTGGATTACCGACGGTTCGCCGCGAGTGTTAAAGGCGACGACGTCGCGAAATCCCCGTGGTTCACGTCCCAGGCATTTAGCAACAAGCGGGCGCCACTGCGCCACGCGCGCGGCCTTTTTTTCGATCTCAGTCATGCGCGCACCCTAGCACAAAAAGTGCGTTGACTCGCTGTCAACAAGCGCGTACCTTCCGGCCCTTAGGTGCCTACAGGCGTGAAACGCTCGGGTAGGTTAAAAGGGAAGTCTGGATGAGCCAGCGCTGCCCCCGCAACGGTACAGACAACGCGTCGCGCGTAGTCCGAGCCCGATACCTGCCTAAACAAACCCAATGGCGCGGTGGGCACCAGCAGAGGGTCAGTGCCCGATGCCACTCGTGTACGCCGCCTCTTTGCAGTCTCCCGCTTCTGAATGTGAGTTACAGGAGCCTTTTATGACGTTGAAGTTGTCGCACAGTCCGCTTGCAGCCGCTGTGCTGTTAGCCTTTCTCCCTCAATCGCTATTTGCCAGTTCGATCGAGGAAACCGTCGTTGTCGCGGACCGCATAAACACTGCTAGTGACGCATTAGCCGTGTCAGTCAATGTGCTTGATCGAGCGCTGATCTCTGCGCTTGGCTCCGCAACGTTGCCGCAACTGCTTGAATCAGAGGTCGGCATTACCGCGACTCAAACGGGTGGTATCGGTGCAGTCAGCGGTGTACGGATTCGCGGTCAAGATGGTTTTAGAACAAAGGTGTTACTCGACGGTGTTGATATTAGCGACCCCTCGTCACCTCAAATTGGTCCTCGTATGGAACACATCGTCTCAAATTCGCTCGACCGCATCGAAGTATTGCGCGGGACTCAAGGGCTTTTATGGGGTGCTGACGCCGGTGGGGTAATCGCTCTGAGTAGTCGAAGAGGGTCGAGTCAGCCCTCCGTTTTGATGAGTGCTGAGCTGGGAGGATACGGTTTTCAAAGCGAGTCGATTGTCTTGAGCTCGGGTGCAAGCGACCTCGGTGAGGGCTCGATTTCGATGAGTCAAATGACACTCGACGGCTTCAATGCGCGACTCGATGACGTCACGCTCAACGACAACGATGGATATGACAACGAAAGTTACCAACTCACCTACACCACCCCAACCTGGAGAAATTGGAGCGCAACCCTGAGTGCCCGTGAGGTCAGTGCAGAGACGGACTACGATCTGTGCTACACGGCGAGCTTTACCACCAGTAATGATTGCCGAGATGACTATCAAAATGACAGCCAGTCGCTGCTGCTCGAGCACGCTGGCGAGGACCAATCGACACAAGTCAGATGGAGCGAGAGTAATAGCGAACGCGCCTATGCAACAGACAACACCATAGGCTTTAGCACGCAAGGCAAAAATCGTCAGATCTCGGCCTTGCACAGTCGCAATCTGGCGAACGACCTGAGCCTCACCGTGGGAATCGATCTCGATGAACAGGGATATGACGATGGTGCTGATCAACGCACACGCGACAACAACGCGACTTTTGCAAATCTGAGACGCCAGTCAGAGCGACTCACACTGTCCGCGGGTATCCGGTCTGACGACAACGACGATTTTGGTCGTCATACCTCTTGGCGGGTCACGGCGCTTTCTCAAACACCACTGGATAATGTTGTGCTTAAAATTGCGGCGGGCACGGGTTTCAGAGCGCCATCACCCTATGAAATAGGCTACAACAGTGGGCCGTGGGCCTACGCGCCTGCAGCCGATCAACCGCTGTCAGAGGAGCAGAGCGCAGGCTGGGAACTCGGCTTACGCGATACCAGCGGCGCGTTGGTCTGGGAGATCACCTACTTCGACCAGGATATTACAGACGCAATTATTTTCGACTTAGTGGGCTACAGTGGTTATGTACAGATACAGGGTAAAAGCCAATCAACCGGTGTAGAGGCGTCGGCCTCCTGGCAGCTTTCGGATCGGCTCGCTGTTAGCGGCTTTGTGTCCCAGCTCGACGCTGACGACGCGTCCGGCGCCCCTCTGCCCTATCGTCCTGGTCTGACCTCTCAACTGAGCGCCCGCTACACAGACGATCGGTCAAATTGGATGCTCACAGCCCGTCAGACCGCCGATCGCGTCGATGAGTTTGGAAGCGACCTAAAGGACTACGCGGTCGTTGATGCGAGTTACGCCTACGACATCACAAACAGTGTCAAAATCTCGGTTCGAGCGGAAAATCTGGCGAACGAGAAGTACACCGACATTGTTGGATATCGCAGCCCTCGTCGGGCACTGTATCTGGGTATAAATCTTACGCTTTAAGGACCTTCGATGAACAAGGACGCAAAACACAAAGCGTCGATGGAGAAACAGAAGACAAACGTCGACGCCTCTATCGCTGCCGCAGATACTGACAAAAGTCTCGTGGTGTTGCTTACGGGCAATGGTAAAGGCAAAACCAGCTCTGCATTTGGTATGGTCATGCGCGCAATGGGTTATGGCCAGAGAGTCGGTATTGTCCAGTTCATCAAGGGCGAGCAGTTATCGGGCGAAGAACTCTTCGCGCGCGAAAACCTACCTCAATCTGATTTTTATCAAATGGGTACGGGGTTTACTTGGGACACACAAGATCGGCAAGCCGATATTGACGCTGCGCAGCGAACTTGGCACGAGGCCTCTCGCATGCTCGCGGATCCCAATTACGATCTCGTTATCCTTGATGAACTCACTTACATGCTCGCCTTTGATTATCTCAGTGAATCCGAGGTCATCGGCACAGTCGATGGTCGACCTCCGCATCAAAGTGTTGTCATCACGGGCCGCGGTGGCGGCACAGCGCTTCAAAATCTGGCCGACACCGTCTCAGAGGTAAAAGATGTAAAGCATGCCTTTAACGCGGGCGTTAAAGCGCGAAAAGGCGTCGACTACTAGATGGCCGAAGCGACCCACAAGGCCATTCGTCTCAATCGATTCATTGCATATAAATCCATCAATGCATTTTTCCAAGGGGTTTGGGGGACTGCCTACGTTGGCTTAATGACGCCCCTGGCGCCTGAAATTTTCTCTGCAGGGGGTATTGGATTTAGCATCGGTACATCAGTGGTTGCGCTGGCCTACTCTCGGCTATTTAATCTCAAGTGGTTCTTTCGAATCTCGATCACTGTGGAGGTCGTCGCTCTCATTAGCGTCATCGCTATTCTGCTCTACCCGCCGGGCTTCGCATTAGCCGCAGGTATTTATCTGGGTTTTCAGGTCGCACTGATTTTCGGAAGCTACCTTGTTCGATTTGAAACCCTGCTCATCGCGAAGGATCAGCTCAAGATCGTGGATATTGGAAAGTCAGTCGGAGCGCTACTCGGTCTTGCTTTTGCAGCCGCGTTCTATCAATGGGCGCGCCACTCGCTCGGAACCGATGACCCACCGACGCTCGTTCAAGCCATTCATTACCCTTTATTAGCGGTTCAAGCGCTCAACGTTGCGGTGTTATTGGGCGCATTCAACCGACGCCATTTTTCTGCATCAGTCTAGTACGCTAACCGACATGGAAAACACCCACTGCTTGTCAGTCTAAAAGTTGTGGTTGCTCACTCAAAATAACATCAAACAGTGGCTGGCCACTAAACCAACCTGCAAGCGTGCTTCCCACTTGCTTTTGTGTGTGTAGTGCCATTTCATGAGGAATCGGTTTCGTATTACCGACCGCTTCAGCCATCAGCTGTGCTTGGCATGACCGCTCCATCGTCACATACCACCATGTCGCTTCCTCAATAGACTGGCCGACAGTGAGGTGTCCGTGATTTTTCAAAATAATGGCTTTGCCCTCTCCCAAGGTCTTCGCAAGACGCTCCCCCTCGTCCATATCGACAACAACACCGGTGTAATCGTCTAGCAAAGCGTGATCGTCATAAAAAGCGCAGGCGTCTTGGGTCAACGGATCGAGCAGCCGTCCGAGCGTCGACCAGGTTTTACCGTAAATAGAATGGGCATGCGCCGCCGCCGTCACGTCGGGACGCGCCGCATGAATCTGGCTGTGAATAGTAAAAGCGGCACCATTTAAAATACCGCTCCCCTCGACAATATTTCCACTGTGATCGACACGGATAAGGTCCGATACACGCATCATCTTAAATGATCGCCCCATGGGGTTGACCCAAAATGTCTCAGGATCCAGTGGGTCTCGGACCGTGATATGGCCTGCAACACCCTCATCAAACCCGAAACGCCCAAAGATACGCAGCGCAGCCGCTAGACGTTGCTTGCGAAAGAGCTGCTCATCAAGGGGGGTACGCTCAACAGTACCCATGTTCTCGTCAGCATTCATAATCAGATTGTTCGCTTGCTGATTCATATTTCTCATTCCTTTTTATTCTGGGCTAAACGGTATTCACCGGCCTGCCTGGGCAACTCGGCATCACTGGGCACGGACAAACCCTGACGTTCTAAGTGTGCCACATATTCATTTAACTCAGTGCCTAGCTTGGCGGACACCTCCTCCGGACGCAGGGGCTCGCCACAGCCGCTACAGGCGAGCTGGGGATCACATCCACGGGCGCATCGACTATGCCAATAGGTCATCGGTGGTCCATTTTCATCCGCCAGCCATTGATCACCCCAATGGCTAAGGCTCATTAAAACGGGGTAAAGACCCAGCCCCATTCGTGTCAGGCGGTACTCAAAGCGCTCCGGATTCGTCCGGTACGGCACTTTCGTCAAGACTCCAGACTCAACCAACATCGTGAGACGCTCCGTCAGTCTGTGCCGCGTGACACCTAAGTTTTTATGAAACCCTTCAAACCGTCGAGTGCCCTTAAACGCATCGCGAATAATAAGCAGCGTCCAACGCTCACCCACAATCGACAGCGCTCGGGCAACGGAACACACTTGTTGATCTATATTTTCCCATTTCATTTTGGAACTTTGCTTTGGTCGGCGCACTTTGGCAAGTCACGGCCAAAAAAAAAGCCCGGCCAAATGACCGGGCACTAACACCTCATTCGGCATGCTTACCCGAATTGATTCATTGTATTGTCAGCACCACCGGCTTTGAGCGCGGCGTCACCCGAAAAGTACTCCTTATGATCGTCGCCCATATCCGAGCCCGCCATATTTTGATGCCGCACACANNGCAATGCCTTGGCGTATCTCTTTACGCTGAACGCCCGCAACATACCCGAGCATGCCCGCCTCACCAAAGTACTCTTTGGCCAGGTTATCCGTGGACAGTGCCGCCGTGTGGTAGGTTGGCAAGGTAATCAAGTGATGGAAAATACCCGCTTCACGGGCCGCGTCAGCCTGGAAAGACTGGATTTTACGATCTGCCTCAAGCCCCAGCTCAGTCTCGTCATACTGAGCTGCCATTAATTCATCACGCGCATACGCGGCGACATCACGCCCTTCTTCTGCCCACGTATCAAAGACCTGCTGGCGGAAATTTAATGTCCAGTTAAACGACGGACTGTTGTTATAAACCAGCTTCGCGGTAGGTACTTCCTCACGAATTCGGTTCACCATTTGCGCAATCTGACCAACGTGGGGCTTTTCTGTTTCGATCCATAATAGGTCAGCGCCGTTTTGAAGTGACGTAATACAGTCAAGAACGACACGATCCTCACCCGTATTGGGCTTGAACCGGAACAATCCAGACGCGAGACGCTTTGGACGAATAAGCTCGCCGTTGGCTTTCATCACGACGTCACCGTTGGCCAAATCGTCAGCACTTTGCACCACGTCACCGTCGATAAAGCTGTTGTATAAATCACCAAGGTCACCCGGCTCATTGGTGACCGCAATCTGCTTGGTCAAGCCAGCTCCAAGCGAATCTGTCCGTGCGACGATAATGCCGTTCTCAACACCAAGTTCTATGAATGCATACCGGACTGCGCGAATCTTTGCCAAGAAGTCGGCGTGGGGGACCGTGACTTTTCCATCCTGGTGCCCGCACTGCTTCTCATCAGAGACCTGATTTTCAATTTGAATTGCGCAAGCACCCGCCTCGATCATCTTCTTAGCCAGCAGGTAAGTCGCTTCTTCATTACCAAATCCAGCATCGATATCTGCAATGATCGGTACTACATGTGTCTGGAAATTATCGATCTGGTTAATAATCGCTTGGGTTTGAACGTCGTTATTCTCGTTACGCGCCGTATCGAGTTGACGAAATAGACCACCCAGCTCACGAGCATCAGCCTGACGCAAAAACGTATAAAGCTCTTCAATCAGCGAGGGCACTGACGTCTTTTCGTGCATTGACTGATCCGGCAAGGGGCCAAATTCCGACCGCAGTGCCGCAATCATCCAACCAGACAAATAGAGGTAACGACGGCTTGTGTCACCGAAATGCTTTTTAATGGCAATCATTTTCTGCTGGCCAATAAATCCATGCCAGCAGCCCAATGATTGCGTGTACTGAGACGTATCCGCATCGTACGCGTCGAGATCGCGTCGCATAATGTCTGCGGTATATCGCGCGACATCGAGCCCCGTCTTAAACTCATTTTGTAGGCGCATGCGCACTGCTTGCTCCGCACTCACACCATTGGCGGCCGTTGCCAGACCGGCCAAACTCTCAACTTGCTCTAGGTAATTGCTCACAACACACCCCTACTTCACGTCATCTCAGTTTTAGAGCGGACACTATGTGGGAGTTATGTTTATTTGTGAAATAAATGACTTATATCTCGCTCATAATCGAGGCGAATAAATGTGCGGGGGTTCGGACTGTTTTAGCCTTACTGCGTCTTTTTATTTTTCTTCTTCTTGTCGGCTTTCTTGATGTGGGACACGAGCCGTTTTCGACGCTGAACCTGACGCTCACTCAGTTTATTCTTTCGTCCTGCGTAGGGATTTTCTCCTGTTCTCAGTTCGATCCGAATGGGCGTTCCAGTCAGATCAAGCTCACGGCGAAACGCGTTCTCCAAGTACCGCACATAACTTTGGGGTAAGTTGTCGGTAGAGTTCCCGTGAATCACAATCCTCGGCGGATTATGCCCTCCCATGTGCGCGTATCGAAGCTTAACGCGACGACCACCAACCATAGGGGGTGGATGGCTCCCAACAACATCCTCAAGTAATTTGGTCAACCTTGGCGTTGTCAATTTGCGAGTAGCCGACTCGTAGGCCCCATGAATAGAATCGTACAAATGCCCCACACCGGTCCCGTGCAGCGCAGAAATAAAATGAATGTCGGCGTAGTCTACAAAAATCAAGCGCCGCTGAAGCTCAACTTTCACGCGCTCACGCTCATCAGCCTCCATGCCATCCCATTTGTTAAGTGCAACAACAAGACCCCGACCTGCTTCGATGCACTGCCCCAGCAGATGAAGATCCTGCTCGACGACGCCCTCACGAGAGTCCATCAGTAAGATGACAACATTGGCCTGATCAATGGCTTTCAACGTTTTGACAATCGAAAACTTTTCGACTGTCTCCTTAACGTTCTTTCGACGCCTAACGCCTGCAGTATCGATCAAGGTATAGGCGTGCCCGTGCCGCTCATATTCAATGAAAACACTGTCACG
>ENA-UZWU01012024-UZWU01012024.1-metagenome-genome-assembly--contig:-Day-4--1m-contig-12024_pt1 | contig 13769 bp, 35 predicted proteins | sample MGYA00260345_ERZ794905 | MGnify/ENA metagenome assembly ERZ794905
CTGTGTACATGGGATTGTATTATATTATTAACTTTAAACTAGATTAAAATGAGAGAAGAATCATACACAACCAGCTTTAAGAGAGTTGGAAGAGTACTAGCAATAACTGTTGGATACTTAGGGGTAGCATTAGCATTAGGTGGAGGAGCAGTAGTAGGAGTACTTAGTATTGCTTACATCGGCTACGTTTTATACCTAACATGCAAACCCAAATACTAATAATAACTAAAACCAAAACAATGAGAAACTTATTAATTGCATCAGCACTTGTACTTGGATCACTAATGACACAAGCACAAACAACAGTATCAGTAACAACAGTAACAATAAATGTTAACCACGGTTACTACACACCACCGACCTATACACCTAACTACACAGTAAGATCTAGTCAAACACCTCTACAAGTTGAGTTAGAAGCAAAAAATAGGATAAGGAGAGCTGAACTAGCTAGACAAGCAGAAGCAATCTGGAACGAGAAAATTAAGTCGGGTGAAGTAGATCCTAATAACGCTATAAGGACTTTAACTACTTTCACCCTACGTTACATTAATGAACACACACCTAAATCAAATTTATTTTATAACTAGACCTATGAACAAATCAACCTACAAAAAATCAGTAGACCTTATTAACTCTACTATGAACAAGAAAAGAACAATGCTAGACACTGAGATATTTAACACTATCTCACTACTAACCATTGAAGATAATTGGAACAACACAGATCCAATAATTAAAAAGATAAAACGACTAGCCTCGGAAAGAGATGAAGTAGCTAAGCAGGCTTCATTCTCCTTACTTATCTTAAATGCTGAGTACACTAGTAACGTACTCTAAAACATAAAATCTGACTTACTACTTACCCACTGCCTATCTCATAAAACGTGACGTAATTAGTAAGTTAGCTAAACCTTTCCCCAAACCCTGCTCTATTTTGGCGATGTTGCCATCTTATATAAATTTTTAATTAAAATAACAAAGTTATGAAATCAATTGATTCAAGTATCTACAGTGCACAAATTTCTTCTAAAACTCCTCAATACTCAGGTCTTGAGAAAGGAGATAAATTAGAGTTAACAAGTGTTATCACTAAACAATTCGGAGACAATAATGTCACTACAATTGTTTACAAGAAACAAGGTGATGGTCAAAGAATCCGATTCTCGGTTAATATGCTTGAGAAAATGGAAATTGCTGATGGCAAGTCTATGACTGAAGAATGTGAAGACGATGCTACTAGAGTCGAGCTAGCTCGAACTATTACTATCGATAAAGTTAATGATACTAAAGATTACGGTATCCGTGATTATGTTGGTTTCGATGCCGCATTTGCTACCGCTAAGAAAGATTGGAAGAATATGACTGCAGAGTTGTATAACCAAGTTAGGGAGTCAGAGCCTAAAGCTTCTGCGAAACCTATTCAAGCTTATGAAGTATCTGTGAGCCACGATATTAAAGCTTAATACCCATGGGAGATAGAAATATCTCCCATTTTTTTTTTAACATCAACCACTGGGTATAACCGTATTCGATACTCCGGTTTTAACAGTTTTAAAACGTACACACCCGTTTAGAGTGTGGTGAGTATTGGTAAAATATACGGTCCAATACAATATAACAACCCGTAAACGAAGTACAGTGAAAGACACCACAGCTGTACAGGGAATGCCTATTATATTGTGCACAGTATAATAGGGGAGTGTCCAGGTAATGCCACCTGAATTTAATCAAAAACCAGAACGCATGGCATTGTGTTAGTAAGGCTCGTCAACCGGTGAAACGGTCAAGTAAGGTAACTCCAAGAGGTAAAGCTTACATATTTTTAGGTAGCAATGGATAAGTATCGACGGATACAAGGGGTTCGAATCCCCTGCTACCACTAAATTATTAAACTAAAATAGAAAAGTTATGAAGAAGTTAAAGATTTCAATCGAATTAGAATTTGCTCCAGCAATAGGATTTATGATCGGGGTAGATGGGTGTAGTGGATTAGTAATACTATTACCATTCTTATCAGTGTCAATTAAAAGAGTTAAACCATTCAACAGTATTAAACCTGTATCGGACAGACATAAAACAGTTAAGTAATGACTAGAACGGAAGAGATAGTACAAGCTAAATTAAACCTTAATCACTGGCTAGCAGTTAGAAATGGTTACGAACCGAATGAGATGGGTATTCCAAGATCTTCTATGAATGCTATGATAGAGCATCTTCAAGAGAAGGTGGATATGTTGGAATCAGTAGAAGAATTAATTAACACAACACTAAATTAAATTAAAATGAGNNGGACTATTAATTATTTCAGCAGTATTAATGATGATATCTTGTGGAGTTAATCCAAGCAGGATGAAGCATCATACAGAGTTATATCATACTAGTGTTCACTTAACTACACCAGAGCTTGAAGAGGTTCTGCGTGCAGATAGTGTGGTATTTGGAGATTATGACACAGCTATACCAGGTAAACTAGTAGGATATGATACATTTATAGCTAGGCTTCGTAATAATAGAGGTGGCTATGGAGCTCCTTTAGTATATAAGTGGAGTAGTAAGCGTAATAGGTATGTATTTGCGTTTCCATTGGTATATAACACTAATGATACACGAATGATGAGTATTGAGGATGTAGAACGCTTTAAAAATACCCATTAAATGAAGAATAAGATCGTTTACACCAAGAAATTGAAGGATAGTGTTAAGGATAATTACACAATTGAGCTGAATACCATGTGTTTAGCCCGAGTTACAGTGATTAATTGGAAGGATAAGAAGAATAGGTACATGCTCAACTGAGTGTGACTGGGGATTGGTGGCTGTCACCATTTTCCCCATATCTACCTATCTCCACCTCTAACCCAATTCACACCCATTTACCAAAACACCCATTAACCCACATAAAATAATTAACCATGAGTAGAGAAGAATTAGTAAAAGAATATATCACCCTAATGGGTAGCGATGTTGAAGAACGTGGCTTCTATAAAGAGTTAGCTTCATTAACAAGTAAAGAGATAGTATCTAAAATAATTGAGTGTGCTAACTACTATAAAGAAATGTATAATAAATTTAGTGATGATGATGACTTGCCGTTTTAGTACAAGAGTAGGATAGATGTAGGAGCGTATAAGACCGTGTTAAACTTGCGGCTGGTTTTTTTGCCTTAACCTTTAAATAAAACAGATATGAAAAAGATATTAGTATTAGTATTATTACTTACTGGTGTGGTAGGTATAGGACAAGTAGAGATAAGTCAACATTACGATGATGGCACAGTAGTAGAGTATGGGACCGCAGATGGAAACATATCATTACACCTAGACCACATAGTTAGAGATACAGCTGTATTGTATTCATTCATGACTATAAGTTTTGATAGGCTAACAAGGCTTGAGACTTCAAAGGGTTCATTTATATACGATGACATAGGTAAGTACAAGTTGTATAAAATATTATTAGATAGTTCTGTCGTGACTATACTACATTATTATGACGATAGTGTTGTGCTAGACATACATAACAACAGCGATAATTATTCAACCGTTTACTCAGGTAATCTAATATTAAACATAGTAGAGAACTAGTTGTATCAGTGAGCTAGAGTTAAGTAGAAAGGATGTTTTATAAAAATATTTTCTCTCTGGGGATTTGTCTATATAGAGCAATAATCTTTACTTTAGCTCACATTTAAAACCATTATTGAACACCCATTTAATTTGTAATCTAGAGGTAGATGCGTAATAAAGTTTTTCTACCTCTAATTATTAAGTATTATAGAGAGGCGCAACTAATTTGTAGCCTCTTTAAATAAATAATGTATTATGAGCAAAAAAGTAGATATAAAAGACCTAAAAATTCCTAACTTATGTTTCTCTTTAGAGAACGATAATAGTCTTGGTCATAAACAGCAATCAGATGAGTGGAAAGAACAAAGATTAGAGAGAGGATTTGATGACACCGAAACTTGGAACTTAGACTATACAATTGCACAATTTATTATACCAAGATTAGAAAGGTATTTATTACTAGCACCAATTAGAGATGAAGAGACTGAAAAAGATATAAAATTGTTTCTAGAATCAATGAAGCTTGTTAGAGGTACTGAACACTATTGGGCAATTACTGATAAACAAATGGAAGAGATAGATAAAGGGATAGATTTATTCCCTAAAATATTTAGATTATTGTGGTGGTAAAAATAAAATTATGAAGATAACACATCAAGAAACTAAAACGTTAGTAACAAAGCCTAACAATAACAGCGCAAACTCGATAGCACCTAATTTAATATATGGATGTTTTGGAGGTTGTGTTGGTACTTATTGTTACATGTCTAGATTTAATGGACCTAGAGTTTTTGTTAACACTAATGTAGATGATATATTTAATTCAGTTCTAAAGTGGGAGTCGTCGTATGTTAAAGTTCCTGACCAACAGGATCCGGTTTACAAAATGGTAGACATATCTTGTAATACTGATTTAGTGTTGATGCAAAAACATATGCCAGAAGACATGATGACGTACTTAAAGAGGTACGATGACCATGAGAATCTTAATTCTACAATGGCAACTAAATATCCTAGTCTTCTTAAACTAGATGTTAATCATTTCAATAAGAAGCCTAGAGTAAGAGTTAGTATGATGCCACAAGCATATTCAGATATATTAGAGCCTAAGATGCAGAAGATATCATCAAGAATAGAGGATATAAATAGACTTAAAGAGTTAGGATGGGAAGTTCATATTAACTACAGTCCTCTTATATTCCACGAGAATTGGGAAGAATATTACAGAGAGTTATTCTCTGAAGTTAAAAGAGTTGCAGGTGTAAATAAGTGTGAAGTAATAGCGCTTACAAATCATCCGTTACAAATGGAGAGGTCTAATCCAGAAGCAAAGGAGCTGATGAAATATTCAGACGAAGTGAAGAATAAATCCGGTGTCATGAGATATCCGTTAGAAGCTAAGGGTACGCTTATAAAAGCATTCATAAACATATACTCAGAGTTCTTTAACCCGATATCGATCCGATACATATTTTAAAACCCAAAAGTCAAGTTAAAAATTTAGACACATGGTAAAAGATGTTAAAAGCCTGAAAGAATTGCAAAATCATCAGAGCTGGCATTTATTGTACACTAAATTAGGTACTCCTAATAGAGAAGCTGCTGAAAGAGAGAAAGAGGCGATTAAGTCACTTCAATCTGATGAAGAAGAATCTAGTAAATAGTATTGTTTGGTTGGTTGGTTGGAGTCCGTAGTAAAATGCGGGCTCTTACCATTTTTATTAATTATTAAAATATAAAAAGTTATGGGAGCAGAAGTTTTTTACAACAGAGCAAAAGGAACAAGTGCAAGAGATGCATTTCAACAAGAGTATGAGAATGCTTGTTATGAGCACGGTCATGGAGGTTATAGTGGAACTATTGCTGAGAAAGGTTCTTACACTATGTCAAATAAGCCAAAAGATATTAAAGCTGATGAATGGATTGAAATGGTTGAAGATTTTGATTATGATGACAAGAGTCAAGAGCATTACAGCAAATTAAAAAAAGACTACATGATTTATGATGATAAGTGGGGAGATGCATTATGCGTACCAACACATGATGGTTTTATTTTCTGTGGTTGGGCAAGTAGTTAGTATTAATTATTAAATATAAAAATTATGAATAACGGTGATAAAGTCGTAGACACAGGAATAGTAATGTTAATGATTTATGGAGGAATAGCACTATTATTCATAACATTTATACTTTAGGAAAATAAGAAATAGTCATGAGAAAAGAAACTTACATTAAAAGAATGAAGGCTAACGAAGAAAGATTCGATAAGCTCTGGAGAAAAATAGTTGATGATACTAATTCATACATTGAAAAGAACCCTGAAACTAGTATGTACAATTTACAAAACAATGTAGAGAAGTTTTCAGACTACATGTGCAAGTCTGGTGCTTGGATACAAGATAGAATCAATGGTAAGATGCCTAGAGATAAAGGTTCATTAACTAAGAAGATTAGAAAAGCATTAGGTTACACTTATTATTAAATAACTATGAAAGATCATACTGTAATTAAATTATTATTAATAGTATTCTTAACTCTTCTAATGTTCACAGCGTGTGAAAAGCCTGAAGAAGAGTCTCCAACTGATGACTGCAACTGCGGTATTATAGTAGATGGAGATAATAGACGAGAGTTTAAGATACAGAACTATTGTACTTTAGAGTACAGATTTATTAATATAAAGAAAGACATAGAATTAAACAATAACAAAGATTACGCACCTTCTAAAAAAATTAGATGTTTCGATGAAGTATGGTAACTAAACTTAAAAAATTATGGAAGTATTTTTAACATTTATAGCATACTGTATAGCAATAATAGTATGCTTTTGGGTATTCCTTTTAATGCTAGCTAACTCAAGCGGTCTTTACATAGGAGTCGGTATTTTTGCCCTACTTGTTCTAATTATTAAACTTAAAAACGATTAAATTATGAAAAAATTATTATTAGTATTAGTAGTAGCACTAACATCTTGTGCAGGAATGATGAACACTGGATGGGGAAAGTATTATTTCTCAAAAGGTTCTACAGTAGAATCTATAGGAGAAAGATCCGCTAGAGCTAAGGTATCTTATGAAAGTCTAAGACTACTTAAGAAAAATGTTGAAGATGATTTCAATGCTGGAGTTATAACTAAAAGTGAAAGAGTTACTAGATTAAATTACGCTAACAAAAGAGGCGGTCATTTATGGGTAAACATATATGCAGCAACTATTGGAGCTGCTAACACTAAGTACTGGCATTGTATCATAACAGATAAGAACGGTAAAGAGATAAAAAGAGAAACAGGAAGCGACAGAATAGCTAGCTTACCCGTGACTCCTGAATCTCCTTGGAGTAATATTATGTTAGTATCTCTAGATACAGTTATAACGGATCAATTTAGTGTTAGAGTAATAGATGGATTAGGTACTCCTAAAGTAAGTAACTTTATTGTATATCCTGACCAAGATAAAAGAATCACAGAATCTTACTAAACATGGCAAAGTTCATTAAACTACCAAACAAAGAGATAATTAATTTAGACCATGTATTCAAGGTAGTTAAAAGAAATAACTATGTAAGATTTATAAAGAATGAAGAAGAGTCCTCGACAGTAGAATTATCTACTGAAGAGGCTGCTTCGATTTACTTTAAAGAGATAGAAACATTTCTAACTTATTAACTTGTTCAATAAAAATGACTGTTCAGTGTCAATGAACACAACAACAGGGTGAACTCACGCTTATTGGTGATATTAAACGGTAATTCTTATTCCTACCCTGTTGTTTTAACCTAAAATTAAAAACTATGCATGATTTCACTAAAGACTTAATAGACAAGCTATCCAAAGAGGTAGTAGAGCTAGAAGAAGAGATGCTAGATACTGAGAAATTAGTACTAATAGCACAAGAAAAGATTAAACAGAAAATAACAAACAAGCTAAGCGCAATAGAATTCTTAAAAAGCTAAATTAAAATTAAAAAGTTATGAACATCCAAAAAATAAACAGATTAAGAAAAGGTAACAGTCTAGTAGTTAAAGCAGTACTATCAGAAGACAAGCATCCTTACAGTTTAAACGTAATCTACAACAACGTAAATGATGTACTAGTTATCGATAAACTAGAGGTAGTACATAGAGGTAGCTTATTATCTACAGCAACAAGTATGTTGTTTATGAATGATCTACACAAAACAATTGAGTATTGTAGCTTTACATTAAATGGTAACCAATCATTTGAAAATATATTAGTAGGTAAGATAGATTATATAGCTATGTTTAACATAGACTCAAATACATCTTATTAAATTATAAACAAATTAAAACAATTATTATGAAAGTTAAGGATTTTATTACAGGATTATTTATTTTATTAGTAGTAGGTGCGATGTTAACAAGTTGCAAGAAAGAACCTGAAGCATGTGGGTGTGGTGTTGTAACCAGTAAAGGAGGAAGTTATTATTTTCCATATATTTATATTACAGATGAATGCTCAGGTGAAAACGTTAAAATAGACGTAGATAGAGATGAGATAGGTAGAATTTATAGGGGTCAGAATACTTGTAACTAATCAAACTGGTAACATGAAAGTTATAGCAGGTTGGATATTTGGATTATTAACAGGAATTGTAGTAGGAATTATAATAACAATGTAATGGGAAAGAACTTAAAAATAGAAACTGAGCTCACAGAATTAGAGCAGTCACACTTAATGGATGCATTAATAACCTGGGAAAATGAAGTTAACAAAAGACTTAAAGAAGAGTTAGCAGAAAATAAAGGTAACGTACCATTGTTTGGAGAAGGGTTTGCATCAAATCTAGTACATGACATAAAGATTAAATTAAACCTCAATAAAGGCATGGAAAAGAATGGAATAATTTCTTTAAATAACTAATAATAAGGGGTTTCGGCCCCTTTTAACTCTTTATTATGGTATCATTTATTACTAGTGCATTAATGGTTATAGTAACACTAATAGCAATAGCTGTTATATTTACTGAGAACCTATATTACATACAAAAAATAAAAGACTCTAAAGAAGAGTCAGAAACTAAAAAAGAAGAATTATGAATGGATTTTTAATTGCAGGATTAATATGTCTAGCAGCAAATATATTGTTCTGGATCTTTGCTAACTACAGCATTAAAGTAATTAGTGAAGCAGTAAGAGTTTATACAGCTGTAGGAATTGGGATGGTACTTATACCAATTTATTGGATAACAGAAGAGCCAATTGTAGAAGAGATAGCAATAGGTTATTTCATCGCATTCTTTACAGTCATTATAAATCAGATGATAGTGCTACCTCTATATCTTCACTTGTTCGGTCTAAAAGACAAGAAGTACAAGATTAAGAAAGGAGAACACTATTCAGGATATAGATTTAAACCTTTTATCAAGAAAAACAAACAAAGGGTAGAAGTGCTATTTAATGAAAGCTGTAGATATTACGGAACAGATCAGGTTAATAAACTATTTGGCTTTGGAAGTATATTTGTACACAAGAATAGTCACAGAATAGGGTGGAGATTTAATGTGGCTAGCGATAGCATAGAGCTATTTACTTATACTTATGTGAATAAAAAACGTACTATTGAACACTTAAAGTTTGTAGACATTAACAAAAAAGAGACTTTAGAACTTAAGTCAGATAAAAATTACTATCTAGGTGCTAACTATTTTCCATACTTTGGAGGTAAGGTTACAGCAACACATGATGTAGTCATATCTATAAAGTATCTAGATTAATACTAAATATTATGGACACTAATAAAGAACTATTAACAGTGCTAAAAGAGAATAAAGCACTAAAGGAAGACAATAGAGGACTAGAAAACAGGCTATTTGCTATAGAAGAGTGGCTAAGACATAGCCTAACTGATAACGAATCAGCAAAGCACATACTAGATTTATTCTTTAACGATTAAAATTAACCTAAAATAAAAAAGTATTATGAGCGTAGATGAAATGTTAAGAACTGCAACTGGAGAAGATGTTAAAATTACCACCAGATCTATATTATACATATGTGATTTAAGCAGAGATGGTATTGAAGTAATTAGAAGTATCCAATTTCCTACACAGTTTGAGGGATTAAATGCTTATGCAAATATTCATAACCCAGAAAGTCAATTAATTAGTGCCGATAACTATGATGATTTAATAAAAGATATGCATACATTGCATGAGCTGATGAAAAAAGATTCATGGCTAGAGTCACTAAGAGAAACAATTTAATTCAAGAACACTAAACTTATGAAGAATTTAATACTAATTACGCTAATCTTTGTGAGTTTAGTGTCTAAAGGACAAAGTACTATAAACATTACTAGTAATACTACTATAAATATTACCACTAATAATGACAATTACATAATAAGTAATGGTGTTGAATTGACTATAAACGGATCAGTTCATAATATATCAGGTAAGTTTACCTTACTAGGATGTGATGCTAGTATTAAAATAATTGGATCTTTTACAGGTAATTATAACTTCATAGAAATAGAAAGACACTGTGATGAATGTAGTAATTTAAATAACTTTACATATGTAGGATGGTTATACACCAATAGTTATTTAAGCGTAGCAGGTAATATAACATTTACAGATGTGGCTTGTATGACACCACTACCAGTAGAATTATTAAACATGGGTATTGACTGCAACAATAAGACTATAAATTGGTCAACAGTAGCAGAAATTAACAATGATTACTTTACAGTAAAGTATTCTAGTGATGCCGTAAATTGGGTTTCTATAGGAGAGGTAGATGGACAAGGTAACTCTTCAAAGACTGTTAAATATGATTACCCTATAACTACTAATGGTTATTATATGGTAGGTCAAACAGATTTTGATGGGACTAACGAGTACTTTGACATATTTTATTGTGGGAACATCGATGATGAGGTAGTACTAATAAGTACATACAATTTACTAGGTCAAGTAGTTAGTAATGGTACAAGAGGATTAGTAGTAGAATTATACAGTAATGGAACAACTAAAAAATTATTAAGATGAATAAAGTAGCCATATCATTAAAGCAGTTATCAACTGAAATAATATCCTCACATGATAAATTACACAAGTCAAAATTAGTGAGTGAAGAAAATATGCATCGTATTAATGATATACTGTATGAATTACTAGATGAAATAGATTGCCAAATAGAGTTATTAAAACAATAAACTAATAACGCTTAGGACCGTTATATGTTGCCCCCTCATTCATTTTTCGCTATCTGGATGAGGGGATTTTTATGTAAAATCTAAAATAAAAAAGGTATGGAAGAGAATAGAGCATACGAGTATTACATTGGAAAAAAAGAGAACGCAAGCTTTAAAGGAGTAACAATAACTAATGATAAAGATGTAAATGAGTTTGCAAGAAAGTTTTATCAAGAAGACCTAGGAATATATGAGAGCTTCTTCATAATGCTACTCGACAGAAAGCATAATGTAACAGGGTGGGCCAAAATAAGCCAAGGAGGTGTAGCAGGAACGGTTGTAGACTTAAAGATTATAATGAAGTACGCAATTGAATGCCTAGCATCATCGGTAATATTTGTGCATAACCACCCATCAGGAAGTCTAACAGCGAGTGACCAAGACATTAATATTACAAGAAAAGCAAAAGAAGCTTTAGAATTAATAGACATAAAGCTTTTGGATCACTTAATTATAACAGACAAATCAGATAATTCATTTATATCAATCATATAAACTAAACACTATGAAAATAATAAAAACAGAATCTAAAGATGGATACGTATCAAGTGTTCAAATACAAGTAGAAGATGACCTTAATATATGGTTTGACGTTTGGGCAGAAGATGTAGGAACAAGAACGGAGTTAACTGGAGATTGGAACAAGTATATATTCTTTAATAAGTCACTAGAATCAGGAAGAGTTAAAAGGTTTCAAGAGATAGACGGAATGTTTGAGAAGTGTCTTGAGTTAGCTATAGAAGAGTATGAAAGGTACCAAGAATTCAGAGCAGACGGTTATTATACGATGGCTAATGTTGGTGGTTATGAGATAGAATTAAGTAATGACGGATCATGTGCAAGACTTAAAGATTCTTATGGAAGTACTAATCCTCAAATAACTGATTGGTTAGTTGTTGAGAATGTAAACCACGAAGAGAGAGACTTCGAGACTATTCCAACTATCGACCCTAAAGGATATCATATACCTCTAAACCTAGTAATAAGTTTTTAATAAATCCAAATATAAATTATGAGCATACAAGAAAAAATTAAAGATATAGCTGTCTACTTTAGAAAAAAGCTAATAACAGGTGACTACGAGTTTATAGAATGCAGTGAGTACAGAGCAACTATAAAAGTAGAAGGATATAACATTGATTTGTGGATAGGTAATGAAATTAAACATAACTTATCAATCTATCCATCAGAGACTATACTAAATAATGATATAATATTTAGAGGAGAGGACGACAGAATCAAAGTTTGGGACTCTCTTAAGCCTTACGTAAAAGAATACAGAAAGAAAGAAAATCTAAAAAAACTCAAAGAGATTAAAAGCGAGATTGAGAAACTACTTTAATAAATACAACTATGGGAGCAACAGAAATTGTAGAACTAGAAATAGAGTTTAATGAAAAAGAGTACTACGTAGAGGTTGAGGTTGAGGGTATAATGACTGATGAAAGTTTTGACCATGAGTTCGGTACAGAAGTACAGTGGGGCCAAGAAGTAGTTGAAGCTAAGATGGTTAGTTGTCTAGATGAAGATGACAAAGAAGTCACAGATAAAGAAACCTTGGATTTTATAAATAAATATATAGAAGGGGAAGAATTTGAAGACGTTGAATTCGACTTTTACGAAGACTATTAAACCCAAAAGCACTATACAGCAAGTTTAATATTTTGGATTGAAATACAAAAGTTATGAAAACACCACTACAAGAATTAATGGAGTATATGGAGCAAAACCAATACTTTATCGGAAATGATTTGTTAGCTAAGTATAATGAGTTAATTGAAAAGGAAAAACAAGAGTATATTAGTTGCTGGATTAGAGCATATACTAAAGATATGTTAAACCCATTTAATAGAAAGTTTTACTACGATTTAGCAGAGCAAGATTATTACACTTTGATTAACCCATTAGGCAAAATATAGTTACGCATAATGACTAGGCTATAAACTGTAGCCTTATACAAATACAGTTTTAATCTAGCACTATGTAGCTATGGTTTTATAGCCTTTGTTGTAGTGCGTTAATTAATTAGAAAATGGTACAAATAGCATACGAAACAAAAGAACTTGGATTTTGGACAATACTTGCAACTTGGAGACAAGGGCTAGGCGGTTATGTAGATAGTGAGGGTTTCGTTCTTAATGTAGAAGATGCACTTTGGATTGAAAAAGTGTAATGCACTACAACATTGAAATAATAAACTGCCCTTTAGGGTTGTTATTATAGAATGTTAAAAGCCGTTTTAATGGCTTTAGTTTTTAACAACAAAAAAAAGGGTATAACAATCAAGTTATACCCCTTGTTACTCTCGTAACTATCCACACTATAAGCCAAAGTTTTTACGAACCAAAAGAAACAGTACCACCACTGTTAGTATCAATTGTTCCAACAAATTCTCTTACTATTTGAGCTTGTTTACCAGCAAATGTAACAGTGTAACCGTTTTGCCCTTGTAACTCACCCTCTAATACTTCATTAGCTATTGCATCTACTGAAGCATCTTTACCCATAATCTCATCAAAACCTAAAACAAAAGCTTTATTATCTGCTGTTTCTTTGTTATAAGTTTCAAAGATTACTACTAAACCACAAGATTCAACATACTCGTTAATTCCATAAGCTTTAGTCTTTTCCATTTTAGGACAAAATACCTCAAGAGTAGTTTCGTATGCTATAGATCCGTTTTCTCTTGAACCCTCACTAGAATAAGATTTACCCTCTAATTCTCCCTCAATTTCGTAAAATTTATCATCTGTGCTAGATAAAGTAACCGCTGTATAAGCGTATTCTCCAGCAACTGTAGAAGCTGTAAAGCTAGTTATATCATCTTTATTGATAACATAAACTGACTTTATACCACCTCTTCTATTCTCATCAGCACAAGCTAATAGAATATCTGTTGTAATTTCTGCCATTTTATTTAATATTATAAGTTAAAAAATACCCCCCACTAAGGAGGGGCTTTTATTTCTTAGAAGTAGAAAGAGATT
>ENA-UZWU01014976-UZWU01014976.1-metagenome-genome-assembly--contig:-Day-4--1m-contig-14976_pt1 | contig 13741 bp, 9 predicted proteins | sample MGYA00260345_ERZ794905 | MGnify/ENA metagenome assembly ERZ794905
CTGAGCTAAAACCAGATGAATTAATACGTATTAGATCCTCACTAAATCGAAATGGCACAACATCCGTAAAGTTGTACAACGTATTCAAATAAGGAACACCCAATGTCAGGTCATCAACAACAAAGGCACCTGTTGGAATGATTTTACCAGCTTTGGAGGATACGTGTACATAACCGTTAGCTTTTCCACTAAAAGGCGAAAAAACATCGCTTGTAAGCCCTGCGATTAACGACATATTATAATCTGAAAAAGCAACATCAACCTCCCAAGTGGGAACGGCATTTTCGACACCTAATGTTCCAGTAGCTAGAAAAACATCCTTCCCATCATCAGAGATTTGCAATGCCAATTGATAGTCCTGATTTTCTTTGTTTGATTGGAGTTTAAGCACTGCCTCTCCAAGAGCTACGCCATTTAATGCCAAATCGGATAAATGCAAGTTAGAGTTTCCTCCAAAACCAGATGGCGATTGGCGGATATTGAGGAATCCATTTACGATTCCTTCCCAACGGTCTTTTTGAAAAGACAGCAAATCACTCATATAAATGTTGAAAAATTTCACATCAACAGCAAAGGCGTCACTCCCCTTTTGACTGGCATCAGCAATAATGGAGGAATTTTCTGTCATAAAGTTTAGATTACTAAACGCAAAGTCGCTTGTACTCGCAGCAACCAAAGTAGGGTTGCCATTTTGATTGTCAATGGTCCAGCGCTCATTGTTAAAGAAAAGTTCTGCATCCTGAATTTCTAAAATAGCTTGGGCTGAATCATTAACAGTAAACGATGTATTGATAATATTAAGATCTTCAGCTCCCTTTGCAGAAGTGAATTCAATGCGACCATACAATTTATCTAATACCTGTGCATTAATCCATTTGACATCAAAAAAATTGGCCTTAGGGGTGGCAATTTCGTCAATACTAATATTTGAATGATAGATGGGTTGTTTGGTGTCAATTTTCAATGACAAGCCGTTTAATTGGGTTTTGTTTATAGCAATATTAGGGGCACGGATTTCAAGTTTAAAAAGGGCATCATCTGGCTTAATGCTGCCTTTTATAAATGTATTATTATCCAATGATACAACCCCTCCAAAAAGAGCAGACGCAATCTTTCCTCGCAAGTTGAAGTTAAAATCGACATGTTGGTTGGGAGAAGTAGGAATGGGTTTATAGCTTTCAAACTGACTGCCTAACGCATTTTTGGCAAGGACTCCTAACGCTGAGGGCTTAAAGTTTCCAATCAATATACCTGTGGCCACATCTTCAGAATTTATATTTACAACACGAAGTCCATTTGTAATCCTGGATTGTGCGGATAGCGATGAAAACAAATAGGTTTCGTTTGGTGTTTTAAGTGCGCCCTGATCGATATATAAATCCCCTATCATTTCGTCAATATTGTTTCCTTGTAAAGCCAAATCAACAGAACCAGAAAAGACACCGTCAATGCCATCGGACAACCAACCCAAAGCACTAAAATCGGCGTGCTGGATATCGGCATTGAAAGAAAAACTACGCGTTTCCGAAGCAAAATCTACTTGACCATTTAAATCAATTGCGATAGATTCATCCGCAATATTCATATTTCCCAAAAAGAATTTAGGGTTAATCGTTCCTTCTAATACCAAAGTATCGTAGCTGTATTCACGGTAATTAAAATTTGTAAGTTCCCCGCTGATTGCTGCATTAAGATTGGACAAATCAAAACCATTTCCAGAGACAACAACACCAAGTCCGGTGCGCCCAATTGTTGGAACAGCAGCAAGTTGACCAATGTCAAAACCATTGGAAAAAAGATTAATTGAATAGTCACGTATTTTTTCGTCAAAAGTAAACGAGGCACTGCTCTGCATGCGACCAAGTGCCGTTATTAGGTCGGCCTTGATATTCCATAATTTATCATCAAGTGTCACTTTAGAATTAGTAGAAAAATCGCCCATACGCTTTAAAAACCCAGCTACTTCCGCAGACAACGTAAATGGAATGGAATCGGGATTATCAGCTGTAACTAACTTCAAATCAATCTCTATAGACCTGCTGTACACATCAAAAATATTTTTTATTTTCCCATCAAGACCAACTGTAGTATTCTGATGATTGATTTGAACGCCTTGCGTATTAAAATCTTTAACAAAGCCATCGATATCTCCTTTTAGCTTAATGGATTTGCCTTTCCAATTTGGAATGATTTTTTTTAGATCAGACACACCAATTGAAGAAGGCTTAAGTCCAACACTAAGGTTTACTTTATCTGCAAAATCTTTTAATCCCCCCTTGGGGTAAGCAAGACGAATATCCATATTAAGCACACTTTCTTTGGTTTGAACAACTGCATTTTCCAATAACATACTGGTTGGGGAAAATTGATATTTTCCAGTAAGCGAAGTTAGTGCCGTATCATTCCAATTTGTTTCAGCATTAAGCTGCTTAATATCAGCGCTAATTACATTTCCATCAAGGCGAAAGTTTTGAATATCAGCATTAAGTGCTGTAAATCGCTGTACATTTCCGCTGCTGATATTTTGATTTTGGATACGTATAGAAGCATCTACCAGACTTATTGAAGCGGCAACAATTTCAGTTTTTGCTTTGGTGCTTTCATCAGAACTAAAACGATCAAAAAACTGGTTTACATTGGACTCACTTTCGTTTTTGTAGAGGGTACTATTGAACCTCACATCTTTTAAAAACATATTCCCTAAATCATTATCTCCTTGCAAGATTGCTCTTAGTCGCAGGGTATTTAAACGAGCATAGCCCACATAAAGAAGCGTGTCTTGTTTATGGTCATAAGCCAATATGTCGTGTAGCTTAACATATCCAAAAGGGGATACTTGTATACTGCTAATATCAATATTAGCGCCAAAGCGTTCATTGATATTTTTTGTGAAACGTTGTCCCAAATACGTTTGGGTTAGCGGCAGCATTAAAACAAAGACTACCAACAACATAAAAAGTAAAATAGCAGCAATGATGCGTCTTATTTTCTTTTTTATGGGAGGCTTCTTTTCCAAAGTGTTAATTTTGTGCTTAATTATTTATTTTGGCAACTATCATTTTAGGCATTGAAACTTCTTGCGACGACACGGCAGCTGCGGTGCTTGTCGATGGCAAATTACGTGCCAACGTCGTTTCGCAACAGCTTGAACATGAAAACTACGGTGGCGTCATTCCAGAACTGGCATCCAGAGCTCACGTAGAACGCATTGCCGCTGTTGTGGAAACTTCACTGTCAAAAGCAAATATCGATAAAAAAGACCTAACCGCAGTAGCCTATACCCAAGGTCCTGGCCTTCTTGGATCCTTGCTTGTTGGAAATGCTTTTGCAAAATCGCTTTCTCTTGCACTAAACATACCTCTTGTAGCTGTGCATCATATGCAAGCACATTTACTAGTACACTTCATTGACGATGCCTTTCCAACACCCAGCTTCCCATTTCTAGGGCTAACTGTTTCTGGCGGACATACACAGCTTGTGTGCGTTGATAACGCTTCTTCTTTTCATGTTTTAGGTGAAACACTAGACGATGCAGCCGGAGAAGCATTTGATAAAACAGGTAAAATGCTAGGACTGCCCTACCCCGCTGGACCCATCATGGACAAATATGCCGCACTTGGTACACCAAAATTTACTTTTGGAAAACCAACTGTTGCCGATTTAAACTTTAGCTTTAGTGGGCTTAAAACAAGTGTATTATATTTCTTAAGATCTGCTCAAGACAAAGACCCAGATTTTATTAAAAATAACCTCTATGATTTGTGTGCTTCTATTCAAGCCTCGATCGTAGCTATACTAGTTGAAAAAGTAAAAACGGCCGTTAAACAAACAGGTCTTAAACAAGTTGTTTTGGGAGGTGGTGTATCTGCCAACAGCGGATTGCGAAAAGCGCTTGAAAATTGTGATGTGGAATTGTTCCTACCACCACTACCCTACACTACTGACAATGCGGCCATGATTGCCATGGCTGGCTACCTAAAATATAACGAAGGCACACTTGACACCCTGTCCAGTGAACCAAAAGCAAGAATGTCCATCTAATGCAACAATTCTTCACACCCGATATAGATCTAACATCAGAAAGCTACAGTTTCAACGAAGTTGAAAGCAAGCATATAGCCAAAGTGTTACGTAAAAACACAGGGGACTTATTGCATCTAACCAATGGAAAAGGACAACTTATAAAAGCCAAACTTAGTATGGTTAGTCCAAAAAACTGTGTTGTTGAGCTTTTGGAAATCAAAGAAATTCCAGCTTCCAAAACTGCCATTCACATGCTTGTAGCCCCCACCAAAAACATCAGTAGATTTGAATGGTTTTTGGAAAAAGCAACAGAACTTGGTGTTTATAAAATTACTCCTGTGCTTTGTGATAGAAGTGAAAGAAAACACATTAAACACGAACGCTTCGAAAAGATTATTCACGCAGCATTAAAGCAGTCCTTACGTGCTTATGCCCCAATACTAGAGCCCTTAACGCCACTTAAGGAAATAGAAGTTGATAGACCAACTTTTATGGCGCACTGTGAAGACAGCCCAAAAGAAAGCTTAAAAAGTGCTGTAAACGGACAAGCCAATTGCAGCATACTTATCGGTCCAGAAGGTGATTTTTCCAAAGCCGAAATAGCATGGGCAAATGAACAAAACATAACAGCTGTACATCTTGGTAGCAATAGGCTACGAACGGAAACAGCTGCATTAGCAGCATTGCATACTGCATTGCTCATGAATCAATAATAATTTTTTAACTTAGATGTGTGAATGCAAATAACCTTACCCGTGGAATTGTCCAAGCTTTCCTTATCATTGTTGGGCTTGTAGCACTATTTAATCTTATCATGATGGCACAGTCCCTATTGGGGTATGTGTTTTTAGCAATTGTTGTCTCGCTTGTTGGTCAGCCCATAAAGGGGTTTTTCAAAAAGAGGCTTAAATTTAAAAACACCCTTGCAACATTTGTTACGCTCTTGGTGCTATTGTTGCTTATTCTTGGGCTCGGTTCCTTAATTGTACCGGTTATTACAGCGCAAGCACAAAACTTATCACTGCTTCATATTGACCAGTGGGAGGCTGACTTGCTCAGGCTGGTTTCAGACTTAGATATGTATTTTGATAAATACGACATAAATCTCACAGAAAGTATTAATGAATTGCTATCCAAAGTTGATTTTAGCTTCCTTCCCAACTTGTTAAATGGTTTTTTAGGTTTTTTAGGCGGATTTACCATTGCATTATTTTCTGTTTTATTCATCAGTTTCTTTTTGCTTAAAGACAGTTCGCTGTTGTTGAGAAGCATCTTACTCGTATTTGCTGATGACAAAAAAGAACGCATTGAGCGCTCATTTACTAGAGTTGTTACTTTATTATCCCGTTACTTTTCTGGGATACTGCTACAAATAACCATCTTGTTCTTATTTTACTCGGGTGTACTGCTGATTTTTGGCATTCCAAATGCCTTAACCATTGCGCTCATATGCGCCTTATTTAACATCATCCCCTATATCGGTCCACTCGCTGGTGCCGTTTTAATGATTATACTAACCATGGTCAGCAACCTAGACGCAGACATAGCCAGTGTAATTGTACCCAAAACCATCTATGTTTTTATTGGTTTTGTAATTGGTCAGCTTATAGACAACTTCTTTTCACAACCTTATATTTTTTCAAAGAGCGTCAAGTCACACCCTCTTGAGATATTTCTTATTATTATCCTAGCTGGGCTATTAGCAGGTCCATTGGGTATGCTGTTGGCGGTGCCATTATACACTGTTTTAAAAGTGATTTTGAGTGAGTTCTTCAGTGAAAATAGAGTGGTCAAGGAATTAACTAAAAACATGTAATTATGTTGTACATAAACACTGAAACCATAGCTGGTAAAGAAATTATTGAATGTTTAGGAATGGCACGTGGCAGTACGGTTCGTTCTCGCAACATCGGTAGAGACATCTTCGCTTCAATTAAAAACATTGTAGGCGGTGAAATTGAAGAGTACACCAAACTACAAGCAGATGCACGCGAACAGGCCTTACAACGCATGCTTGACGATGCAAACCGTATGGGAGCCGATGCAGTAGTAAATGTTCGATTTACAACATCTGTTGTTGCACAAGGTGCTTCTGAAATTTTAGCATTTGGTACCGCAGTTAAAACAAACTAGATGAATCGCATTATTTGGATAGCTGTTATTGTAGCTGTAATATTTGCTATTATTAACCGAATTCGTCAAAAAGAAAAAGAAGATTTTGACCAACGTGATAATTAGTTGGCGGATTGCTTTTGATAACGTATTTTTGCCGGCGCTTTATAACCTTAAAGGAGAGGTGCCAGAGTGGTAATGGAGCAGATTGCTAATCTGTCAACGCGTAAGTGTTGCCTGGGTTCGAATCCCAGTCTCTCCGCAAATTGCTCAAGTTTTTTGAAATTTCTAAAAGATTTTCAAAAAGCTTTGATGTTAAATAGAAAAATTAGGTCGCGTACCTGCATGACGCTCGCCTAGACGGAACGGTCAGGGCTGGCAGGGCTCAGCTGGATTAGCGCATTCCGATTTCCAATTGGAACGGTCAAGTTCAGAAGAGTAGCGCTAAGAGTAAAAGGTCGCGTAGCTCAGCTGGATTAGCGCATTCCGATTTCCAATCGGAACGGACAAGTTCAGAAGAGTAGCGCTAAGAGTAAAAGGTCGCGTAGCTCAGCTGGATAGAGCATCTGCCTTCTAAGCAGACGGTCCTAGGTTCGAATCCTAGCGCGATCACTACCCCTTCTCATCATGTTTACCGTCTATATCTTATACTCAAAATCTTTAGACCGCTATTATACTGGTCATACTGTCAATATTAAAGATAGGTTTTTAAGACACAATTAAGGAAGAAGTAAGGCTTATGTCATTCAGGGTAAGCAACTCGAAGGTGGTAGCTGCTAATGAGCTTTTCAACCAACACCTTTTTAATTGTTTCAATTTCACGAAGCGTAATATTAGCTTCCAAAAATTGTTTTTCATCTATCAGACGTTGCACAATCTTATCTACAAAGGCAATAATTTTCTCTGCCGTGGGCTCTTTTAAACTTTTTGAAGCTGCCTCTACTCCATCAGATATCATAACAATAGCTGTTTCTTTTGAGAAGGGCTTGGGGCCTGGGTATTGAAATTCTTCAATATCTACTTCAACATTGTCTTGCTTTGCCTGTTGATAAAAATAAAGCACGGTTGTTGTCCCGTGGTGTGTGCGTATAAAATCAACAACCCTATCTGGCAACTTCGCCTTTCTAGCTAGTGTAATCCCATGCAAAACGTGCTCAATGATGATTTTAGCACTTACTTCAGAAGAAAGATCATCATGCGGGCTATAAGAAGCTTGGTTTTCACTAAAAAAAACGGGGTTCTTCATCTTACCGATATCATGATACAAGGCGCCAACCCTAGTAAGTAATGTGTTGGCATCAATGGCATTTGCGGCAGCCTCGGCTATGTTGGCTACTTGCAAGGAGTGCTGAAATGTTCCAGGGGCTTTATCGGCTAACTCACGAAGAAGCTTACTGTTGGTGTCGGAGAGCTCCAGCAAAGAAGCATCGGATACCAAACTAAATACTTTTTCGAAAATATATATTAGTGGTTGAACGAATAAAATCGCTAAACCATTAACTACAAAAAGCAACAGCACGTCATATGACAACTGATTCAAGTTACCATCGTGAATAAGGGTAAAAGCAATATAAGAAACAACATATAATCCAACAATAAGCCCTACTGAAATAAACAACTTAGCACGTCGATACAAGTCATTTACGGTGAGTGACGCCAAAATACCAGCCATCATCTGTAAGAACATAAACTCAAAGCTGTTGGGTACTAAGAAGGCAATGAGAAAAAGCGCAATCATTAGAGAAAAAAGCGCAATACGTGTATCAAAAAAAGTACGCAAAAGCAGGGGTAGCATACAAATGGGAACTGCATAGACGTATAATGGATTTACATCTACAACTACTTTAGTCAGCAAGACCATCAGCAATATATTGACACACAAAAAAGTAGTCCGTTTGTTGTTTTCAAAGACCAAAGGCCTTGTTCGCCATAAGAAAACAAAAAGAAGTAATACAGGGATAATAACCAGCAATGCATACCCTAAAATAATCCAAGCGGTATTGGAATGTGTCCATGTTTGAGACTCATATTCAAGCTGAAGGGACTGTAATATTTTAAGCTTTTCCCCTTCAACAACTTCGCCTTTTGCAATGATTCGCGTTCCTTTAGTAACCAACCCACGAATGGGTACTATACCTGCCACTGCTTCCGTACGAAATTGTGCGGTTAGGGCTTCGTTATAAGAAACATTGGGTGTTATCAAAGAGAATAAATACTGTATGCTCGCATCTGACAAAATACCAAGTCCTGCTTCAGTCAATTGATTTTCTAATGCATTTTTAACATCAACATCAGCATATAAATCTCCAAGTTTTATAGTTTTTTTTCTTGTGCTATTTACGACTGCGACCTCCTCTTCAAATAAAGTCTCAGAAAAGGATACAACGCCAATTTCATACATGGCTTCAATAGTAGTTCTCCAATTAACGAAAAGGGCATTAGACGCTTCGCTGGCAGGAAGTGCTGCAACATATTGATCAAAAGCATCCAAGACGGTTGGAACTACTTCTTGGCTTACTGAAAAGTAGCGCGGAATATTTGCCTTTAAACGGGTTCTTTCTTCTTCTAATTCGACTTGTGTTTTTTGAATGGGAAAATCATAGGGAGCCAAGAGTGTTTCATATTGCCAAGGCTTGCCCGCCTGTATCTCATATTGAAAGCTTCCCGCCCTCGGAAGTAAATACACAACCACACCTACTACTAGCAAACACAGTAGTATCTTGTAAAGTATGGCTTGAAATCTGTAAAAGAGCGACATAAAAAAGATTTAAACAAAAATACCACTTTTCAACATACAGCAACAAGGTCTTCATTTTATCTTTACTTTTGGATTATGACGTATGGCATTTGTGGGTTGAGTTTGGTTCCGCTGCGTGAAGTTGGTCAATTTGACGCACCGCTGATAAGTGAGGTGTTATATGGTGAGTTATTTGAGGTCATTAACACCAAGAAGAAATGGAGCAATGTCAAGCTTGCAGACGGTGCGGTGGGTTGGATCGACAACGCACAATACATCGGCATTACAGATGAAGAATTCGCTAAGCTGTCCAAGCAAGAGCCTAAAACAGCTGTTGATTTGGTCGAATTTATTTTAAAAGACAACGATATACTATTCCCCATTTCTATTGGAAGTACTATAGAGAACTGTGCGTTTTTAGGACATCGTTTTGAAGGCCAGACTTCAGGTGCTTCGGTTCAAAAGAAAAATATTCCTCAAACTGCCTTTACTTTTCTAAACACTCCTTATAGAAAAGGAGGTAAATCACCCTTTGGTCTTGATGAGGCGGGTTTTACGCAAATCGTTTATAAACTTTGTGGGGTGACGCTACCTAGAACAGCAGCAGAACAATCAGCGCTTGGAGAGGTGCTTAGTTTTATTGAAGAGTCTGAACCCGGTGATTTGGCTTTTTTCGATGACGAGGAAGGTACTATTATCCATATTGGTATTGTGCTTGAAAACAACCATATCATTCATGCGGCTGGACAAGTGCGAGTAGATCGGTTGGATCAAACGGGCATCTTTAATGTTGAAAAAAATACACACACACATCAACTTAGGCTTATCAAATCTATCGCATAAAAAAACCCCGCATAGCGCGAGGTTTTATTTTTTGAAAAAATATATTAGAGACTGTCTAACAAATCTCGGTACTTTTTAAAATTGGTAGTATCTCCAATGGTTCCGAATATATTTTTAAGTGTGGTCAATGCATCAGCATTTTTAGGATTTATGGATACCAATGTTTCTAAATAAGGCACAGCTTCAAGGAAAAGACCTTCTCGCTTCTGCTTTAAGACATCATATTTTCTGTTTTCTGAAGCTGAATTTCCTAGCGCATTCATCTGTTCAACAATTTCTGCCTCCCCTTCTAAAATAACTGAGGCTAAGTTGAGGTATGTAGCTTCATAGTTAGGATCCAACTCAATCGCCTTTTTGTAATAAGAAATTGAAGTCTCACGGTTTCCTTTATTGCCATTCACAACACCCAAATTATAATACAAAACTGCATTGTTTGGGTCTTGTGCTATGGCTTCTTCCATAAGCGATGCAAAACGTACCTCATCACCAATTTTATTATATAAATCTGCTTCCGTCAAAATCAAACCAACATCTTTGGGAGAAATTGCGCGAGCGTCTTTTACAGCTTGCATGGCAGCTTCATTATCTCCTTTTTGCACATAAATTAATGCAATGTTTTTTACAATTTCTGGTAGTTTAGAATCAGAGAGTTCTTCACGTAGGTTTGTGAACTCTTTCGTTTTTTTATAAATCACATAGGTTTCAGCATCAGGCAATTCAGTTTCTTCTCCAGAAGAAACTTCAGTTGCGTAATATCTTGTCGTACGCCCCTCATAATTAAGGTCTTTAAGTTGCAAGTAATAAGACAGTGAAGTGTCGTAGTCTCCTCCATTCACTGCGCTAGAAGCTGCATAGTATAAATAATCTTTGTTATTTGCAGGGTCTAATTCGTAGGCCGTATGTAAGAGCTTAGAAGCTGCTACATATTCATCACGACTATTCAAATCAACAGCTTCATTAATTAAGTCATTTGTCAGGCTTGAAACGTTACCTTCAATAAGCGAAGAGTACTTTTTTAGGTTAGCACTTTCCTCAATGGAATTGGTCTTATCAAATGCGTCGATAGCTTCGTTAAAGGCTTTGGTTTTCTGCTTTGAAATACCAAGCAAATAATAGTAGTGCGAACTGTATTTTGCCTCTGCATTTTCAATCAGGGGTTGCATTTCATCTAAGGCAACTAGTGCCTTTTCATAAAGACTTGCATCAACTATTTTTTGAGCTGCTCTAAGCTCCTTTTTTTGTGCCACAGCCGTATAAGATATTAGGGCAGCTAGAAGCACAGGGAAATAAAATTTCATATTAAGTAGTTTATGAATTATCGTTATTATCTTCTATAGTTACATCAATGTCATCAACGTCTTGAATCTCGTCCTCATCGTTCATTACCTTGGCTACTGCTGCAATAGAGTCATCGTCCTTTATATTAATCAGACGGACGCCTTGTGTGGCGCGACCCATTACACGAAGTGTATCTACACCCAGTCGTATGGCAATTCCTGAACGGTTGATAATCATCAAGTCATCTCCGTCATTAACATTTTTTATCGCAACCAAATTACCGGTTTTTTCAGTTAGTGAAAGGGTTTTTACTCCTTTACCACCACGGTTGGTTATACGATAGTCGTCCAAATTGGAACGTTTTCCGTAGCCGTGCTCGGAAACCACCAGAATGTCAGAATCTAAATCATTTACAGTAACCATGCCAATAACTTCATCATGGGCATCTTTGAGGGAAATTCCTCTTACTCCAGATGCATTTCTTCCCATTGGACGGGTCTTGCTTTCCTCAAACCGAATGGCCTTACCAGACTTCACTGCTAAGACAACCTGAGATAAACCAGTAGTGAGTTTGGCTTCAAATAATTCGTCTCCTTCACGAACCGTAATCGCATTTATACCATTGGTTCTTGGTCTTGAATATTGTTCTAAAGAAGTCTTTTTAACTTGACCTTTTTTGGTAGCCATCACAACAAACATACTGTTGATGTATTCTTCATCCTTTAGGTCTTGCGTACAAATGAAGGCTTTCACCTTGTCATCTTGTTCAATATTAATAAGGTTTTGGATGGCACGTCCTTTGGCTGTCTTGCTTCCTTCAGGAATTTCAAACACGCGCAACCAGAAACATTTCCCCTTTTGGGTGAAGAACAACATATATTGGTGGTTGGTACCAACAAATAAGTGCTCTAAAAAGTCTTCGTTACGGGTAGTTGATGCTTTCTGGCCCACTCCGCCCCTATTTTGTGTACGGTATTCCGCAAGCGGCGTTCTTTTGATATAACCTGCATGAGATATGGTAATCACCACTTTCTCGTCAGGAATCATGTCTTCAACACGGAAACTTCCTCCAGCATATTCGATTGTAGATCTGCGTTCATCGCCATACTTGTCCTTCACTTCATGAAGTTCAGTTTTGATGATGCTCATTCGACGATCTTTCTTGTCCAGAATGTCTTTTAAATCCGCTATGGTTTTCATCAATTCATCAAACTCATTACGCAACTTATCCTGCTCTAGGCCGGTTAGTTGACGTAAACGCATCTCAACAATAGCTTTCGCTTGAATTTCTGTTAGCTCAAAAGTGTCAATTAATTTTTTACGTGCCTCATCTGCATTTGCAGAGGCTTTTATCAAAGCAATAACTTCATCAATATTGTCCGAAGCAATAATAAGCCCTTTTAAAATGTGCGCGCGCTCCTCTGCCTTACGCAATTCGTATTGTGTACGGCGTACAACAACCTCATGGCGATGCTCCACAAAATGGTGAATCATATCTTTGAGGTTCAACATTTGTGGTCGGCCCTTAACAAGTGCAATATTATTTACACTAAAGGAAGATTGTAATGCTGTGTATTTGTACAACATATTGAGTACGATATTTGGAATCGCATCACGTTTAAGTACATAGACAACACGCATCCCCTTACGGTCAGACTCATCGCGGATATTAGAAATACCCTCAATTTTTTTGTCGTTAACCATTTCGGCTGTCTTGCGAATCATGTCAGCCTTGTTTACTTGATAAGGGATTTCAGTAACGATAATACATTCGCGACCGTTCAACTCTTCAATTTCTGCTTTACCACGAACAACAACTCGGCCTCTTCCTGTATGGAAGGCTTCTTTCACACCTTCATAGCCATAAATAACGCCACCAGTTGCGAAATCTGGCGCTTTGATATGCTCCATCAAACCGTCAATATCAATCTCAGGGGTATCAATGTATGCAATGGTTCCATTGATAACCTCCGTAAGGTTGTGAGGTGGCATATTGGTTGCCATACCCACAGCAATACCAGAAGCCCCATTGATAAGCAAATTAGGAACCCTTGTGGGCATTACGGTTGGCTCTTTTAAGGTATCGTCAAAATTTAATTGATGGTCAACGGTATCTTTATCGATATCGGCCATCATGTCTTCTGATATTTTTTGTAGACGTGCCTCTGTATAACGCATGGCAGCCGGGCTATCCCCATCAACAGATCCAAAGTTACCTTGGCCATCAACCATCATGTAGCGTAAACTCCAAGACTGGGCCATACGCACCATGGTATCATAAACCGATGTATCGCCGTGAGGGTGATATTTACCTAAAACTTCCCCAACGATACGTGCAGATTTTTTATAGGATGAATTTGCTTTGACTCCCAATTCATGCATGCCGAAGAGCACACGACGGTGCACAGGCTTTAGTCCATCTCGAACATCTGGCAGTGCACGTGACACAATGACCGACATAGAATAGTCGATATAAGCCGACTTCATTTCGTCTTCAATATTGATTGGAATCAATTTATCTTCAGTAGCCATTAGATATTTAATTTAATAAGGTGACATAATTGCTAAAATACATATTCATCGAATGAATATATGCTAATTTAATGGCTATTTTCTTATAATTTATTAACAAACTATATTGGAAACTTATGTGAAATATTTTGCCTGTTTTATTTGTAATTCAAAAAAAAAATTTGTCTATTCGTTATGTGTCTGGTTCAGTTTTTGAACACAGTACTTAAAAAAAGC
>ENA-UZWU01011578-UZWU01011578.1-metagenome-genome-assembly--contig:-Day-4--1m-contig-11578_pt1 | contig 13701 bp, 14 predicted proteins | sample MGYA00260345_ERZ794905 | MGnify/ENA metagenome assembly ERZ794905
CATATTACAACTTCAGTAGAAGCAATTGGGCGTAAACTTATGCCTGGTGATGTTATAGAACTGCCTCACTTAAAAGATGAATATGCTATGAATGATTTTAGCGTAGCACTAAAACGCTTTTATGTTATTGAAGATATTAACAGAGCCGCAGAAGGATTTTCGCCAACTTGGTATCCACACTTATATAGACTTAAATTAAAACAAATAGTAGATAGTCAAGAGTACAAAGATATACTTGACTTACCGGCAAGTGAAGACTATCCAGAAGATGGCACATTACGTGATGTATTATCAACATTTGAAGCAGAAATGAATGTTAATAATGCTGTAGTTGCAGAAGCTGAAGCCAATACACCAAAAAGTGGTTATGATGTTGACGAAAACTTTTATACCCTTGCAGTTGATGAAAATACCGGTAGGAAAAAAGTTCAGCAAGTTGCCGAAGATGGCAGTACAATTACTGATAATGCAACACCTGCTGCACACGGTTATAAAGGACTATTAATTGGTGACGAATTTGCTCCTAACGGTAGTAGCTTTGCTAGTGGTATTAGTTTTCCACTAGACAGTACAGAAGGTGATTATTTTTTACGCACAGACTTTTTGCCGCAACGTATGTTCCGATATAGCGGTAAGCGTTGGCTCAAAGTACACGATGTTAAGAGAGCTCCAATGAATAATAGTACTACACAAACACTACGTGGATCGTTCATTAATGACATAGATACGTTTATTTACGACAGACATATTGCACAGGACTTTGTTCGTTTAGATATAGGCGATACTATAATCAATACTGAAATTGCATACACAACTGCAAAATATGTACAGTTAGAATATACATCAGACACTGGTGATGGCGCATTAAGATTAAATTATGTTGTTGCAGATAACGCAGGAATGATTACAAGTTATGATGATAATGGAACACAGCGTGTACGTATTACATTACCTGCTAATTCTATAAAAGACGAAGGGCTGTACAGTTTAACACTACACAACGAAAGAACGCAACAGCGTCAAGCAATATCACAAGTATTAAAACCTAAGGCAGATAACTAATGGCTGAACATTTTTATGACGGACAAATAAGAAAGNNCTGTTTAGTAACTTCAGTTATCAAACAGGTGACGGCACTGAAAAACAAGTACCTGTAATATATGGAGATTTAACCCGTCAAGTTGGCTCTATTCTTAGAGATAATTCAGAAAATAAAATACCTAGTGCGCCGCGAATGGCAGTCTACATTACTGGATTAGAACTAGATAGGGATCGTACTAGCGATGCAAGCTACGTAAACAAGCGTCACGTAAGAGAACGTGCTAAAGACGCAAACGGAGATTACACCGACGTACAAGGGCGACAATACACTGTAGAGCGCCTAATGCCTACTCCGTATAAGTTAACTATAAATGTTGATATATGGTCAACAAACACTGATATGAAACTACAGATTATGGAGCAAATATTAATGCTGTTTAATCCTAGTTTAGATATACAAACAACTGATAATTATCTAGACTGGACTAGTTTGACTACAGTAATGTTAGATAGTGTTAACTTTAGCTCACGTTCAATTCCAGTAGGAGTTGATAGTGAAATTGATGTTGGACAAATGACATTTAGTACACCAATTTATATTAGTCCTCCTGCTAAAGTTAAACGCCTCGGTGTTGTTACTAATATTGTTACAAGTATTTTTGACGGTGACGGATATTACGATTTTGAGAAAATGCTTGAAGGCACAAACTTATTCAGTATTGGCGGAATGACTCCTCCATATAAAATGAACGGCGGCGATGAAGATTCAGATAAAGTTGTAGATACAGGTTCTAAACCTAGTGATGGTGACGGTGTACTCAATCCTAGAAATCAAATTACAAGAACAAATAACGTTATTATTAAAAATCCATTACAAGAACGTGTACTTATTTTAAACGGTGAAATACAAATACTTGATAACGGATTGCCGAGTAATACAGAATGGCCAGAATATTTTAAAGAATTGCCTGGAACTTATAAACCGGGTCTAAGTATTATGTATTTTAGAAAGCCTGATATAAGCGGACTAGTAGCAGGACGTATTACAGTTAACGAAATAGACCCAACTAAACTTGTAATCGGTTGGGATAGAGACACTTTGCCTAGTAATGATACAATACAAGGACCTGCAAGAAATGCAAATCAATATTCAAGTATAGATTACATTGTAGATCCGTTACGTTATGATCCAAAATCAGATACTTCAAAAGCAGGAGTAAGATTGCTTATTCTTGGTGCTATTGGAGGAATAGATAATGCAGATGGTGCAGATGCTTGGAAGAACACAGATAATACAGACTTTGTAGCAGGTGCAAATGATATTATCGAATATGATGGTGCTAACTGGCATATTGTATTTGAAGCTGGTAATGATTATCTTCCGTACAATGACGAAACTATTACAACACTATATACTACAAACTTAAATACTGGTGTACAATACTACTGGGACGGCGAACAGTGGTTACTTAGTGTAGACGGCGAATATGCCAAAGGTGACTGGGTAATTGAGCTAGACGGCTAATTACTAGTATGAACAAGATAGTTTGCAGTGGTGCTCTCTTTTATGCACTCAATACAAAACGCTTTTTATTCTTACATAGAGCTGGTGGTAAAACTGCTGGTACGTGGGGACTTGTTGGTGGCGGCAATGAGCAAGGCGAAACACCCTTTGAGGCTCTTAACCGTGAGATACAAGAAGAAGTAGGAAATCTTCCTAAGTTTGTAAAAACAATACCTTTAGAAACATTTGTATCTAATGACGAAAAATTTAATTTTCATACATATCTTGTAGTAGTTAAAGAAGAATTTTTACCAACACTAAATGATGAACATGACGGATATGCATGGACAAGTTTTGGAAAATGGCCTAAAGCACTACATCAAGGATTACGAAATACCCTGCAAAATAAAACTAATCTTACTAAATTACAAACTGTATTTCAAGTAATAGATTTACTAGAGGAATAAATGGAAAAAAATAATGTTATAAAAACAGACTACGGCTATGATGTTGTATGGACTGAAAGTGATTTATATTGTAGTAAAATTCTAGTATTTGAAAAACAAGGTGCTAAAACTCCTTTACACTTTCATAAGAGTAAAACTAAAACTTGGTTTGTTAATTCAGGAGCATTTACTGTACAATGGGTTAATACTAAGGAAGGCAAATCATATGCTCAGGAGTTGCCCGAAGGGGCGACATTTCATGTTGAACCGTTAACACCAGTAACATTAAAGTCAACAGTAGATAATAGTGTTATAGCCGAAACAAGTAATTCAAATCAAGACGACTTTTATAAGTTAGGATAAAGTATGTTACCTAAGTTCGAAGATGATATTAATGTAAAGAAAGAGCTAAAATATTTTAGCGACGAAATTGATAAAATAGTCGACGAGTCGTTAAAACAAAAAGCATTAACACTTTACAATAGAATAAAATTTTATACTAATATGATACATGAGTCACATATGGCATCAATAAATCAAAATATTGATCCAACTGATATTCGACAAAATATTGACGAGTTAGTGACTGTTAGAAATCAACTATCTAAACTAATTAAAGATTTTAAAAGTTAAAGTAACGACATTCTTTTAACTGTAATTGTTCCAAACATTGCTGCGTGGCTCTGACATACATAAACAAATGTTGTGTTTGAATTTTCAGGAATTCTAAAATATAATGTGCCGCTTGTTTTTCCTTGAGCTGACGAATTAAGACTAACTGTACCATTTGATGATACATGTACTAAATTTTCAGTGAGTGCAGACTGAGTATTATCTCGTATTTCAAACGGATGTCCTGGAATGCCATCTAAATCAAATGCAATAGTAGTTCCGCTAATGGCATAGATAGTTGGATTAGATGTTGAGCCGTAGTGACTAGGAAATAAGTAAGCTCCAGTTCCAATATTATCAACCCTCAGCATTGCTATTGCAGGTTCGTATATTTTTCCTATATCAATACTTGCTGTAGATGCATCACTCAAACTACTAAACGTTGAGCTACCACTCGAAACTGTTGTAAAACTAAATGTTCCTGATCCATTAGTTGTAAGAACTTCGCCATTAGATCCATCACTAATACTTAGGTCTGTTAGTGCTGTTGGAATAACTGGCGGCGTATATGTAAACACTCCTGTTGAGTCGTTATACGCAATAGCACCATTACCACTTGCCGTGCCTGATGTACCAATGCTTAGGTCAGTTAGAGCAATGCCGCCATCTGCGGCAGCAATAGTAATATCACCACTACCTAGTAAACTAGTACCGTTTATTGTTTTAATATTTGTAGCACTTACTAAAGTTGCTTGTGCATCAGTAATTCCATAGCCTGCTAAAGTAGTTGGAGTAGTTGTTAAATCAGCAAATGCTACACTAGTTAGATATGTACTCAAGTCAGGTGGAGTATAACGGAAAACACCAGTAGTATCATCATACGATATTGCTCCATCTCCACTTGCTGTAAGTTCATTGCCAATACTTAAACTTGCTAGTGTAAGTATACTAGGAGTGTTACTAAAATTATTATAGTTTAAAAAGTATGAACTATCAAATCCGTCTAGTGTATCAGCGTCTGTTCCACCGCCACCCACTGTAGCATCTGTTCCAGGTGCCCAATTTGTGCCGTTCCATTTAAGTACGTTGCCTGTAGCAGGAGCAGTACTAGTTGTATCAACATCGTCTAAGAAATCAATACTAAATGCACTCATATTAATTGTTAAATTATCTGTATCAGTAGCAATAGCAGTTGCTATATTAGTACCACCTAAAATATTTAAAGTATCAGTTATTGCATCAGCTGTAGTTGATCCGTCATCACTAGTTATAGTAGAAAATAAGTTCTGTGTTGACCCTGTTTCGGGTGCATCTTCAAATGTAAAGTTTCCAGCACCGTCTGTAGTTAAAATTTGTGTTGCATCACCGTCTGCAATTCCAAGATCAATTAACGATGTAGGAATTTCTGATTGATCAGCAAGTTGTATCCAATTACCTGCATGAGCATAGTATGCCTTACCTGTTCCGTGTACATGCGCAAACATTCCATGATTATCAACTGCGGCTGGCAAACTTTCAAGATCAGCATATGCTATCCAATCTATATCGTCGTTTGTTATTGTAGTGCTGCCTATATCCGTTTTGAGTGCAAGTTCTACCCATGCACCTGCATGAGCATAGTACGCTCCGCCTGTGCCGTGTACGTGTGCAAACATTCCGTGGTTGTCTGTAGCACTTGGCAAACTCTCGAGATCGTCGTATGCTATCCAGCTTATATCGTCATTTGTAATAGTAACATTGTTTAAATCTGCTCGTGCTATCTCAAACCCTGAAACATCCTTGCCGCTGTATACTCTAAGGCTACTAGTAACTTTGTTAAAGAATACTTCGCCGCTTGAGCCTACATTACGATCTAAGAAATCTTTAGGTCTTGGTATTATTCTAATTCTATCTACAACTGGTGCTGAATTTGAGGCCATTTATATACATCCTATATTATAGTAGTATTTACCAGTTTTACTAGTAATGCACACATCTCACTTATAAATATTAGCAAATACATACAACGTAGATATATCAAATTAGGAGATACAAATGGATTTTAAAAACATTACATTTGGCAACGATAGTCGTTCAAAACTAGTAGACGGCGTTAATATGCTTGCTGATGCGGTTAGAGTAACATTAGGACCAAAAGGTAAAAATGTAGTACTACAACGAACATATGGGCCACCGTTAATTACAAAAGACGGAGTGACTGTAGCTAAAGAAATCTTTTTAAGAGACAGTGAACAAAATATGGGTGCGCAAATGGTTAAGGAAGTTGCTTCTAAAACTGCGTCTGTTGCAGGTGATGGTACAACTACTGCTACGGTATTAACCCAGGGTATTGTTAAAGAAGGTATGAAATATGTTGCTGCGGGATTAAACTCTATGGACTTAAAAAGAGGCATCGATGTAGCAACTGCTGAAATAATAAAAGAATTAGATAATATGTCAGTTATTTGTGATACTCCAGAAGATATTGAAAAGGTAGCTGCTATATCTGCAAACTCAGACGAAAGTATAGGAAAATTAGTTGCTAAAGCAGTTAGTTATGTTGGAAAAGATGGAGTAGTTACGATAGAAAACGGATCTGGTCTTACTGACGAATTGGAAATAGTTGAAGGTATGCAGTTTGAATGCGGATATTTATCACCGTATTTTGTAAATAATTCAGAAAAACAGTTAGCAGTATTAGAAAATCCTTATATTCTTGTTTGTGATCATCGTATATCATCAGTTAATGATCTTGTACACATATTAGACAAAATTGCAGGAGACGGTCGGCCTTTGTTAATTATTGCTGAAGACGTCGACGGCGAAGCATTATCAACACTGGTTGTGAACACTATTCGAGGCAACCTTAAGACGTGTGCAGTAAAGGCTCCTGGATTTGGTGATCGAAGAAAACAAATCTTACAGGATATTGCAACACTAACCGGTGGTTCATTAATTTCTAAAGATTTAGGAACCGATTTAGTATCAGCTTCGTTAGAAGACTTAGGTCAGAGTGCTAAAGTAGAAATAGGAAAAGAAAATACTGTTATAATAGGAGGCTCCGGAGATCCAAAGGATATTAAAGATCGAGTTGATTATATACAATCATCTATCAACGAAGTTACTGCTGACTACGACAAGGATCGGTTAAAAGAAAGAGCAGCTAAGTTATCAGGTGGTGTTGCCGTTATTAAGGTTGGCGGTGCTACTGAAGTTGAAGTTAAAGAAAAGAAAGATCGTTTTGATGATTCAGTGAGTGCTGCAAAAGCTGCTGTTGACGCAGGTATTGTGCCTGGTGGTGGTACTGCGCTTATTAAAATTAAAAAAATATTAATGTCCATTAAAGGCAAAAACAATGATCAAGATGCCGGGATTAAAATTATAGAAAAAGCAATAGAAGAACCTTTTAGACAAATATTACTTAATGCAGGCGAAACACCAGATATAGTATTAGCAAACATTGTTGATAAAGAGTTTGAGTACGGGTACGATGCGTCTACTAGTGAATATGGCAATATGTTTGACCTAGGTGTTGTAGATCCTACTAAAGTAGTTAAAGTTTCGTTATCTAATGCTTCTTCAATCGCAGGATTGCTATTAACTACAGATTGTTCTATATCAAATGACGACGAAAGCGAAAAATGAAAATAACTATTGTAGGCGGTGGAACTGCTGGATGGTTAGCAGCATATTGCATATCTAAGACACAAGTAGATTTACATTCTATTACAGTAATTGAATCTTCAGAAATTGGTATTATTGGTGCCGGTGAAGGTTCAACTGGATTTTTTACAGATGTAATTAAAGGTAATTACTTTGACAGTGACATTGACCTTAATGAGTTTGTAGAATATTGCGATGCAACAAATAAAATTGGTATTAAATTTAATAACTGGTTAGGTGATAATACTTCATTTTTTACACCAGTAGACGGAAGTCCAAGTGCCGGAAATATGGATGACTATATTTTTAAATATGCCTTGCATAAATTTGGAAAGGACAAAGTTCATATTGCATCTAAAATAGGAGTTGACTACGAAGGTGAAAAAAACTTCAACGTGTTTAATGCATTTCATTTTAATGCACATAAGGTTGGACAATTTTTTAAAGAAAAGTGTTTAAAAAATAGTATTACACACATCGATGCAATTGTTGAAGACTGTACATTTGATTCTAATAGCGGTAATATAAATTCAATTGTTTTAGCAGATGGAAGAAAAATTGAATCTGATCTATTCATTGATTGTACTGGATTCAGTAAAGTATTAATGAAAAAATTAAATGTAAAATGGCATTCTTATAGTAAGTATTTGCCGTGCAATGCTGCAATGCCGTTTCTTGTAGACTACGAAGAGAATGAGGAAATACGTCCTTGGACTAATGCTACAGCACTATCTGCAGGATGGATGTGGGATATACCATTACAGACACGCCGAGGTTGCGGTTATGTTTATAATGATAATTTTATAACCAAAGAAGACGCTAAATTAGAAGTAGAAGCATTGCTAGGAAGAGAAATAACTCCTATCAAACATATAAGTTTCGATCCAGGGCGTTCAGAAGTATTTTGGGAGAAAAATGTATTATCTCTAGGGTTAGCAAGTTGTTTTGTTGAACCATTACAAGCTACTTCTATACATACAACAATTGCTCAAATTTTGTTATTTATAAATGAATTTTTAACTGACGACATTAGCACTACAATTACTCCTGAGCATCAAGAATCTTATAATAGAAGAACAGCACACTTTTATGATCTTAATTTAGATTTTGTTTCAATGCACTATCAAGGTCATAAAATTAATACTCCGTTTTGGAACCACATAAAAGAAAACAATATAGTTAGTCCATTTGCTAAACACATAATTGATAGATCAAAAACAAAATTAGTAGGGTATTATGAAGTAGCTAACAACTTCGGTGCACCAGCTATTGGATTATGGAATTGGAGTTTAGCAGGTTTAGATTTATTAAATTCTGAATCAGCTCACCGAGACTTGGTAAATACAGGTAGATATAAAATAGCAGAAGATGCTTTTTTAAAGCACATTACTACCTCTGATTATTATTAATAGGAATAAAGATGCCACAGTTTAAAACTAATCAAAACATTTTTAAAGACTTTGGAGACGAAGTATGGAATGACAATAATATGGACTCTGATAAAATAATGCTTCCACCTAGCCCCGATTGGAGTTACGATCGAGTTATGGAAATTGAAGATGTAGAAATATGGGAAGTTATTATTGAGCGCGGAGGCGGTACGGCTGTATATGCTGCGTGGTGTCCTTATGCTGAATTTTATATGGTTAGACATAGCTGGGGAGAAGAATTAGAAGTATTCTATGGAAGATTTGTACAGCCTCAAGTCTTAGAACGAATAGATGAATTAAAAATACCTTATTCTAAATCTTCACATTTTAGATTTATGGAAAAGTTTAATGATAAGAATTACAATGTTCTCACTAAGGGAAGATCAATTGTTTAGATGATTATAGAAAATATATTTTCAAACTTTTTAGCAATCGAGCAGTTAGACGTTAATAACGACAGATTATTAGAGTATGCTAATAGTCAAGTAAAGCAAGGTACTAAAACACAATCTAAATTTTTAGATCTAAATAGTGAACCAATAAAATCTCTGTCATTAATTGTACAAAATAAATTTAACGAATTACATAACACCATAGGATTGTCTGCAGATTATTCTCATATTATAGACAATGCTTGGATTAATATTAACAATAATATTAATATTGATTCTGCACATTGTCACCCCGGACAGGTATTTTCAGCAGTATATTATGTCAAAGCAAATAATGATTGTGGAGATTTAATTTTTATAAATCCTGACAAAGGGCTTTGTCATAGCATTCATCCGATACTAATTGAAAACTTTAATTCATTTAATTCGCATAATTATAGGACTGTTCCTCAAGCAGGAAACTTAATAATCTTTCCATCTCATCTCGAACACTATGTTCGTGCAAATATATCAAATTCTTTACGAGTGTCTATAGCCTTTAATTCAAAAGTAATTAAAAATCATAGTTAGTATTAAAACTAATTGATATACGATCTTCATTAGTAAGATTAGCAGTTACTGAATGCTCAAACCAACTAGGAAATATTAATAACATACTATCCTTTGGTATATAAGTAGTTGTTCCGCTAGTTACATCGTTCCACTCGTCTACAATATAATTTGGCAAATAACTAAGCATTAAATTATCTCTATAAAATATTAAATCACCGCATTCACCAGTAGGCACTTTAGGATAGTATACTCCACTAAAGACACTTCTTGGATGTAAGTGTCTAATGTTATAACTTCCTGGAGGATTGATATTTAACCAACTATCTTTTACGTATGACGGATATTCTACTTTTAGTCCCATTGTTTTATGAACATCTATTAGGATATTATTAATTGATTCTATCAATGTTAAATATGCTTTAGGAGGATTTTTGATATCAGCACATTGCCATCCTTCTTTATTAGACTTAATAACGCCGGCGTTTTTAAGTTTTAAATCATATGCATACTTAATTATTTCGTCATTATCTATATCTAAATGAGCTTCCCAAACTGGATTTGCAAACCATTTATCTATTATTAAATCAGTCATATAAGTCTCTTTAATTAAAGTTAATATTAATAGTTATTCGTCTTGGTGAATTAATTGGATTACTTCCAGAATGATATGTAAATCCGTTTTCTAAATAACATAAAGAATTTGCTACTGGAGTAATTTTTTCTTTTATTTTTAAATCTACATTCGGCGGCCAGGTAGATTCTTTTAATGGATCATATGCTTTATCAAATATAACACTATCACCGTCGCTATCGTTTAGATAATAAATGATAGTTTTGTGCGGATCGAATCTGTCAATATGAGCACCATTATGTTTGTCTTCAGTATATCCTATTATTGGCGTTTGTAAATTTATTTTAATTCTTAAAAAATTGTTAATTTTAGTATTAGACAGTGCTTGAAAATTTGCTACAATAGGTTCTACAACCTCAATAGCCTCTGAAACTTTGCCGTGATCTGCGTCCCATATAATGTGTGTAAATCCAGAACTTGGAAATACATTAGGGTCTGGTAAATGATCTCCTCTAAAAGCAATATCTGGTTGATAATACCACGGAAATTCAACCCCTGATACAAGGTTAAATAAATTATTATATTGTTCTTTTGATAAAATATTTTCTATAATCATTTGAAATTAAAATTTATAATATACCTATGTTGTGATACAGCAGGATTACTACTTGCGTGAAATCTATTAGACTCTAAAAAAACTCCTGTTCCTTTTTTAGGAGTTACTCGATCTACTATAGTAAAATTTTCAGGAATGTTTGTATAGTCGTCAAATTCATTAAACAGTACAGTATCGCCGTCACTGTCATTAGCATAGTATATAAATGCTTTATCAGCGCCACTGTTTCCTCTGTCTGAATGAGGGAAATTATAATTTTCCGAAGTAAATGTTTTATCTCTTAATAACAAATTTACTTTGATTCTTGTAATTTCATTTACTTTAATATTAGCTTTGTCTGCAAAAGAAAACAATATTGGATAAAATAAGTTATATAGAGGCGATACTATATTACCTTCATCTAATACTCGATATGTAAACTGACCGTTTTCTATTATATTAGATTTTTTTACTAATTCTAAGTAGTGTTCAAAAAATGGATCTTCAGGAGCATACGAAGTATTAGGTGCATAATAATACGGAACATCTGTCACTATATATTCTATGTCGTCTTCTAACCGTTTAGGCAGTACATTATTAACAGGTATTATCATTAGTTTTCTTTCATATATTCAATAAACGAATAATGATCTATTAATGTTGATAGATTTAGATTAATATTTTTAAAATACTGATGCTTTAATAAATCATATTCTTCTTTTCTTCGACCTTGATAATGAGAATTGAATAGTTTTCTAGCGTGTTCAGGATTAAAGAATCGTTGTCCGTTGCCACAAGCTAAAAAACTCTTAGCTGCAAAATCTAATCCTATGTCGCTAAACATATCATAACTTGGAATAGTGTGCTTTGCTTCTTCTATTAACTTCTCTAACGAATTGGGAATTTTATTATCTTTAGTAAAATCAGACCAAAATCTAGTATCATCTCTTTTTGTAATGTAATGAAAGTATACAAATCCCAGTGTATTATCATTCATATCGCAATGGCGCTTGTTTACTACATCTCTAGCAGTCTGGTCGTTATGTGTTATTGCTGTTGGATTTTCCATCCAAGACGTTAACATCATTAAGGAAGTCCAGATCGAAGTTGCTTCAAGGGGTTCGATAAATCCAGCACTTAGACCAATTGCTAGGCAATTTTTTTCATAAATCTTTTCAAGGCGTCCTGGTTCAAAATCTATAAGTCTAGGAACTTCAACTTCAAAGCCTATTTCGTTATCTAATTCTAGTTTAGCGTCTTCGTCACTAATCCTATCACTATCATATACATACCCGCAACCGTATCTGCCTTGAACAGGAATTTTCCACATCCATCCCCATTTCATTGCAGTAGAGTCAGTATAAGGAGGAATTATATTTGAATTATTTGGAATAAAAAATGGCATTGCTCTTTTAGCAGGCAAATGTTCTTTATAACTTTTCCAAGGAGTATTATATAATTTTTCAAGTATAAGTCTTTTAAACCCTGAGCAATCAAATACAAAATCACAACCTATTTTATCTGTGCCTATATTAACTGACGTAATATATCCATTATGATCTGTAGTAAAGTCTGTAACTATACCGTCAATTACTTTTATATTTCTAGATCTTCCAATCTTTTCAAAACATTCTGCTAATAAATTAGCGTCAAAGTGTAAAGCTGTTCTACCTAACCGATCGAAATGCAAAACAGGATCTAAATCTTTATTTGTAACATCAGAGTTTGCAGCAAATCGTACACAATTATTTTCAGATGCTATAGCATTAAATCCAATTTTATCTAATGATTCTCTATTTGCAATTGTTTCTAGATCTAATAATGGAAATTTAGTACTTTTTAATTCAGTTAATGAAGTATGATCTAAATCTGGGTTATCCATAAAAGAATGATAATAGTGTGTTCGATCGCCATTCCAATTAGAAAATTTAATTCCGCTTTTTAATACTGCTTTAGCTTCTTTAATTACTGTACTCATCGGAACATTAATTTCATCTAGAAGATCTATAATATGCGGAGTTGTACCTTCACCTGCTCCTAGTATTCCTATCTCGCTACTTTGAATTAGTGTAATTTGACTATTTGGATAGTTTGCACGAACATATAGTGCTGATATCCATCCAGCACTACCACCACCAACGACAACAAATTTAAAGTTTTCATCAATGTTTTTCATTATAAAAAAGTTCCTCTTTTGTTTCCGTAGGTTCTTCGAACTCTGTTAGTTTAACACAAAACTCGCCATCTTGCAACCATTTTTTTATTTTTTGATAGAAAATTTCATTATTTTTTATATTCATATGACATGTTCTGCCAAAGTCTGGTGTATATTCGTGAACATTGTAATATGCATAATCAATTAAACTTATATCGTGCATACACACACCTTGGTAATGTTCTATTGATCTTCTAGTAACTGGAATAATAAGTGCATTTGGTATTTTAGATTTAATACTATCTACTATAGCATTGTGTTGTAGAATTTCTTTTTCATCTGTGGATACATATACAAAATAATTTTTAATAGCATCTAGTATTCTTTTATCTGAATAATCAGAATTGTCGTAATAAAGTTTAACTGTATTGTGATTTATAAAATGTTGATTTATATAACAGTTAGGAGCCCACATACGACCAACAGGAGGAATAAACACTATAATTTTATCAAATCTTGTATGTTCTTGACAAATATTACTGTAAGTGTAAAGTAACGAGCTTCCTCGTTTGGCATAATTAGTAAACTCGTATTCCCTAGCTAACAATTCTACCCAACTATGATTTAACCATTCAACCGGGTCAGCAGAACTATCTCCAAATATTCCTATAGTTTCATTCAAAATAAGTTAACCATCCTGTAATAATATACTTTGTATTGCTCAATGGCGGATTACCTCGATGTGTATGTGTATATGTTGA
>ENA-UZWU01014608-UZWU01014608.1-metagenome-genome-assembly--contig:-Day-4--1m-contig-14608_pt1 | contig 13542 bp, 12 predicted proteins | sample MGYA00260345_ERZ794905 | MGnify/ENA metagenome assembly ERZ794905
GCTTCTTCTGCTGGAGCTTCTTCTGCTACAGCTTCTTCTGCTTTTGCAGCAGCTTCTTCTTCAGCCTTAGCGGCAGCTTCTTCAGCTGCTTTTTCTTCAGCTTCTTTAGCTAACTTTGCCTCTAAAGCTGCTTTTTTTGCATCTGCTTTTGCCTTTTTAGCATCTAATTTAGCTTTAAGTTCTTCAGGTGATAGGCTTGCTTCATTAACAAGTGTTTGAACTCTATCACTAATTTGAGCTCCCTTTGAAACCCACTCATTAAGTTTATCAAGATCAAGTCTTAATCTCTCTTCCTGACCGCTAGCAGATGGATTAAAAAATCCTAATCTTTCAATAAATTTGCCATCCCTAGGACGTCTTTCATCTGCAACAGTTATAAAGTAATAAGGGTTTTTCTTTGCCCCACTTCTCGCTAATCTTATAATTACCATATTTTTATATATTCTAAATGTTAAAAAAGATGTGTATTTTAGGTTAACCTTGATAATATTGATAGTATTAATATATAAAGTTTTTAATTATCCATAACTAGTATGAATTTCATTACACAAGTAACTATATCGATAGTACTGTATTTCGTTGCAAGAATATCTATTAAAAGGACTTCTTCTTTATATATTGCAAGTTTGATTGCAACATTATCGTACATATTAATGTATCTTTTTTTATATCAATCAATAACATTGCTCCCCACTATTCATTTTTTAGTAACTGGCCTAAGCTTAATTGTATTATTTATTTCATATTACGAAATTGTTTTACTTGAGAGAAACGTAAGAAAAATTAAATTAGGTCTGTTTGAAAATGCTGAGTCATTTCCAATAGAAAGAAGTTATAAACTTGTTTTTAAAATTCTTGGAGTTGGCTTATTATTTTTATCACTTGCTCTTTTTTCTGGGTTTGCAATTCAATCAATATTTACAAATAACTTAATTATAAAAACTATCTTTACAATAGTTGCTTGGCTAATCTATTTGATCACAATAGTTGGTATTAAATTTCTTAATTTCCCAATTAAATATGCAACAAGGGGTCTTTTTATTTCAATGTGGGCAGTACTTTTTGCTTACCTTGCTAACTCTTATTTGATTTATAATTAATCAATGAACTCAGAACCCTCTTTGTTATTTTTATTTTTGTCATTAGTAGGCCTGTTAATCCTTAGCGCTTTTTTTTCAGGCTCGGAAACTGGGATGATGGCAGCCAATAAAATCAAATTAAAAAATCTTTCAAAAAAATCAGATAGGGGTGCAAAAAGAGCCTTAAAGCTTCTTAAAAAACCTGACTTGTTGTTGGCTACCATATTGGTTGGTAATAATTTTGCCAATATTTTAGCTTCATCAATAGTAACTATAATCATGCTTAACTATTTTGGAGGCAATGTATTGCTTGGAGCTATTTTATTAACTGGTTGTATACTGATTTTTTCCGAAATAACCCCCAAGACAATGGCTGCAGTAAAGCCTGAAATTTTTGCAAGAAGATCCTCTCTATTATTAAAAGCTCTTTTATATATTCTTCGACCTCTTATAGTTATAACCAACTTTATTAGTTCAAAAGTTTTAAAAGTTTTTAGTATTAATGTTAAAGATGTTAAGGGTAACGAAAATCTTAATACTGAAGAGCTAAAAACATTACTGGATGAGTCTGGCGACCTTATCCCAAAACAATATAGAGGCATGCTGTCTTCTATTTTAGGCATGGAAGAACTTGTTGTTGAAGATATTATGACACCAACTTCTGAAGTTATAGGAATCGATATTGATCTTGGTTATAAAAATTCTAAAGCTATTATTGAATCCTCAGAATATACTAGACTTCCAGTCTATAAGAACTCCATTGATAACGAGCTTGGAACTCTTCATCTGAAGGACTCTCATGATTTTCTAGATAAAATTGAATCCCATGAAGATGTTCAAAGTGAACTATCAAAAACTTACTTTGTTTCCCAATCAACTGCTTTAATGAAACAACTAAAAGAGTTTCAAGATAACGGTAGTAATATGGCTCTTGTGGTTGATGAATATGGAGAAATACAGGGGCTTATAACAATTGAAGATATATTTAAAGAGATTGCTGGTAAGTTTGGCAGTGATAAGGTTGAGCTTGAGAAGGAGTTTATAAAATTAAAAGATGGCTCCATTTTAACTGATGGTAACTCTAGAATCCGAGATTTAAATAATTATCTAGATTGGTCTATACCCGAAGATAGTTCTAAAACAATTAATGGGCTAGTAACAGAATATTTAGATCAAATACCACAGGCAAATCTATGCATTGAATTACAAAATTATAGGTTTGAAGTTCTAGAAATAGATGAAAATTCAATATCAAAAATTAAAATACAAAAGAATTAATTTAAATGACATCTCTTAAAACTATTATTGTCCAAGTAACCCCTTTTGTTCAAAATTCTTCAATAATTTATTGTGCTGAAACTAAAAGATGTGCATTTGTTGATCCTGGTGGCGACATAGAAATACTTCTTAATAAAGCTAAACAAGAAGATTTAATACCTGAAAAAATTCTTCTAACTCATGGACATATAGATCATGCTGGTGGAGCAAATGAATTGTCAGAAATATTAAATTTAGAAATTGAAGGACCTCATTTTGCAGATAAATTCTTACTAGATGACCTTCAAAGACAGGGACAAATGTTTGGCATGCTTGCTCAAAATTGCTCGCCCAAGAAATGGTTAGATGAAGGTGATCATGTTACGGTTGGAAATCAAGCTTTAAAAGTTTATTTTTGTCCTGGACACACTCCTGGGCATATTATTTTTTATAGTCAAGAGAATAAATTAGCGATAGTTGGAGATGTTTTATTTCAAGGCTCAATTGGAAGAACTGATTTGCCTGGAGGTGATCATCAACAACTATTAGATTCAATTAAAAATAAGCTATGGCCACTGGGTAATGATGTTCAATTTATTCCTGGCCACGGTTCTATGTCTTCATTTGGCAAAGAAAGAAAATCAAATGCTTTTGTGTCAGATGCGATGCTTAATATTGAATAAGTTTATTTCTTATCGTACCTTCCAGGTGCAAGACCCTTACCTAAGAGGGATAAAATAGATTCAGGAACATATTTTAAAATGAATACAAGAGTTTTATAAGTTTTCGATGGAATTGATAAAGGTTTACCTGCTAAAGTGGCTTCAACTCCCTCAGAAGCAACTCTTTTGGCTGAAAGTTTCATAAAACTTGGAACTCTATCCATTTCATTCTGAACTCCACTGGCTGAATGAAATCCTGTAACGGTAAATCCTGGACAAACTGCTGTTGAAGTGATTCCTTTATGGTTGTAATTTATGTTTATAGAATCACTAAACCTATTCATAAAAGTTTTAATTGGTCCATATAGCGGCTGAATTGAAGAGGGAGGTGAAAAAGCTGCAACAGATGAAACTATCATAATTCTTCCATAACCTCTCTCAATCATCTCTGGAAGAAAAAACTTTGTAACCGCTATTACTGATATACCTAAAACTCTTATGAATTTTTCTTCTTCCTCCATAGATGTTTTATCAAAAGAGGTTGGGATCCCATAACCTGCATTATTAACTAAGATGTTTACTTTATATTTTTTAGATTTACAGTAATCGTATATTTGCATAGGAGCATCTGAATCACTTAGATCGCAAGGGAAGAAATCAACATGAACATTATATTCTTCTGAGATTTCTCTTGAAATGTTAGATAACAGCTCTTTTCTTCTAGCAGTTAATATTAAATTTATACCCTTGCTTGCTATATATCTTGCAGACTCTAACCCAATTCCCGAAGAGGCTCCTGTAATTAATGCATAATTGTTTTTCATATCTTATCCAATTTAACAAATATATTGGTTTAGTATAGAATAAACGCTCCATTGAGGCATTATATAAACTCTTATAAGGTATTTAAAATATGAAAACTATGCAATTTTTTTTCTTTATCTTGCTTATTACAACTTCTAATATTTTTGCTTTAGAGCAATCAGAAGATAGCAAAAATAAAAACATAGAAAACTCTCAATCAGATACAACTGATAGCAATGATGACGATTCAAAAGATGATAAATCAAAAACTATAGGATCATTTATTGATGAAAATGAGCTTGATGAAATAGATGGGTTTATGCATCTTTGGGTTGATAAAGAAAAGGATGACTACTTCTTACAGCTTAATGTCTCGGACTTAAATAATGAATTTATTTATTTTACTTACATTTTAGATGCACCACAGGCTTCTGGAAATTTTGGAGGAGCATTATCAGATGGCTCTATTTTAGAGTTTAGAAAATTTAAAAAAGATATTGGTTTATATAAAAAAAATACAAAATTTATTTATGACGAGACTTCAAATATTTCGCAATCTAAGCTTAGAAATATCCAAGAAGCTTTTATTGGAAGGTTTAAGGTAGAAATATTAGAAGAAGAAACAAACAATTACTTAATTAAAGTTAATTCTTTATTTCTTTCAGAGATGTTAACAGCCATATCCCCAAATATACCTCCAGAATACATGGAATATATAGATTTAAATGTTGGTAAAATTGATAAGACAAAAACATTTATTGATAAAGTAAAAAATTATGCAAAAAATACCACTGTAGACGTTGTATATGGTTTTTTTAATCCTAGGCCAAAAAATAACTCTGTTGATGCTGTTGCTGATAAAAGATATACATCTGGAAAAGTTCGACATCTATTTGTAGAAATGCCTGATAACAATTTTGAACCTCGGCTCGCAGATCAAAGAGTTGGATACTTTTCAGAGAAGGTTACAGATCTTTCATCATATAATTATTTTCCAGCAGTTGACTTAATTAATAAATGGCGTTTGATTAAAAAAGACCCGAAGGCTCAGATCTCAGAACCTGTTACTCCAATTGTTTATTGGGTTGAAAACTCAACTCCTGATGAAATAAAACCATTTGTTGTTGAGGGAATTGAGGCATGGAACGTTGCATTTGAGAAAGCTGGTTTTAAAAATGCAGTGGTAGCTAAAATCCAGCCAGATAATGCTGAATGGGATGCTGGCGATGTTCAATATAATGTAGTTAGATGGTCGTCTTCTCCAGATCCACAGTTTTCTGGATATGGTCCTAGTATTGCTAATCCAAAAACAGGAGAATTAATTGCAGCTGATATTGTTCAAGAGTTTAATGCAATTAAATATGGGTACAGGTTAAGAAAAATATGGGGATATGATGAGGAAAATGACCCTCTTAGACAATGGATTGCATCTTTAACTATGCATGAAGTTGGTCATACTTTAGGATTAAGGCATAACTTTAAGGCAAGCTGGCTATATGATGCCAATGAAATTCATGATAAGTCAATTACAGGAAAGGCTCATATCTCTTCTGTAATGGATTATGATCCGATAAATATTGCTCCAGAAGGTATTAAACAAGGAAACTTTTTTCCACATGGTGCAGGCTTTTATGATATTTGGGCTATACAGTTTGGGTATACTCCTAATTTAACGCAAAGTGAAAGAGAGTCCCTCTTAGCAAAATCATCCCAACCTGAATATAAATATGGGACTGATGGAGATGCGATGGGATCGCCTGGTTATGGTATTGATCCAAGAGCTAAAAGATATGATATGTCTAGTGATCCTGTAGAATATACCAGTCAAAGGTTATCTATATTAGATTCTAAGATTCTTGAACTGCCTAATATATTTGATGACAAGGGATCTACATACTCAGAGCTTAGAGCAACCTTTGGAGGCTTTATGAGGGAAAAAGGAAGATTCTTTGATGGTGTTTCAAGGTTAATAGGAGGAGTTTATTCCAATAGAATAGTTAATGGTCAGCAAGGGGAGTTAACACCATATGAAGCTGTTGCATATGAGGATCAAAAAAAAGCCATGAACTTAATAACAACAAAATTATTGTCTAATAATTCATTTGTATTCGATTCAGATTTATTAAAACTCTTACAACCAGAAAAAAGAGCTGCTTATAATCCAAATGAGGATGCTAATGATGATCCAAAACTTCATGATTCTGTACTTGGTATGCAAGAAAATGTTTTGAGACATATCCTTAGCCCTACTGTTATGCTTAGACTTTCTGATAGTTCTCAATATGGAAATGAATACTCACCAAGCGAAGTTCTGGAAGATATACATGATGGAATATTTGTACCTCAAGAAATTCCAAATTCATTTAAGAGAAATCTTCAATCATCATATATAGATGGGTTAATTGGTGCATTAAATAGTGATGCTTATGATGATATTGCTAAAGCTGCTATTTATAATTCTATTTTAAAAATTGAAAAGTTTACAAAAAGACCCTTTGGAGATGATGCGACTAAAAGTCATTTAAAATATTTGAATTGGAAAGTTAGTATGGCTTTAGAAATTTAATATAGTCTCTGCCTTTAATAGTCTTATTTTTTCTTGAGCGCCTCCAGGGGCGCTGTACCCTCCAATATTTCCATTTGAACATATTACTCTATGACAAGGTCTTTTAAGTGGTATTGGGTTTTGTCCGCAAGCATTTGCAACTGCTCTGGACGCATTTGGTTTTCCTATACTAATGGCAATATCTTTATAAGATTTAGTTTCTCCAAAAGGTATTTTATCAATTTCACTCCAAACAAGTTTTTGAAACTCAGTAGCCATAAATTTATTTAATCCAAGAGAGGATAAGTTTTTTAGCTTCTTCTATATCCAAATCTAGCCTTGCATATTTTGGGGTATCCATCGATATAATTTGTTTAGAAATACTATCAACGGAAATACCAAGATTAATTAAGGAATTCACTAAATCTTTTTTTGCATCTTCATTATCATTTTCAGATGTTAATTTTTGTGAATAATAATTTGTTTTAAAAACTAGTTGGCCAAGCTCTATAAGAGCAGTATTTTTGTCCTCACAATTCTCATCTTCGTATTTATCAATTGCGATTAAAATCCAATAGTAAGGTTTAGCAACTTTGGCCTTAGCCTCATCTATATTGGGATAAAGCTTGGTATGTGACTTTTCTTTAAACCAATTGTCTTCATGCTCAATGATGCAAGTTTCCTTAAGATCAAAAAGATATTTTTTTAGATCTTGATCTTGTTTTTTAAATGGGAACTTCATATTTGTTCTGCAAAATTATTTAAAACCTTTTTTATCCTTACCATAGCCCAGTCAATCTCTTCTTTTGTGATAATAAGAGGAGGCGCGAATCTAATGACGGTTGCATGAGTCTCCTTTGCCAATATTCCCTCATCCATTAATGCTAAGCAAACTTTCTTGGCTGAAACTTTAGGATCTAATTCAACACCAATCCAGAGCCCTTTACCTCTTACATCTTTAATAATTTCAAGATTAAGATCACGAATTTGATTGCTTAAATATATTCCCATTTCTTTACTATTTAAAATTAGGTTATCTTCATAAATTAAATCAAGTGCCTTTGAGGCAACACTTGCTGCAAGCGGATTACCTCCAAAGGTTGATCCGTGTGATCCAGGATTAAAATGATCCATTACTTCTTTATTGCTTAAAAATGCTGAAACAGGCAATAACCCTCCTCCTAAGGCCTTTCCTAAAATAAGACCATCAGGCTTAATATTTTCATGTTGATATGCAAAAAGTTCTCCAGTTCTAGCCAACCCAGATTGAATCTCATCAAGAATAAGTAAAACATTATTATCCGTACATAGTTTCCTAAGCTGAACTAGCCAACCTTTTTGAGGAGTAATTATTCCGCCTTCGCCCTGAATAGGTTCAACAATAACAGCACATGTATTTTCATTAATTGAATTCTTTATTGAGTCTATAGATTTTTCACAAACTCTTGAGCACTCACAGTTGGTATTGCAATAGTCTGCTTCAACAAATCCTTCTGAAAATGGTCCAAACCCCTTTTTATATTCTGGGTCAGAAGAAAAACCAACGATAGTAGTTGTCCTTCCATGAAAATTACCATTTGCAACAATTATTTCTGCTTTATTTTCTTCAATTCCTTTAGAAAAATAACCCCATCTCCGTGCGGCTTTTATAGCTGTTTCAACTGCCTCAGCTCCTGTATTCATAGCTAGAACTGAAGAGAATCCACTTATCTTTGATAGCTTCTCAATATAATATGAAAAGGGCTCTGTATAAAAAGCTCTTGATGTTATTGCTAATTTTTGGGCTTGCTCTATTAAAACTTTTACTAGCTCAGGATGTGAATGCCCATGGCTAACAGCTGAATATGCAGACATCATATCAAGATATTTATTTCCATCTACATCCCATAAATATACTCCCTCACCCTTATTGAGAACAATTGGCAAAGGTGAGTAATTTTGCGCACCATAAATGGAATCTTTTTCTATTAAGTTCTTTTGTAAATTGTTTGTCATAATAGTATTCTACTCGCATTGAGTTTTTAGACATAGGGGAAATAAATGAAAAAACAATCATCTAATCATATTTTTATGATAGAACCAGAAGTTTTTTATTCAAACGAAGAGACAATTGATTCCAACCATTATCAATATAAAAATAATTCAACTGAAAATTTGAATCTTATTAAAGATAATGCTCTTGAAGAATTTCATAACCTTAAAAATGAAATTGAAAAAAATAATATTTTAGTTACGTCAATGAAAGGGATTAAAGATTGTCCTGATCATATATTTCCTAATTGGTTTATCACCTTTGATGATAAAACATTTCAACTATTTAGTATGAAAGCTCAAAATAGAAGGCTTGAAAAAACAAATGAGATGATAAATTATCTTTCTAAAGAATATACCCTCCGAGATGATCTATCAGAATATGAGGAAAAGGAAATATTTCTGGAAGCAACAAGCAGTATGGTATTTGATAGGGTTAATAGGATCGTATATGCAGCCGTATCACCAAGAACAAATAAAGAACTTGCTATTAAATGGTGCAACGAAAATAACTATGAATTAGTTATATTTGATACAAAAAGTCATAAAGGGTCTTCCATTTATCATACAGATGTTCTTATGTATGTAGGTCAAAAAGTTATTGGTATTTGCTTTGATGTTATTCTGCCAGAGTATAGAGATATGGTAAGAGAAAAGGTTTCAAGGTATCACGATATATTTGAAATTAATGAAAATCAAATCATGGATTTTTGTGGTAATAGCTTAGAAGCCCATAATGAAAGTAATGAGTTTTTCTTAATTATGTCATCGCGGGCGCATAATGCTCTTACTGATACTCAAAAAAACCATTTATTAAAATATTATAAAGCTATTATTCATTCAGACTTAACCACTATTGAAAAATATGGTGGTGGATCAGCTAGGTGTATGCTGAATGAATTATTTTAGTTAACTGCGGAAGATTAACTTCCACAGTTATCTTTATATTTTTATTCTCCAGAGTTATTTACTAACATCCAGCTATCATAAATATCTGATGAATTGCAGGTTAAAACCTCATCAAACTTAGCTTGCATTTCTGTTCCAAATTCAGCATATATGGCATTGCCTGCTTCTTTAGTTTCAAAATCAGAATGCCAATTCCCCCACAAAATATCAGAAGGTGAATCATCAAATTCAGGATAATAAACACCATAGAAATAAGGGCCGCCCTCAATACCATCTAAGAAGGTATTAAATTCTATGATTGTTGCTCGAAGATCTGAAGGGCCTTTGCCATCATTAAAGTCACATCCCATAAATTCTGAAGCGAAATAACCATCTTCACCTTCAACCTCTCCAAATGAATTTGCAGGCCTTGGAAGGTAAAAAGACCATGGAAATCTTCCCTCTCCATCGCAAGAGATTACAGTTGAATATTTATCTGCCCATGCTAAAAAATCTTCATCCTCTGATGACCATGCGGCATCAGCTGCTTCCTTTGATGACCACATTAATTCCCACCAGCCATTATCGTATGTATTATTATCACCTTTAGGTGCATATACACCTGACCATAATAAATTCTCATCATGCTTAAGCTCTTTATATGCACTTAGCATCTCTCTAGCATTAACATCTGAATAGTCTGGTCCAGCTTCACAAGCTAAAAATTCATTATAAAAAGGTCCCTGATAAATCGGTCCAGGATTATCAGAATCTGATGAAGTGCTTGTATCAGAGCAACCTATAATAAAAAATATAGAAAAGATTGCTAAGCAAGTTTTAAGATAGTGTTTCATAATTTTTCCCTATTAAATTAATTAACTTATCTTAAACTAGCTTTATATAAACATAGAAAAAATTATATATTAATTCTAAATATTTTCTGCCCATCTAGCAGTGGTTTTTGTTCCTCCAAGAGGATAAAAATGAACTTGTTCAATATTAAAATTAGGATTTTGTGATTTATATTCAGCCAACTCACTGATGATAGAGTTTGGCTCGTATGGCATTAATAACTTAGTAAGGTCTAGTGCTCTTTTTTGAAGTATTTTAATTGAAGCGCCTACTCCACATTCTATAGAATACCTAAGCAGTGTTTGAAGTTTGGCTGGGCCAGCTATTCCTATATGGACAGGTAAATCTATTCCCATATCTTCTAGCCTATTCACCCACTTTATAACCGATTTAGAATCAAAGCAAAATTGTGTTGTAATAGCCATTTTTGCATCTGATCTTTTTGCAAACTCATTTTTCCAAGATAAAGCCTCATCAACAATTTTATTTGATTTGTCTGGATCAATATCAATGTTGCCTTCGGGATGGCCAGCTACATGCAGTCTCTTAAAACTAGCCTTATCAAAAATACCAGTTTCAATCAATTGAATAGATGAATCAAAATCACCATATGGCTTATTTGCTCCCCCGGCAATAATCAAGCCCTCAGAAACATTTGCTTCGTTAGAATATTGATTAACCCAATCTTGGAGAATTGATTTATTTTTAATAATTCTTGCTGGAAAATGAGGCATAGGTATAAAACCTTCATCATTTATCTTTTTAGCTGTCTTAATCATGTCCTCAAATGGAGTACCTTCGATGTGAGCAATATAAATTCGAGTATTTTTAGGTAGAACTTCTGCAAAATTATCAATTTTAATTGCAGCATTTGGAGTCACTTCTATAGAGTAGTCTGTTAAAAAGTTTTTAGAAATATTCTTGTTCATAGTCATGACATTATTAAACCATATAAAACTGGCGGAGAGTGAGGGATTCGAACCCTCGAACCAGTTACCCAGTTACCTCCTTAGCAGGGAGGCGCTTTCGACCACTCAGCCAACTCTCCGAAATTGATGTGAAATTATAACTCTTTGATAATAAAAGAATACCTAATTATCTATCGAATTCTATTTGCATTCCAAGTGGAATATCTTCTTGCACTTGGCCATCTGCAAAGGCTATATTTCCATTACAAATTGTCATATGTATAGATGAATTAAAAGTTTTACCCAAAAATGGAGACCATCCACATTTATATAAGATATTTTCTTTTGTTACCTGATATTTCTTATCAATATCTAAAACTACAAGATCAGCGTAGTAGCCTTCCCTGATAAATCCTCTATCTTTAACCTGGAATCTTCTAGCGACATTATGAGTAGATTTTTCGACTATAGTTTCGAGACTTAAAATACCTTTATGATAAAAATCTATTAGGATTTGTAATCCATGTTGAACTAAGGGCAGCCCTGCTGGTGCATCTTGATATTTTCTCATTTTTTCATCCCATGTATGAGGAGCATGGTCGGTAGCAATAATATCAATCTTGTCTTCATGTAGAGCTTTTATAAGTGCCAATCTGTCTGATTCTTCTTTAATAGATGGATTGCATTTAATTTGGTTACCGAGCTCTGCATAGTCAGTTTCATTAAAATGCATGTGATGAACACATACTTCAGAAGTTATTTTTTTGCCATTTACAGCGCCTGGTGTAAATAATTCCATCTCTTTTTCTGTTGTTAAATGAAATACATGCAAGTCGGAATCATATTTTTTGGCTAAGCTGACAGCAAGTGAGCTAGAAAGATAGCAACTCTCTACATCTCTAATTAAGTGATGATGTTGAGCTGATAAATCGTTGCCATATTTTTCAAGGAATAACTTTTCATTATTTTTAACAGTGGTTTGGTCTTCGCAATGAGTTACTACAATAAGTGGGGAATAATTAAATATATCATCAAGGGCATCTAAACTATCTACTAACATTTCTCCAGTAGAAGCCCCCATGAAAACTTTGAGTGCAGCTGCTTGGTTAATATCGACTCTTTTTATTTCTTCTATATTGGTATTGCTTGCTCCCAAATGAAAAGAATAGTTAGACCTAGATTTGGTGCTAGCAATACCAAATTTTTTACTTAAATTCTCATTGGTGGTAGTTGTAGGATTCACATTAGGCATTTCAAAATAACTAGTAACTCCGCCAGCAAGACCGGCTGTGGACTCAGTGGCAATATCACCTTTGTGTGTTAAACCCGGTTCTCTAAAATGAACTTGATCATCAATGAGTCCTGGTAAAACATACTTACCATCAACATCTACTACCTTTTTTGATTCTGAATCTATTGCAGAGCTAATTAATTCAATTCTATTATTCTTTATTGCGATATCAGACTCAGTAATTTTGTTTTCATTAACAATCTTGCAATTTTTTAAAATCAAATCATACATACTATTTCTCCAATTCAAATTCGTTATGAAGAGTGTTGACCGCTTGATCAGCTTCTTTCTCTTGGATAACAATTGTAATTTTAATTTCTGATGTGCTTATCATTTGAATATTGATTCCAGCTTCAGATAAAGCTTTAAATGCTGAACTTGCTATTCCCGCATGAGATCTCATGCCAACTCCAACCAAAGAAACTTTAGCAATACTTGAATCAATTAATAAGTCATCAAATTCTAAAGAGCCTTTAAGGCTATCTATAACTCCTGTAGCAGCAATTTCATCATCTTTTGATACTGTAAATGTGAAATCAGTTTTACCATTAACACTTACGTTTTGAACAATAACATCAACTTCAATATTAGCATTACTTAAAGGTCCTAATATTCCAAAAGCCATGCCTGGTGTGTCACTGACACCATGAAGTGTAAATTTTACCTGATCTTTTTGAAAAGCTATTCCAGAAACTAATCCATTTTCCATGTTATTTTCCTCAAGTGATATTAGAGTACCATTTCCAGATTCAAAACTGGATAAAACTCTTACTGGTACCTTGTATTTATTTGCAAATTCTACTGCTCTTATTTGAATTACCTTTGCTCCCTGGCCGGCCATTTCAAGCATTTCTTCCATGGTAATAGTATCTAATTTTTTTGCTTCAGGAACTATTCTTGGATCGGTTGTATAAATGCCATCGACATCTGTATAGATATCACATCTTTGCGCCTTCATTTGAGCTGCTATTGCTACTGCTGTAGTATCTGAACCACCTCTTCCCAATGTAGTTACATCTCCCGACTCTGTTATTCCTTGAAATCCAGTAATAATAGGAACAATACCTGCATCTAAGGTTTCTTGAATTTTATTGCCATCAACCTCTAATATTTTTGCTTTTGAGTATGTGCTTGTGGTTTTCATTGATATCTGTGATGCTGAAAATGACTTAGCAGAGACACCTATTTGCTGAAGAGCCATAGCTAAAAGAGCAGCGCTTACTTT
>ENA-UZWU01003026-UZWU01003026.1-metagenome-genome-assembly--contig:-Day-4--1m-contig-3026_pt1 | contig 13522 bp, 10 predicted proteins | sample MGYA00260345_ERZ794905 | MGnify/ENA metagenome assembly ERZ794905
GAAATGTGGGCTTTCCCTAATGAAGACGAGAATGTGAAAGCTATTTACAATGAGTACAAAACGAATTTTGAGCAGCCGAAAAAGTTGACAGACTTTATCGCTAATTCATTTGCGAATGATAGTTCTTATGCTGCTGTATTTGTGCCAGGCGGACATGGTGCAATGATTGGTATTCCAGAAGATAAAAACGTAAGTAAGGTATTGAATTGGGCACATCAAAGTGATTTATTCACCATTACGCTTTGTCATGGACCAGGAGCATTATTATCTACCACGCTGGATAATGAAAAATTTCTCTACGATGGATACAAAATGGCGGTATTTCCAGATGCTGTGGATGAAATGACTCCAATGATAGGATATTTACCAGGACACATGAAAAACGGTGTGAGTGAAAGATTAAAAAACTTAGGTGCAACCATAGTGAATACCGAATCTGATAACACTGTCTGTGTAGATAGAAAACTTATAACTGGTGCAAGTCCCTTAGCATCAAATGAATTAGGAAAACTTGCAGCTAAAACTTTATTGAAAGAGCTCAATTAAAAACTACTTACAACAAGGTATAAAAGCAATAGCGGTTTGGGAGTATTCTCAGACCGCTTTTTGTTTTAATTAAGTATCTTGCTATCTGAAAAGTAATTGCATTTTAATCCGCTACTGCTCTTATACAAGGCCGTTACCTGTAATTGCCTAGAATAGTGGCTCTATTCAATTATTTAATTACAGAAAGCAAAAATTATGTACATTGTATTATTAAACGCATACTATGATTATAAAAGCTAATTTTCTTTTTCTAAGAACATACGTCTTGCTATTGTTTTCTATTTCTTATGTTATATCTTATTCTCAAAACATTATTGTTACCCCATATTTACAAAATGGGAGCCCATCCCAAATGTCTATTATGTGGGAAACTGACGCACCAAATGACGGATTTGTAGATTGGGGAATTGATGTTTTTTCTCTAGACAACACTGAGGTAAGCACTTCAATAAACAGTGATGCCAATAACCGTATTCATACTGTTCTTATTTCTGGATTAGCCCCAAACACAAAATACTATTACAAAGTTAGAATGACCTCTGGTACCGAATCTTCATTATTTACTTTTAAAACACATCCTACAAAAACATCAGAAGCTTCCTTAAATTTTGTCGCTATGTCCGATATGCAACGTGACAACTCCAATCCTGATGTGTTCGAAACCATTGTAGATCTTGGGGTTATTCCTATTGCTAATGCCAGTTATACAAATGGTATTGAAGCAATTGAAGCTATACTTATACCAGGAGATTTAGTAGGGACTGGAACGCATAATTCTTGGCGGAATAGTTTCTTTGAACCCTCTGATGAAATTACACCTTTCATTCCTACGTATCCTGTGCCTGGAAACCACGAATATTATGGGGATGGAATTTCCTTATATTTGGATTATTTCAATCTTCCTTTAAATGGTACAACTTCCAATCCAGAAGAATGGTGGTTTAAAGACATTTCTAATGTGCGATTAATTGGAATTAATTCAAACAGTTCTTCAGCAGATTTAGAAATACAGTTAACTTGGTTGCAAAGTGTATTGGATGATGCAGGAACTGATAACACTATAGATTTTGTATTCGTACAATTGCATCATCCATTTAAGTCGGAACTTTGGACTCCAGGCGAATTGGATTTTACCGGCGAAATCATTGCACTATTAGAGCCATTTTCAACATTGTATAACAAACCGTCAATTCACTTTTTCGGACATACTCACGCCTATTCACGTGGACAATCAAGAGATCATAATCATCTCTGGGTAAATGTTGCTACAGCAGGTGGGGCTATTGATAATTGGGGAGAATTTCCTAACGCAGATTATGATGAATTTGTAATTAGTGAAGATGAGTACGGATTTGTAATGCTAGAGGTTGAAGCTGGTGCTGACCCAAAATTTACATTGAAGAGGTATTCCCAAGGAGATTCAGTACTATTTGAAAACAACATATTAAGTGATGAAATTACCGTCAAACGTTTTGATACATCGCCTGAAACACCAACTGGTTTAACTCCCACAGGAGATATATTTATAAATTGTGTAGAATTAAAGGCTTCTGCCTTTGAAAATGGTGAAAATACTCATCAAGCAACCCATTGGCAAATTGTATCAGGGTGTGATTTTAACGACCCAAGTGTAATCGATATTTGGAAACAAGCAACAAATTTTTATGATGAAGTAAATACGCAACTCAACGATAATCTCACAGATGAACAATTAGGATCCATAACCCTTAATACAGATTACTGTTGGAGAGTTCGTTATAGAAATGATAATTTGACCTGGAGTGATTGGTCTACTCCACTAAGCTTTACGACCACAACTCCTGATTATATAACAACAAATTTATTGTTAAATCCTGAAGCGGAATTGGGTATAGAAAACTGGACTGGAGATATAGAGAGTTTAACTTCTAATGAATGTGATTCGGTTCCAGTTTATCAAGGCACAAATTTTTTTGGAGTAGGTGGTATCTGTGTTAATGAAATGGAAACTGGAATTGCTTTTCAAGATATTGATGTGTCTTCCTTTGCAACAGAGATTGACGCAGGTAATTATTCCGTAGAGTTTTTGGGTTATTTAAGGACATATGATATAGATAATGATTTACCAGAAATGTTTATGGATTTTATTGATGGAAACAATGTAGTTTTAAACACTACAACCACAATATCTAACAATACACCTGAGTGGCTTTTAAGAAGTGTTTTTGAAAATATACCATCAGGAACAAGAGTTTTAAGAGCAACCCTAAAAGGTAATAGATTAACTGGGTCAGATAATGATAGTTATTATGATGCACTTAGTGTAAGACTCATGGAAACAAATTGCGAGACACTTGACATAATTGATACGAATTTGGAAAATAACATTAAAATTTTTCCAAACCCAGCTTCTGGAATACTTAATTATGATTCAGTCAATATATTTGAAAAAGTTGAAATAACAGATTTGTCTGGACGAAATATGTATTCAGAAAAAATATTAGTTAAAAAGGGTTCTGTAGATATTTCCAATCTTAGCGACGGAGTTTATATTATTTCTTTTATCAATGGCGAAAAAAGGCAAAGTTTAAAATTTATAAAAATTGATTAAATAGTTTAGACAAGCCAATGAAACTTATAGTTTTTCAAAACTTTTATAAAATTCCGCAACAATAGGCAACAACGTGTATAATTGATTGCTGGTACTTGCCTAATTACGAAAATCCTTTCGGATTTTCTATTTGGTGTGTTATTTGCTAAATTTGTACAAACGCATCGAAATCATAAAAAACACAATGTGCGTAATTGGACAGAATTATTTATTTTTCCAAAACGATTTGACAAACAAACTTTTAAGGCTAAACCAGAAAGCTAAAATTCCTGACAAATTCGATTTTGGAGTCTTCCCCTTCCCTATGCGCTGAATTTGAAGTTCATACCAAGGTAATTCTACCCCACCAAGTTGATCTAAAAACGAAATGCCGATTTTGGGAGTCGGAATGTCAAAACGTTTTACTGATCCATCAAAAATTTGATTTGCTAAATGAGGATACATACAAAATGGTCTTGCTAAACCTATAACATCCAAACTGCCATCCTCCAATGCTTTCTCCATTACCGAGACAGAACGAAATCCGCCGGTAAGAAGTAAAGGTGTTTTTATTAATTTCCGAGCTTTTTCTATATAATCNNAGGAGGCGAATCACGTCCATAGATTCTTCTTCTGTAAATCCACCTCGCTGAAAATCTGCAGAATTAATCTTAATCCCTATTGGAAAATGTGAGCCTACTTGACGACGAATTTCACGATAAATTTCCAAAACAAAACGCGCTCTATTATTTAAAGAACCACCCCATTGATCTTTTCGAATATTACTGTTAGATGATAAAAACTGACTCACTAAGTACCCATGAGCACCATGAATTTGACAACCTGTAAAGCCGGCTTCTTTTAATATTTTTGCAGTAGTCCCAAAGCGTTTTATAATATTCCAAATTGCATCTTCAGTCAATGCTACAGGTGTTTTAAACATTTTGGAAGCACTTCCCATATTGAGTGATACGGCTGATGGTGCTACTATATTTCTGTTAATAGCTGCAAAAGCCTGTCTTCCTGGATGATTTATTTGTGGCCAAATGTGTACGCCAGTGCCATCCACCGATTTAGCCCATTCTTTTAATAACTTAAAATGCTTATAGTCCTCGACTACTACATTTCGTGCTTCCCCTAGGGCCATTGCATCTACCATCACATTTCCTGTTATCAGTAAACCAGGATTGCCTTTTGCCCAAACCCGATAGGCATTTATTAAACCTTTAGTTGGGGCATGATTTCTTGTTCCAAAATTTTCACTCATTGCAGACTTCGCAATCCTATTTTTTAAAACAGATCCGTTTGGTAGAGTAAAAGGAGTGGCAATATTTTTCATTAATATTTTTTTCAAATGTATTTAAAACAAGACAGAAAAGGCATATTCATCATCTTTATTTTAATTGGTTATATAAATAAAAACATGAAATTATTCCCGGTTAATTATTTAACAGAACTACGAGATTGATTTTTTGTTAAATAATATGAAATTAAAGTTCTTCTTCGTTTGAATTTTATATTTTAGATTGCTTAAAACCAACTAAATAATGTATAGATTTTATACCCTTCTACTTTTGCTAATACAAATGTCATTAGCATCTCAAAATTTTTCTACTGAATTTTTAAAGGATATGAAGCCAAGAAGTATTGGACCTGGTGGAATGAGTGGCCGAGTAACTAGTATTGACGTGGTTCATGATAATACAGATATTATGTATGTGGGAACTGCTTCAGGAGGTCTGTGGAAGTCTGAAAGTGGCGGCGTAAAATGGGAACCTATTTTTGAAAATGAAGCTACTGCATCCATTGGTGCTGTTGCAATACAGCAATCAAATCCCTCAGTTATTTGGGCTGGTACTGGAGAAGGAAACCCCAGAAATAGCTTAAATGGTGGTTATGGTATTTATCGTTCTTTAGATGGCGGGCATAGTTGGGACTTGATGGGATTAGAAAAAACGAGACATATCCATCGAATCCTTATAGATCCTACCAATCCAAATATTGTATATGTGGGTGCCATAGGATCTCCCTGGGGAGCACATAAAGAACGTGGTGTTTTTAAAACCGTAGATGGAGGAAAAACATGGAGTAAAATTTTGTTTTCGAATAATAATACGGGTGTTGGTGATATGGTAATGGACCCAACAAATCCAAACAAATTAATAGTCGCATTGTGGGAACATAAAAGAGAGCCTTGGTTTTTTAATTCTGGTGGGGAGGGTTCAGGAATTTTTATAACACATGATGCAGGAAAAACTTGGAAAAAAAGAACTGAAAAAGACGGACTACCTGAAGGAAAGTTGGGTAGAATTGGACTGGCCATTGCAAAAAACAAACCGACTATCATTTATGCACTGATTGAAGCGAAAAAAAATGCATTGTATAAAAGTATTGATGGAGGCTTTTCTTTTAATAAAATAAATGATAAAGACGATATTGGAAATAGACCATTTTATTATTCCGATATTTTTGTGGATCCACAAAATGAAAATAGAATCTATTCTGTTTTTACCTATGTAAATGTTTCTGAAGATGGAGGGAAAAATTTTAAACAACTAATGCCAGCATATAGAGTTGATAATGGGGTTCACCCGGACCACCATGCCTGGTGGATTCATCCGAGCAATGGAAATTTTATGATTGATGGAAATGATGGGGGAATGAACATTACGCGTGATGGAGGTAAAACTTGGCGTTTTATCGGTAATCTTCCGGTAGCACAATTTTATCATATTGCAGTAGATAATGAACTTCCATACAATGTGTATGGTGGTATGCAAGATAACGGAAGCTGGAGAGGACCTGCTTATGTTTGGCGTTCTCAAGGAATTAGGAACGATTACTGGCAAGAAATTTCATTTGGCGATGGTTTTGATGTGCTTCCAGACCCTGATAACAGCCGTTATGGATGGAGTATGAGTCAGCAAGGCTATGTTAATCGGTATGATTGGAAAACAGGAAACAATTATACGGTACGCCCCATACATCCAGATCCAAATATAAAGCTAAGATTTAATTGGAACGCTGCTATTCATATAGATCCTTTTAATAATAATACAATTTATTTTGGAAGTCAATTTGTACACAAATCAACAGATAAAGGACTTACTTGGGAACTCATTTCAGAGGATTTAACGACCAATGATCCAGAAAAACAAAAACAAAATGAAAGTGGTGGAATTACTATGGATGCGACTGGAGCTGAAAATCATACCACAATTCTTGTTATTGAACCCTCCCCTAAGGAACAAAATATGTTGTGGGTAGGAACTGATGATGGTAAGGTACACTACACTCAAAATAGTGGCACTTCCTGGATAGAAGTCACTAAAAACATACCCCAGCTTCCCAAAGGCAGCTGGATTACTCAAATAAAAGCTTCTAATAAACAAAAAGGAGAAGCATTGCTAGTGGCAAACGATTATAGAAGATTCAATTTTACTCCGTATGTTTATAGGACGACCAATTATGGAAAAACTTGGAATCGAATTGTTGATGAAAACGACGTATTGAGTTACGCTTTATGTATCGTTGAAGATCCAGAAGAAAAAAACTTGCTGTTTTTAGGAACTGATGATGGTCTCTATATTTCTATGGATGCAGGAATTAAATGGGAAAAATGGGGCCATGATTTTCCAACAGTATCTGTTAAAGACCTTGTGATACAAGAAAGAGAAAATGACCTAGTAATTGGAACTTTTGGAAGAGCTGCCTGGGTTATAGATGACATAACACCATTAAGAGTTATGGCAAATAACAATGAAGTTTTATCATCAAAAATTAAATTATTTAAAGCACCAACAGCCTATATAGCAAACTATCAACAACCTACAGGGAGTCGATTTGGAGCAGATGCCATATTTAATGGAGACAATAAAGAATATGGCGCTAGAATTATGTTTTATTTTACAAAAAATGAAACTGAAACTAACGAGGAATTAACTAAGGATAAAGCCTTACTTAAAACGGGAGCGCACAAAGACTCTATATACTTGAAGATTTATGATAAAGATAGATTGATAAGAAATTTAAAAAGAAAAGTACCAGATAGTACAGGTGTATATAAATGGAGGTGGTTTATGGATGAAGCTGGAGTTGGCAGCCCTTCCAGAGAAACCAGAACGATAACAAATGAACCAGGAGGAACTATTGTAAAACCAGGTGTTTATAATTTGGTAATAAGCCATCAGAATCAAAAATCTATGAACACCATCGAAGTAAAGAGTGATCCGAGAATAGAAATTTCGGAAACTTCGATAAATGATGCTTATGAAGCTAATAAAGAAATTGAAAAATTAATACAAACGGTTAACACTGCAGTAAACCAATTAATTGACAGTAAAAATATTGCCGCCTCTTTTAAAAATCGATTGACAGAGAAAGATAAAACGACCTACGAGCATCAAATTAAATTATGCAAAGAAATTACTAAAAAAGCAGATTCTTTAATTGACCTATATCTCGGGAAAGTGGATAAAAGACAGGGTATAACGAAGTCTTCTGATGTTTCAGTGATGCAAAGGATTGGAACTGCAAATTGGTATGCATCGAGTAGACCTAACGGTTTAACAACTACCGAAAAAACATTAATTAATCAATCTAAAATGAGGCTGGAGGAGGTTTTGGTAGCAACCAATAAGTTTTTTGCACTTGATTGGTTAAACTATCAGACCGAATTAGAAAAAATAAACCTATCGCCTTTCAAGGAAATAAAAATATTTAAAACAAACTAGATACATTATCATGAAAAAATCAATACTCATTTTATTAGGACTTCTTATTTTATATTCTTGTGAAGAGAAGAACGAAAAAAAAGAAAATTCAGTCAAACAATACACTATCGAACAATTTTTAGAAAATGAAAATTCTTTCGCCAATGGTTTTTCTTCAGATAAGAAAAATGTTTTATTAACCAGTAATAGATCTGGAATTTACAATATGTACACAACTAAAAGTGAAGGAGGAGAATTAATTCCTATTACTAAATCTGATAGTGCATCTGTTTTTGGAATTTCTTATTTCCCAGAAGATGATCGTATATTATTTCGAATGGATGGAAATGGAGATGAGATATTTAAAATCTATATGAAAGATAGTTCTGGAATTAAAAATTTAACTCCAATAAATGATGTAAGAGCATTGTTTAGAGGATGGTCTGAGGATGGAAAAAGTTTTTTTTATGGTAGTAATGAGAGGGATTCAAAATTCATGGATCATTTTGAAATGGACATTGCTACTTTTGAATCTACTTTAATTTATCAAAATAATGATGGAATGGACTTTGGAGGGATGTCTGAAGATAGAAACTATGTTTTATTAACAAAAACGATTAATACAAACGATAGTGACTTGTTTTTACTAAATACAAAAACAAATGAATCTGTGAAGATTAATAATAACTTAAGTGGTAATTCACCACAAGATTTTGATCCAGATGGCAAATCATTTTATTACACTACAGATGATAATGCTGAATTTTCCTATTTAATGAAATACAATTTAGAAGATAGAACTAAAACCAAAGTAGTAGAAAAAGATTGGGATATTAATAGTTTTTATTACACTAGAAATGGAAAATACAAAGTTCTTTTTACCAATGAAGATGCAAAGTCAGTAATGGAGGTTAAAGACGCTTCAACTAATGAGATTGTAACTTTTTCAGATATTAATAATCAAAATATTACTGGAGCAAGATTTTCAAGAGATGAATCTATGGCAATATTAACCGCCTCTGGTTCTAATATGCCAACCAATTCATATTCTTATACAATTGCTAACAAAGAATATCATCAATTAACAGATGTATTAAATAAAGAAATTAATGCAGATGATTTAGTTACTGCTGAAGTTGTTAGATACAAATCATTTGATGGATTAGAGATACCTGCCATTTATTATGCGCCACAACAAGCTTCGCCTACTCATAAAGTTCCTGCACTAGTATGGGTACATGGAGGTCCAGGAGGACAATCTGGGCAGCGATTTAACTCTACTATACAATATTTAGTTAATCATGGTTATGCTATTTTAGCAGTAAATAATAGAGGTAGTAGTGGATATGGAAAAACATTCTACAAGATGGATGATCAAAATCATGGTGATAAAGATTTAAAAGATTGTATAGCAGGTAAAAATTGGTTAGCATCACAAACCATCATAGATTCTTCAAAAATTGGAATTTTAGGAGGATCGTATGGAGGCTATATGACTATGGCTGCATTGACCTACGCTCCTGAAGAGTTTAAGGTTGGTGTTAATTTATTTGGTGTTACCAATTGGATAAGAACATTAAAAAGCATACCGCCATGGTGGGAATCCTTTAAAGAGGCATTGTATACCGAAATGGGAGACCCTAATACACAGGATTCTGTTAGACTAAAAAAAATCTCCCCACTTTTCCATACGGATAAGGTAACCAAACCATTAATTGTATTACAAGGTGCTCAAGATCCTAGAGTACTTAAGATTGAATCTGATGAAATCGTAGAAGGGGTAAGAGATAATGGAGTTCCAGTAGAATACGTGCTATTTGAAGACGAAGGCCATGGATTTGTAAAAAAAGTTAATCAAGTTGAAGCCTACAGCAGAGTATTACAATTTCTTGATAAATATTTAAAAGGCAACGGATTACAATTAATAGATGCTAATAAAACAAAAAATGCCCAGATAGATTAGGATGAATTATTTGATTTTAATAAGGAATCCTTTATATTTAAAAAAATAAAAAAATGAAACAAATTATTCTTTCGATTTTAACGGTTCTATTTTTTTTAACTACATCTTGTGTAGAAAATGAAAAAAAAGAAACTAAAAAAATGACTACTAACGTAAATTTATCTGAAAAAAAAGAAATCCAAGTTCAACTAGAAGCTAAAAATAAAAGTGGTGCTTTTGGTAAATTAATCTTTAATGAGACTGACGGAATGGTTATGCTAAAAGCTAAATTTATGAACTTATCACCTGGAATGCACGCTATTCATTTACACGAGAAAGCTGACTGTTCTTCTCCTGATGGAAAATCTTCTGGTGGGCATTGGAATCCAACTTTTAGCAAACACGGTAAGTGGGGAGATGAAAATGGCTATCATAAAGGGGACATCGGCAATTTTGAAGTGGATGAAAATGGGAATGGATTGATCACAATGGAAACCAAGGAGTGGTGTATCGACTGTGAAGATGAATCAAAGAATATTATTGGTAAAGCAGTTATTGTCCACCAAGGAACCGACGATTTAACGAGCCAACCTTCCGGTGCAGCAGGTTCTAGGATTATTTGTGGGGCTATATTGCAATAAAAAAGCTTTTTATATTAATACGCTTTTTATTCGATTGTCAGAGCTGGTTCCAAATAAGGAAATGGTAATGAAAAGTCTCTGTTTCCAGGTCCAACCCCATCAGTTGTTAACTGGGGAGTGCTATTATTTCCATCAAATCGATCACCATTTGCACCTCCAAAAATTAATCTAAATGTTGTATCCATTACGTCATCTGATAAGGATCTGCCAGTAAAAACTAAGTTTTCATTTTCATCATAATAAGTGGTTGGTCCGTTTGGCGCAACTTGAAGTGCATCATATTGAGACATCACTGTGGAAAAAATATTCGCATCCCAATTGAGAACATTCGTCTCAAAATCTAAATCATCTACAGGAACCTCTAATGAAATTGCATAAATATCATGATAAGCCTCTAAAACAGTTCTAAATTCCTCTTGGAAATTACTTCTATTAGAAACCGTTGAAATATTGTATTCATTTTGAGCAAGATCACTAAATCCAAAGATCATGTTTACTGCCGGTCTTCCTGCTATATCCTCTTGTATAAAAGTACCATCAAAGTTGATCCCAGAATCTTCGCAAGGAGAACAAAATTCTCCACCACAATCAATCCCTTGCTCATCACCATTTTGAATTCCATCTCCGCAATTCACTTGATATATTACATTACCATTATCATCATCATCTTTACACTGTACAAATAGTAAAAAGTTAAATAGTAATAATAGCAATAAGCTAAATTTTTTAGTGTGAATTAAAATGTTTTTCATGACTTATTGTTTTCTTTTTGATGAAACCCAAACATTATAAGCTTGAGGTAAACCATTTATATATCCTTGGGATTCTAGTATATGAGTTGGAGCATCACCTAAAAGTGTATTAGGTACTTCTATTACGATAGCCAAAGTATTTAGTTCGTTAAAAAAGTCGGTTGATTCTTCAGGAGTGTAGAAACCTGAGGGAGCAGCATTCCCTAACTTTATATCCATAAAACGATTAATATCAAAATAAAAAGAATCTCTTCGTGGGCCTGCGAAAAAACTCATTCCATTTTCATTCGTAATAAACGTATCAGTACTAGTAGATATTTGCACCACATTGTGCGTAGTAGTTGTTATAATCTGACTTTCTAAACCTGTTTGATTTGGAACAACAGGTCCAAAGAAATGGATTGAATCTCCACGTTTGATAGCCTGGATAACTAAATCCTCTACTAAATCTCCAGTATTGTCTATATTAAACTCTATAAGAACATCTTCGTCAAAATTAGCATTGTCTGTTACTCCACCCGGATTTAAATTTCCTTGAATGGTTGCAATAAAAACTGTTGAATCGGGATCTTCACCTTCAAAAGCATAAAAGTCTGCAATATCAGATGTAGTTCCTTCAATATTTGTTCCGTCTAAGTGATCCGAAGAAATTAAAGTTACACAAAGTAGCAAAAGAAACAGAGTTCCTATTACTGCAAATAATTTTGTTTTTTTCATAGTTCAAACTTAATTATTTAAATTTACATTTAATGATGAATAAATTTAAAAAACAAAATTAATAAAATTAGTTCATATGAACCCCTCAGCAAAAGGTTGGATTCCGAAAATTTTAACTACACTAGATAAACAACAAATAATTACAAATTCAGAATCTTTAATGCTTTTTTATAATCAACTAAAGTCTACAGGTTTTTTATATGGAAATTCATCGGAAATTTTAATTAGTAGTACTCCTAGTCATTTAAATCTTACTAAAAATGAAAGTACTAAAATTAATCTTTTTCAAAGTTTACTATTTATATTTTTCAAAAAAAACCCCAACGAAAATATAAATACAGCAATAGACCACATCATTTTGTTTTATAAAAAATTAGACAAAAGCAAATTAGGTTTTCTGTATAAATTTTCAACTTCGGAAAAAGCAACTGATAATCTTGAGCAAATATTAGCAGAAAGAATACAAGAAACCAATAGTTTTTTCAATAAAAAGTACAATTCTATATTTACCTATACCCTTCTATTTATCGATATTCTTGCCTTCAATAAATTTTTAAGTTTTAATAATGATTATAAAATTTTTATCGAAGATTTAGAAAAAAACTTAATTAACTTGTCCTTTTTGGCATTAAACTCTAAAAAAAATAAAGACAAATCTGACCAACAAATGATTAAGCAAATTGAAAACTCTTCAGTTTATCTTAACCTGCAGTACCATAAAAATGATTTTTTAAGCTTAGCTAATTTGGATCTTTTAAATTATAATAATTTGGAAAAAAAGTATCTTTTTGATATCAGCTTCTTAGCAGTTTGGAATGACAAAGAATTAGACCAAATGGAGCATTCTTTTTTAATAAAACTAGCAGACAAATTGAAGTTAAGTCCATTACGAATAAAGGAGAATATTGATTACATCAATACATTCTCTGAGAAGTATTCAAAAAAAATTAAATTATTTGAATACCAAAACCCTTTAAACCATATTTATAAAGAATCTACTTCAACGGTTAAGTTATTGATTGAAAGAAATAAAAAAAGATTGTTACTTGAACTCAATGAAAGCGGAGAACTAGTAAAATTATTGAGTCAATCTACCTTTAGAGAATTAACAAAAGATGAAAAAATAAAAGTAAGAGAACAATTATTAGACATTTGTAAAACAATTCCTTCCTTAACTATATTTTTAATTCCTGGAGGAAGTCTACTGCTTCCAATATTAATAAAATATATTCCGAGTTTATTACCATCGGCTTTCAATGAAAATAAAATAGATTCTAAATCATAAAGATTAAGAATATGAATTCATACCATACTTGTTATTAAAAATTATCCTAATTTTGTCTAAATNNGTTTTTTTTCTGAGGTTATAAGATGAGATCATTAATTTTAATTTTTAGCTTGTTTTTTGCGGTTCTTACAGTGTCTTGTGAGAGTGATGATAGTAGCACTATTCGTGATGGATATAATGACATCTATAATTTACCTGAAACTCCCTATAATTACAGCAATCCAAGTTTCCCTAATACATTTACTCCTTATGTTTTTGGATTTGATAACACACCGTCTGACAATATCATAAGCGATGACGGAGTTACTTTAGGAAGAGTATTGTTTTATGATAAAAAATTATCTGCTGATAATAC
>ENA-UZWU01002423-UZWU01002423.1-metagenome-genome-assembly--contig:-Day-4--1m-contig-2423_pt1 | contig 13454 bp, 11 predicted proteins | sample MGYA00260345_ERZ794905 | MGnify/ENA metagenome assembly ERZ794905
AATAAATAGTAAATTAGCGCCGGACTGTAGTCTCAATTAATTTACAACTAATTGATAATCAATGATCTATTTTTTATAAATCCATAAACTGCCATGAAACGGCCATGAAATTTTTAAGTTTATAGGTTCTTTTTTATGTTTTGAACATCTGTCCACCTTCTATATTTTCGTTGTTTATCAATAATTTTAAATTTTATTTCAGTATCACTTAATGCAGGTGCGGTGTTTAAAAAAATGAAAAAAACAAAGTTAAAATAGTTTTCTTTTAGAAAACTTATTATATTTATACATGTTTAGTATCATACAAAGAAGGACGTTACTCAATTATATGAGATTATATCCTGATGCAGCTACATCTCTTCAAGAATGGTATCGTGAACTAGAAATATCTGAATTTAAGAATTTCAATGAATTAAAAGAAATTTATAAAAGCGCTAGTATTGTAGGAGACGATAGAGTTATCTTTAATATAAAAGGAAATTCATACAGGTTAGTTGTTCGATTTGTATTTACTTATAAAGCAATACAAATTAAATGGTTTGGAACTCATAAAGAGTATGATACCATTAATGTAGAATCTGTTCAATTTAAAACTAAAAGAAACAAATGAAACTGGGTATTATAAAATCCGAAAAACAATATGACGATTATCTAGACTGGGTAGATATTCAATTTAATAAAAACATTAATCCCAAATCAGCAGAAGGTGAAAAACTTCAGATAGTATTAATGTTAATCAAACAATATGAAGATATTCATTATGAAATACCATTTCCTGACCCCATTGAAGTAATTAAATTAAAAATGAAAGAATTTGATATTAGAAATAGGGATCTTGTAAACAAAAAATATGGATCAAAAGGTCACATATCGTCATTACTACACAAAAGAAAACCATTAACATTGGATTTAGCTAGAAGATTTCATAAAGAATTTGGAATACCGGCGGAGGTTTTGTTAGCATAAAATGTTTATAATCATGGCCGTTAAGTAATGAGAATTACGCGTGAAATTACTTAAAAACAATAATAAGTAGTAAATTAATGTATGGCTGCAGTCTCAATTAATTCACAACTAATTTATATTCAGTGGTTAAGCTTTAAAAAAACCCTTAAACTGCCATGAAACAGCCATGAGATTTTGAAAATTATATTTTTTTTAGTGATTTAAACACTTACTATTCTTCATTCCCCAATCTCCTCAAACGTTCCATAAATACATCTGCAACAGCATCTTTATTTGGGTTCTCCCCAATATAACTTCAAAAAGTACTCTCTCTTAAGTGCCCTGTGATCTCCATTAAAATAGGGGTTTCTATCTTTCCAAAATAATTGGTTGCAAAAGACCTTCTCATGGTGTGTGATGTGATCAATTCATATTTTGGATACATCCCAAATGCTGCCCTTTTTGTTATTGAACTCATCTCATTTCCTTTGATGACTTGCTCAATGCCGGCCAATCGACACAACTCCTTAATTTTTTTATTAAAAACCGATGCATTGGTTTTTTGAGGAAAATCTCTTCTTAGAAATTCCAGGACTGTAGTCCATAAGCAACCCTCAAAAGACTTTTAGGAACGCAAAGACAGCGGAGGTTTGTCGCTGGTTTGATTTTTGCATGAGAGACAAAAAAACACTCCCTGATGAAGGAGTGTTTTTTGTTTGAGAGCCGATGGAGGGACTCGAACCCACGACCTGCTGATTACAAATCAGCTGCTCTAGCCAGCTGAGCTACATCGGCTTGTTTGCGGAATAAATTCTTACAAAGCGGTGCAAATATAGACGTGTCAACTATATTACACAAGAAAAAAAATAAGAAATATGGAATTGTTTTTTAAGCCCTTGATTTTCAAGTATACTTGTGTTGAAAGCAAAAAAGCAGTTCCTTCAAAAGGCCTGTAAAAAAGAGGGCTCGTTCGCACTTGTAAAGATTCTTTTTCCTGTTTGTGAGTGATCAGTCGTAGCCATACACAATATTGATTCCAAAACGAAAACTTCCTCCTTGGACTTCTTCCACTTTTCCGAACAAACCAGCAAGGTTGTCTGTCGCGGCATAGAATTGTAAAAAGCCCAAACGCAGGATGGCATTGGCACCAATGCTTATTTTTTCGTTGGGGCCACCGGCACGTGCCAAAATTCCATAGGTGGTTTTTTGGAGCGTCCGTTGATAACCGATGGAATAGCTGGGTTTGCTGTCGAGCAGCGCATGGCTATTGTTGAAAAATGCCGCGACCAAAGTGTTTTTTTGAGACAGTTCGTAACGCGCTGATAGGAAGGTTCTGGTGGCTAGTTTTGTGGTAAAACTGTCGGTGGTTTCTGAAGTGCCAATAACCTCGTTCAAGGCGTCTTCAATCTCTTCCTCAATAGATCCCTCTGTATTCAAGTCAGTTCCTAGGTATATTTTACCGTCCGAGTCATCAAGTTGGTAGTTTCTTACATTTTCTGTCCACTGAATGGATCCGATATCGTTCACAGCGAATTCTAACGTGAGCTTTTTGCTGGCGACATAGGTGGCACCAAGGTCTATTCCAAAACCGTTATTGTCAGTAAACAATTTCATTTCGCCGTCTTCCATCTCAAGCCCAGAGGTATGAATCGTGGCATTCGATGCTTGTACATTCCAATAAGAGGTAATGGGATCGATGTCCATAGAAAAAGAAGCATTTTCTTGTGTTTGTGCATGTGACAATCCTTTCAATGATTTCAATCGCAGAGCAACAGCCAGTCGGTCATTCAGAAACTTGTGTGTATAGCCCAAACCAATTTCAGTGTAGGAGGTCGCCAGTAATTTTTCATTCGACAAGGCAAAACTTTCTGCAAATCCATTGGCAGCAATAGCAGTTAGATCGTCGGTAAAAAGCCAATTTACAGTCCCTTTTACATTAGCGAACAGAGAGATAGAACCTTTTTTTGTTTTCAAAGAAAGCATCCACAGGGGAATTTCAAAGCCCGCATCAATATTGTTTTTATTCTGTGCAACAGCGTGTAAATTGTCGAAATCTATTTTGATCGTATTGCCGCTGGTCACAAAGACATCGGAAAGTAGGAGATTGGAATTAGCGCTGGCTCCAGCATGAGTCAATACTCCAAATGTGAAGGCATTTTTTGGGAGGTGAACTGGTGAGAGGTTTTGTGTTTGAGATACATAATCTCCCATATGGTAAAAAGACAAATCGTTTTGCGCATGGCTCGTGCCAAACGTCGCAAAAATCAGAACAATAGATGTGTATAGGTTTTTTTTCATGGGGTTTTTTTATTCGTTGTCATCCGTGAATTCAGCGCTTAGTTTTGTTCCGATGGAAACGTGCAAGGCATCACTTCCTTTGAGCAGAACCTCGTCTTCGCCCTCTGGAAGGGTGAGTATTAAAACAATCTGTACATCTTTTGTCTTGTTGATGAGTGCGATGTCATTTGCATCCCATACTACTTCAAAATTGGAGGTAACAGGAGTACCGTCTGAGGCTCCGTCTTCATTCACGTTGGCGGCTTGAAAACCTGTCAATGTTTCAGTAAGTACCACTTGTCCCGCGGAATTTTGAAAATTCAAAACCAAACGGCCTGTCATTGGAATTTTGTTGGCAATGTTTACCGAGAGTAGCAACTCTGTAAGATCGCCCAAAGCATCCTCTGTATCAAAGTCTGCCATTTTTTGCAAGCTGACTTCGTCAAAAGTTAGGTTCACCTGTACTTCCAGACCTTCATTGTCCGTGGCATAAAAATTTTCGTTTGGATTCGCATTGATAGGATTCGCAGTGCCGCTTGCATCGAAATCAATTTGAGAGGGTTTGATTTCCAACAGCATCGCTATATTTGAATTGTTTTTATTCAACTCTACAGAGGTTATTTTTTCGGCATCGCCGAAATCTGCCACACCGTCAATGATGAAAGTATTGGACAGGCCCGCGTCTCCTGTATATGACAGGTTTAGAGACCCCGAGTTGTTACGAGACGTAACTCCTGATAAATCAACGCCTACTGGGAAGCCGTAGTCGTTGGTAGCGGTTACGGTCATGACCGGATTGGTAAACGAAAGATCGCTGTCGCCAAAATTTTCAAAGAAATCAAACGAAAGTACTTGGTCAGAAATAGAAAAGGCCTCTTGTTTGAAATCTCCATACACAACCGAGGTGTCAACGTTTGTCAATACAGCATCGTATGAGACGGTGTCGTTTGATTTTAAGGTATCTCCAGCCGCAAATGTAAAATCAGCGTTTAGATTGAGCACCAAACGGTTGTGGGTCATGTCAAAACTATTGCCATTGTGCGTCAAATCGGCATGGTAATCGTTGAGGTTGATGCTTACAGTTTGTGCACCTGCTCCATCGAATACCACTGTTTTGGTATAGGTGGCTCCTCCTGATTTTTTTGTAAACGACGGGATTTCTAACAATAGTGAAATGTGTGTGTCAAAACTTGAGGTAAACGTAATGTCGAGCTTTCCTTGTGTAAAAGAAACTCTCGTAATTTCTTGAGACAAATTCAAATCGTATACCGTTTGATTGTTTCTCGATCTTGTTCCAATCAGTGGATTGGGAATGCCAGACCCAATTTCTGGGGTGATGGTATAGGGAAATCTTTCACCAATGACCGCCAGATTGCTTACTGTAATAGGGGTACTGATAGAAGCACTGATTGTTTTGTCCGCTATTTTGACATTGTACGCACTGTCATCATCTCCGGAAAAAGACTCCGAATAGGAGAATTTCAATGCCTCGCTGGAAGTCGAATCAAAGTTGTTGGAACCGAGTTCTTCAAACAATTCAGAAAGTGTATAGTCTAAATACCCTACTGGCAGCTGTGCGGTTCCTTTCCAGGATATATCTTCTTCAATTTCTTGATCAAAATAAGAAATGTCGCAAGAGAGGATACTTGTTGACGCTAAAACGAAAAGAATGTGGTAAAAAAATATTTTTTCCATGCAGTAATGAATAATGTTTTTTCTTGTTAACGGTTATCTTTTGAAGATATTGTGATGGAACCAAATTAAGTAATTCACAGTACAGTTTTCTAAAAAATATGCTTTTTTATGTTTTTATTCTCAGGAAAAAGTACCTTTGCAAGGGTGCAAAAAAGAATATTTTATGGTCAAAAGAATTTCAGGTTTTTCAAAACTTTCCAAGCAAAAAAAAATAGATTGGTTGGCAACTACTTTTTTTCAAGAGTCGTCGGCAGTCAAAAGAATTTTGCAACAGTACTGGAATTCCGATAAGAAATTACAAGATTTGCACGATGATTTCATAGAGAACACCCTTTCTAATTTTTATTTGCCCTTTGGAGTGGCACCAAATTTTGTAATCAATGGAACAGATTATACTCTTCCGATGGCAATTGAAGAAAGCTCCGTAGTAGCGGCTGCCTCTTTGGTGGGGAAATTTTGGAGTACGCGGGGTGGTTTTAAGGCCGAGGTTTTGGGTACAAAAAAAATAGGCCAAGTACATTTTATGTATTCGGGCAGTTTGGAAAATATTCAAAGTTACTTCGCGTCTGTCAAAAGTTCCTTGCTAAAAGCTACAGATAAAATCACCAAAAATATGCGAAATCGGGGAGGGGGTATTTTGGATGTGGAACTGAGAGACAAAACAGCGGATTTAGAGAACTATTATCAGTTGCATGTTACTTTTGAAACCAAAAATTCCATGGGGGCCAATTTTATCAACTCCTGTCTAGAAGCCATTGCCAAAGCCTTTGAAAAAAATGGGATTGAAATTGTCATGAGTATTTTATCAAATTACGTTCCTGAGTGCTTGGTGCGTGCAGAGGTGAGCTGTCCAATTGTTGATTTGCTTCCGCCCAGCAGTCCAATCAATGCCGAGTCGTATGCACAAAAATTTAAAAATGCAGTGGACATTGCGCATGTAGAGCCTCACAGGGCGGTGACACATAACAAAGGCATCATGAACGGAATTGATGCGGTGGTCTTGGCTACAGGGAATGATTTCAGAGCAATCGAGGCTTGTGCACATGCCTATGCCACAAAAGATGGCACCTATAAAAGTCTGACGCACTGTGATATTCAAGACGGAATTTTTAAATTCTGGATAGAAATACCACTTGCCTTAGGTACTGTAGGTGGACTCACAGCTTTGCACCCCTTGTCCAAATTATCCTTGGAATTGTTGCAACAACCTTCCGCGGAAGAATTGATGAAAATCGTTGCTGTGGCAGGGCTGGCTCAGAATTTTGCAGCCTTGAGAGCTTTGACAACAACAGGGATTCAAAAAGGACATATGAAAATGCATTTGATGAATATTCTAAATCAATTGGGAGCTACTACAAAAGAGAAAGAGGTGTTGGTCAAGCATTTTGAAACCGTTCCGGTTAGTTACAGTGCGGTATCGGAAGCCTATGAAAATTTAAAGACAGCCTGATGGAAACCTTCTACAGCAATGGGAAATTATTGATTACGGGTGAATATGCCGTATTGGATGGAGCGCTTTCTTTTGCCTTGCCCACCCAGTTTGGCCAGCGTTTGGAAGTCAGTCCATTAGATCAGCCGGTTGTGATTTGGGAAAGTTTTTCGGTATTGAATGAAATGTGGTTTCAAGCAGAATTGAAGGCAGACAAATTGCACATCTCCCATGAAAATCCTCAGATAGCTACGTTGCAAAAAATACTTTTGGAAGCAAAAAAGATGAATCCAGATTTCTTGAGTGCAGGAACTGGAGCCTTTGTACAAACATTTTTGACGTTTCCCAACAATTGGGGTTTGGGAACTTCCTCTACCTTGATCAATAGCATTGCTGCTTGGGCAAAGGTAGATGCTTTTGAATTGTTGCAAAAATCTTTTGGAGGCAGTGGTTATGATATTGCTTGTGCACAGAACGATACCCCTATTTATTACAAACGGTTCACGACCGGACAACAAGTGGAGCCCGTAACTTTCAGTCCAGCCTTTCAAGACCAATTGTTTTTTGTGTATTTGAACGAAAAACAAGACAGCAAAGAAGGCATCAAAACCTACCGTGCACTTGCCAAGGACAAACGAAAAGTCATGGCGCAGATTTCGGAAATCTCACAAAAAATTACAAGCGTCACATCCTTGTCAGAATTCGAAGACTTGCTAAGTAAGCACGAAGAATTGATCAGTGGTTTGTTAGGCATACGTCCTGTAAAAGAAAGACTCTTTCCAGATTATTTCGGTGCGGTAAAAAGTTTGGGAGCTTGGGGAGGCGATTTTGTTTTGGTGACAGGAAACGAACAAACACCTGATTATTTTCAAGCCAAAGGATACGAGACAGTCCTGTCTTATGAAGGCATGATATTACAAAAAAATAACGATGCATAAAGATGTTGTGATTATAGGGGGAGGTGCTGCTGGTTTTTTTACCGCCATAACCGCCAAAGAAACCAATCCTGCTTTGCAGGTAGTCATTCTTGAGAAGGGGAAAGAGGTGTTGCAAAAAGTAAAAATATCTGGGGGAGGAAGGTGCAACGTGACGCACGCTTGTTTTGTCCCCAAAGATTTGTGCGAATTTTATCCCAGAGGAAAAAAAGAATTGTTGGGTCCCTTTCATCAGTTTATGACAGGAGATACCATGGAATGGTTTGAGAGCAGAGGCGTGCCTTTGAAAATTGAAAAAGACAACCGTGTTTTTCCAACGTCCAATTCTTCACAAAGTATCCTCGACTGCTTTCAAAGTCGAGTCGATGATTTGGGGATTGAAGTGTTGACCAATCACGGTGTCAATCAAGTACTAAAAGACGAAGAAGGCTGGTCTGTGCAAACTTCCAAAGGGAATTTTACCGCAAACAATGTGGTTGTCACTGCAGGCAGTAGCAAACGTGTGTGGGATTTGGTGAGTTCCTTGCAACATACGGTAATCGTGCCTGTGCCCTCTTTATTTACCTTCAACATCAAAGACAGCAGGCTGTTCGAATTGTCAGGAGTGTCAGTACCGCAGGCTACCGTTCGTTTGGTCGATACAAAATTGGAGACCACGGGCCCTTTGTTGATAACGCATTGGGGAATGAGTGGCCCTGCAGTTTTGAAATTGTCTGCGTTTGGAGCGCGTGTGTTGGCAGAAAAAAACTACGAGTACCAAGTGCAGGTGAATTGGATTTCAAAGAGTTTTGGTCAGGCCGTTCAAGAATTACACAAAACAAAAAAAACCAACACAAAAAAGCAAATAGCCTTGCGATCTCCTTTTGAAGGTGTTTCCAAACGCTTGTGGGAGCGCTTTGTGAGAACGGTCGGTTTGGATCCACATAGTAAGTGGGCAGATGTCTCCAATAAAAAATTAGAAGCCATCGCTCAACAGTTGACCCAAAGCGTCTTTCAGGCAAGCGGTAAAAGTACGTTCAAAGAGGAGTTTGTGACAGCAGGAGGGATAGATTTAAAAGAAATAAACTTCAAACGTTTTGAGAGCAAATTGCATAAAAATTTATTTTTCGCAGGAGAAGTACTCAATATAGATGCCGTTACGGGAGGTTTCAATTTTCAGAATGCGTGGACAGGGGGGTACGTGATTGGAAAAGCTTTGGCAGCCGAAACTTCTTAAAACCCTATTCTCAAAAACACCTCAAATTTAGAAGCTTGATTGCTGAACAAATCTTTGTCTAGCAAATAGCTTTGACGCAGTCCGATGGGAATCTCTATCAAGTTAAAAAAGATGTTGTCAAAAATAAGCTCTGCACCCCAGGAGTTCCGCTCGAGCGATTTGGGCAGCAGGAATAGGAGGTTCTGGGAGCCTGGGAAGACTTCATCTTTGTCTCTTTTGAGTTGGCTGTAATCGTAAAAAAACGTTCCTCGAATTCTTTTGAAATAGGTAATATTTTTCAGCCCCCAATCGGGATAGGTGATGGGAAAGGTATAATTGGCCGCAATTTTAAGAGAGGCATCACTGAACAAACCGTCGTATCCACGAGCACTCGCAAACGTGTTTTCAAACTGGTACGCATTTTCCGTGACATGTTCTTTTTGCCAAGCACTGATGATCTGTGTGCTGTGGTTTGGAAACAATCCCGGAAAAAATAAAATGCTCTGCGCGGCCCACTGTGCAATGGATGTATTCTTCAGATTTTGCTTGTATGAAATGTTGAGGTATTGCCCAAATCGGGGTGCTAAATTTTGCAGGGTCGTTTGACGGATGTTGGATAAGGTCAATTCAGTTTCAACAGCGCCAAAATCAAAAGAAGGAAAAGGGAGTCGACCGCTGTTGTAATCTGATGTTTTATGCTGGACATAATTTGTTTCGAATCGCAAGGATTGAAAGTAGTTTCCCTTGATTTTTGAGAGCGGAACGGAAATACCTGCTGAAAACTGGGTTTCAGAAAAAGAATGAGAGCGCATGCCTGTGTAAAATCTGAAAATATTGGATCTGTCTTTTAGAGAGAATCCTGCATTGAGTTCTAAAAAGAAACGACTGTAGTGGACGTTGGCTGTATAAGTCGAGCGTTTTTCGTTTGTATTGTACAACAAAAAGGCGCTGGCTGAAAAATCACTGAGGATGTTTTGAAATTTGAGATTCAGACCGGCATTGCTAGAAATGTTGGAAGCGCTGATGAGTCCCCAACTATGAAATTTTAGGCCTTTGAATGCGCCCTGGTATGGTTTTGGGCGGTAGTTGTTTTCAGGAATTTTGTCTAGGATGGGGCGCTCGTTTTTTGTCGTTTTGATGTCGTATTGTCCTTGTTCTACAGGTGCTTCTAACGTTGTCTTTTGATTTTTTGCGTCGGAAAAATTCAACGTTTTCAAGACGTGGCCATTTGCTGTGAACTCACTGAAAACAACGGAAGAATTTCCAACAGTTGGCATGTAAGCACCGACTAGAACGGAAGTGAGTTGCCTTATTTCTTGGGGTTTGTCGAGTTCAAACGAATAGATATTGTCAATACCAGAGAAGGAGGCGCTGAAAACCACCGTGTTTTTGGAAACTGCAAAGGAGCCAAGGGTATGTGCTGTCCAATCCGTTAATTGTTCGGTTTGGTTGTGGTTGAAATGGTGTTGAAAAAAAGCAATTTTTGAACGGTGTTTCGCTAAAAAAATGACAGATTGATCGTTAGATCCCCATTTGGGAAAGCTCAGAAAGTGGTTTTCTGGATTTGGGAGGACTTTTGCAATTTCACCCGTTTCAGCATCGATAATAACGAGTCTGTTTTCTAAATTTTCGTTGGCTTCCACAGCGATTATTTGCTTGCCATTATGAGCGTACTGAGGAGAAAAAAATTTTCCTTTTTGAGTGAGAGTTTTCTTTTGCCTGGTGCGTAGATTGTAGCCAACGATGTTGCTGTAGTTTTGGTTTCCTCTTCTCGGGTCTCTCTGGTATTCAGTCCAGGCCAAACAATCTTTTTGGAGTGAAAGAAAATTTTGGGACGTGACACCCACATTTGTGATTGTTGTTTCTTTTCCATTTTTGAGCAGCACGATCCGTGGGGTTCGGTCAAGGCTTGTTTTGAGACAGACAAGCGCATGGTCTTGCGTGTATGCAGGAAATAAATACTGACTTAGAACTTTGTTGGGTGAACTGCTTCTTTTTCCCGCGGTGAGATTGAGCGAAGCCGCTTTTGTACGGTATTTTTTTTGTAATTGTCGATAGGTTTCCAAATACAATTCACGACTTGATTTTCCAGTGTGCTTTTTTGTCGCGTACGAAAAGGAGGAGGTGCCGATATATCTTCTTCCGGCGTCAAACAAAATATTTTTTCCGGTTGCAATGCCGTAGTTATTTCTCAAATGGTTCATGATTGCAAACCCCATGGAGTAGTGGCTTGGTACCAAATCTTTGAAGGAGCCATTTCTGGCTTTGTTGTAAGCGTATATGTTGTTTTGTAATAAAAGAGCACGTTGCTCCTTGAAAAAAGAGGGGGTTCTTCCTCGTCCGTGCTTGGTAAACAAGGTTTCAGCCAGCACAGCATCTCCTTCAAAATACCAAGATGGTATGCGAAGCCCTAAGACGCCTGCCCAGCCACTTTCTCCGCTGATGAGGTGCATCAGTTTTGTGGCACCGTTTTTTGCATTGGTATATTGCAATACGTGTCTGTATTCGTGTATGGCTAGGAGGTCCAACCAATCTGTCGAGCCTAATTGCGCGAAGTTTTGAGGAGCAGTACCGAAAAGCTCGCTGCGAAAAGGGGCGAGCGTTACAAAACCATTGGAAATGACCTGTTGCGTCTGTAGAACCATGTCAATTTTTTCAATTTGATCTCCAATAGAGGCGGTTCCCTCTTTTTGAAGGTATTGCACGATGTCTGCTATTCTTTTGGCTTCTTTTTCGTTTTTCGAGGGATAGATGACACGAACAGTTTGGGAATCGATGGATTTCCAATCAACGTTGGATGGATGGTTGCCTAAATTTTGTCCATTTAAGGTGGGAAAAAGAAAAAATAAGAAGGCCGTGAAATAAGGTTTGATCCATTTCATATGGGGATAAAAATAGTCAAAAATATGCTTGAAACAGCAAGGGGAGAAAATTTTTAAGAGTCGTTTGCAAGTTGGCCGCGATGAGGCTTTAATGCGTCTCTGTAGGTTTTCATGTCTTTCTCGTTTACGATGATAAAGGCGATGGTGTGCATTTCGGAAATTTCGAGGGTGTTGATTTCATGAAACTCTAATTTTTCGATTTCTGCAAATTCTTTGAGGTGGATGCAGTGGTGTTTTGCAGTTCCAAGCCCCGTAGGACCTCTAAAATCCCAAATCAATTTTATTTTTTTTGTCCTCATGTTTTTTCGTTGCGTATAAAAATGAAAAGCGCTCCTTTTTCATAGGTGATGGCAATGTCTTGCTGTACTGCTTTGTTGCGGGTGCCAATGCGTTCCCCAAAAACCAAGGTTTCTTTGTGCAAAGGGTAGCGCAGTCCTTTGGTACAAATTCCGTAAGCGCTTGGGAAAGGAATCAAAGAGATCGTATGGTTCAAAATATTTGTCTCATTGAAGGTTTTGTCGAGTAGAAAGAACCTGCCAAAATCATCAAAGAAGGTCAGCTTGATTTTTTTTCCCCATTCCAATGCTGTGCTTAGATTTCCCAAAAAATGATCCTGTTCTTTTCCTGTTCCACCAAAGATATCAATGTCGAGAAAATCACGTGCATGCAAGATTTGCAAGGCTTTGTGAAAATCTGTAAAATTTTGATCCGGTGTTGGAATGACCTCAATGTTTTTAGGAATGTGTTCAATAGAGTCAAAATCTCCTGTAATCAAATCGGGTTGGATGTTTTGTTTTTTGAGATGGTTGTAACCTCCATCAATGGCGCATATCAAATCGTATTTCGATAGGTCGGGAATTGATTTTGGAGCGGCTCCGTTGAGAAGTAGAAATGCTTTTTTTGATACCATCGGCACAAAAATAACTAAAAAAGAAACGAAAAGAGATGAGTTCGTTATATTTGCTCCAAAATGCCACCGTTTGAAAACAACAGATTTTATAGTAAAAGGAGTATCCGAAAATGTAGAAAGTGGGAAAGTTGCTTGGCAAACCCCGAGTAATATCGCTTTGGTAAAATATTGGGGGAAGAGAGCGCCGCAGTTGCCTGAAAATACGTCGATCAGTTTTACACTCAACAATTGCCACACGAGAACGGAGGTCGTCTTTGAGAAAAAGAAAACAACCGATGTTTTTAGTTTTGAGATTGTTTTTGATGGAGAAAAAAACGAAGCGTTCAAACCGAAAATTCAAAAGTTTTTTGAACGTATTGAAGCCTATGTCCCGTTTTTAAAAGCATACCATTTCACTATTTTTTCCAAAAATTCTTTTCCTCATAGCAGTGGGATTGCATCTTCTGCTAGTGGCATGAGTGCGTTGGCCTTGTGTTTGATGAGTGTTGAAAAATTACGATCACCGGACATCTCTGAAGATTATTTTTACAAAAAGGCCTCTTTTTTAGCGCGTTTGGGATCAGGTAGTGCTTGTAGGAGCGTGAAAGGTTCTTTGGTGGTTTGGGGAGCACACAATGCCATTCCAGGGAGCTCCGATTTGTATGGAGTTGATTTTAAAGAAGACATTGCTCCTGTTTTTAAAAATTACCAAGACACGATCTTATTAGTGGATAAGGGAGAAAAACAAGTGAGTAGTTCGGTTGGGCATAATTTGATGTTTGGGCATCCGTATGCTCAAAATCGATTTGTACAAGCAGGAGAAAATATTTCGAAAATCAAAACTTACCTCAAGGAAGGGGCTGTGAAAGATTTTATTGCATTGGTGGAAAGTGAAGCACTTACTTTGCACGCCATGATGTTAACGAGCCATCCTTATTTTATTTTGATGAAGCCCAATACTTTGGAAATTATCCAGCGGATTTGGCAGTACAGGGCAGCCAATGATTCCAACGTTTGTTTTACCTTAGATGCTGGAGCAAATGTGCATATGTTGTATCCTGAAAATGAAAAAGAAGCGGTACAGCGTTTTATCGAAAAAGAACTGGCTGCATTTTGTCAAAACAAGCATTTTATCCACGACCATGTGGGGCGAGGAGCGCAAGAAATAACTGCCTTGTAAATGCAAAATACAATAGAAGGCAATAGA
>ENA-UZWU01003058-UZWU01003058.1-metagenome-genome-assembly--contig:-Day-4--1m-contig-3058_pt1 | contig 13429 bp, 9 predicted proteins | sample MGYA00260345_ERZ794905 | MGnify/ENA metagenome assembly ERZ794905
TTTTTTAACCCAATCCTTTACAGCCTAAATCACAAGTATTTACAAAAAAACTTTTTTGATTGAAATTAGGAACAAAAACGAGAAAAGCGGATTGCATGGAACAATCCGCTTTTTGTTTTTTCTAAAAAACAGTTTGCTATTTTTGTAAAAAAGCGCTTACATTGGCACTTATCCTAGGTAATAAATTGGACACATCGCCTTTTTGAAATGCTTCTCCCGTAATTTTCTCATACAATTCTATGTAACGGTTGGAAATTTCTTCGATTTTGGCATCTGATATTTCGGGTACTTGTTGCCCTTCTTTTCCTTGAAAATTATTTTCTATCAACCATTCTCTCACAAATTCTTTGGATAGCTGCTTTTGCTTTTGATCTTTTGCTTGAATGGCTTCGTACCCTTCGGCATAAAAATAACGAGAAGAATCTGGAGTGTGTATTTCGTCAATCACTACAATGGTGCCGTCGTTCTTTCTTCCAAATTCATATTTGGTATCTACCAAGATCAATCCTTGTTTTGCTGCTATTTCTGTTCCTCGCTGAAACAAAGCATAGGTGTATTCCTCTAGTTGTTCGTAATCGTCTTTGGACACGATTCCTTTTGCCAATATTTCTTCGCGAGAAATATCCTCGTCGTGATCTCCAATTGCTGCTTTTGTAGAAGGGGTTATGATTGGTTTTTCAAACTTTTGATTTTCTATCATTCCTTCTGGCATGGGGACTCCACACAACTCTCTTTTTCCAGACTTGTATTCTCTCCAAGCATGCCCGGTCAAATAACCTCGAATTACCATTTCAACTTTAAAAGTGTCACACATATGGCCGACAGTCACATTGGGATCTGGAGTAGCGACTACCCAATTGGGCACCAAGTCTTTGGTTGCTTCCAACATTTTAGCTGCTATTTGATTCAAAATTTGTCCTTTGTAAGGGATTTGTCTTGGCATGATCACATCAAATGCAGACAAACGATCTGTAGCCACCATCACCAACAAGTCATTGTCTATATTATAGACTTCGCGAACTTTTCCTTTGTATACTGATTTTTGTTTGGAAAAATTAAAATTGGTATCGTTGATAGTGGCACTCATAGTTTTCTCTGTTAAGGGTGGAAACGAACTGTTCTTTTTTTTTGCAAAAGTAACGAAAAGATTAATTTTTCCTCTGTTTGAAAAAGATTTATTCTGTTTCTATTCCTTTGTAAGCTTTGATAATTTCTTTGACCAATCGGTGACGAATGACGTCTTTATCATCCAAATGCACATGTGCAATTCCTTTTACCTCTTTTAAGGTCAACAAAGCTTCTTTCAATCCTGACACTTGTCTTTTTGGCAAATCTATCTGTCCAGGGTCTCCTGTAATGATAAATTTGGCTCTTTTCCCCATACGTGTCAAAAACATTTTCATTTGAGAATGGGTTGTATTTTGAGCTTCATCTAATATTACAAAGGCGTTGTCTAAGGTTCTCCCTCTCATAAATGCCAAAGGAGCAATTTGTATGGTTCCTTTTTCGATGTAAGAGTCTAATTTCTCAAAAGGAATCATGTCTCTCAAGGCATCATACAAGGGTTGCATGTAGGGATCTAGTTTGTCTTTTAAATCTCCTGGTAGAAAACCTAAGTTCTCTCCTGATTCTACTGCTGGTCTGGTCAGTATGATTCGCTTGACTTCTTTATCTTTCAACGCTTTCACAGCCAAAGCAACAGCAGTATAGGTCTTTCCTGTTCCGGCTGGACCGATGGCAAATAACAAATCGTTGGCTTCCATTTTGGACACCATTTTTCGTTGATTTTCTGTTTGCGCTTTGATCAGCTTGCCTCCTACGCCATGTACCAAAACCCCGTCTTTTGCTTGTGCTAATTTTTGACTTTTACCAGAACTGGTCAACAACTGCTCGATTGCATTTTCACTCAAATGATTGTATTTGTGAAAATACTTTACCAACATTTCCATTCGTTTCTCAAATTCGTCTAAAATAATGGGCTCTCCGAACGCTTTGACTTGTGAACCTCTGGCGACTATTTTCAGTTTAGGAAAATAGGTTTTTACGAGTGTCATGGTCGTATTTTGTGTTCCAAAAAAATCAATGGGATTGATTTCTTCTAGCAGGATGATTCGTTCGTTCAATTCGCGTATTTTTTTATCGTTTGTTTTCTCCGAAGAGCTCTTTTTTCTATGAGTTTTTAAAAATACTAATATTCTGATAACAAATTGTTATGATATCCTGTTTTTTAGTTTCGATTTTCTAGGCATGGTTAGTTGGTTGCAGTTTTATATTTTACTAAATTTGCCTGTTTTTGATAATGGACAAAGCAATTTTTAAGGTTGCTCGAAAAGGATGCTTTTATTTTATGCCTATACTTACACTTACTACTGATTTTGGCACAAAAGACCACTTTGTTGGCGCGGTAAAAGGGGCTGTTTACTCTACGATTCCTGGTGTTCAAATTGTTGATATCTCGCACAGTATTTCTCCTTTTAATATTACGCAAACCGCTTACATTTTAAGGAATGCTTATCAGAATTTTCCGGAAGGCACCATTCATATTGTAGGTGTAGACTCGGAACTCAATGAAGACAACAGGCATATTGCCCTCTTATTGAATGGACATTATTTTGTTTGCCCTGATAACGGACTGATATCTCTGGTTGCATCTGACATAAAGCCAAGTAAGATGGTAGAAATCAACATCCACGACCGGGTAGAAAGTAGTTTTTCCGTACTGGATGTCTTTGTTCAAGTTGCCGCTCACATTGCGCGGGGTGGAACCTTGGAGGTGATTGGGAAACCCATTGAGGACTACAAACAACTTTTTGAAATTCAACCACAAATTTCTCCTGAGCAACATAAAATTGTAGGAAACGTTATTTACATAGATAATTATGGAAATATCATTAGCAACATTACTGAAAAGCTATTCAAAGAAATTGGCAAAGGGAGACGTTTCAAGCTGACAGCAAGTAGTTATTCCTTTGCAAAAATACATCAAAAATACAGTGATATTGTCGATTTCTCATTGCCGAAAAATCAACGAAAGAGTGATGGAAATCGTCTGGCAATCTTTAACTCTGCGGGTTTTTTAGAGATCGCCATCTACAAGAGCAATTTAACGACCGTAGGTGGAGCGTCTAGTCTGTTAGGATTGGACTACCGTGACCCTATTACTATTGAATTTTTATCCTAACCTTCTTTTTATTTGAACTTCTATGTATGCATTGTTAAAAAAAGAACTGCATTTGTTTTTTGGCTCCATTACTGGATACTTTGTCATTGCTCTTTTTTTAATCTTAAACGGTCTATTTCTGTGGTTTTTTGACAACGACCTCAACATCTTAAATTCGGGTTTTGCAAGCCTGTCTCCTTTTTTCGATTTTACTTCTTGGCTGTTTGTGTTGTTGATCTCCTCTTTGACCATGAAGAGCTTTTCAGAAGAAATAAACTCAGGAACTATTGAAATTTTAAAAACCAAACCGCTATCTACACTTCAATTGGTATTGGGAAAATACCTGGCTATTTTTATTGTGGTGATTGCTGCACTACTTCCTACTGCTATTTATGTATACAGTATTTTTGATCTTATCAGTGTTTCTAACACCGTTGAATTGGGCATCATTGTGGGTTCGTACATAGGACTTTTAGCTATTGCCAGCGCCTATATTTCGATTGGCTTGTGGGTCTCGACTTTTTCCAAAAATCCTCTTGTCGTGCTATTGAGCTCCATTTTTATTTGTTTTGGCTTGTTTTACGGACTTCACGACACCACTTATTTTTCTTCAGAAACCAATTTCACCTTGAGAAAATTAGGTATGTATTCTCATTTTGAAAGCATCAGTAGAGGGGTACTAGACACAAAAGATTTACTCTATTTTATACAGGTGACGCTGTTATTTTTGGTACTGAGTTATACTCGAATGGCTCCTAAAAAAAATTGGAAACCGGTATTTTATATTTTGATTTTTATTCTTGTTTCTTCTTTTGCAAGCCAACGGTTTTACAAACGTTTCGATCTGAGCAAAGACGAACGCTATTCTTTGGCAACTGTCTCTAAAAACCTTCTTTCCAAAATAGACCAGCCTGTGCTTGTAAAAATATATTTGGAAGGAGAGTTTCCTGCTGAATTCAAGCGTTTGCAAATGGAGACACAACAGCTACTCAAAGAATTGAGGGCTGTCAACAAAAACATTTCCTTTGTATTTGTAAATCCGGAAAAAGACATGCAGCGTTTGTTACAAAAAGGGCTTACGCCAAGTCGTTTGACTGTCAAAAAAAAGGGGGTTGTTTCCGAATCTGTTATTGTTCCTTGGGCTACAATCCAATACCAAAATAAAATTGAAAACGTCTCTCTTTTAAAAGAAAGTTCTCAAACAGCTTCACAGGAAGAACAATTGCAAAATGCTATTCAAAATTTAGAATTCTCTTTTATCGACGGTTTGAAAAAAATTGTGTTTCCAAAAAAGAAAAGCATTGCTGTACTTGCCGGAAACGGTGAATTGAACGATTTGCCATTGTACAGTTTTCTAAAAGCCTTGGGAAGGCATTATCACCTCGGAAAATTCACGTTGGATTCTGTTTCGACTACTCCTCAAAAGACACTGAATCAGCTAAGCACGTATGATCTGGCGTTTGTCGCCAAACCCAGTAATGCATTCAGCGAGCAAGAAAAATTTGTTTTGGATCAATACCTGCTGCAGGGAGGAAGAACCTTGTGGCTTCTCGATCATGTGGTAGCAGAAATGGACAGCATGTCTCCAAAAGGAAGCAGTCTTGCTTTTTCTCGAAATTTAAATTTAGACGACTTTTTCTTTCGTTACGGAATACGAGTGCATCACAATATTGTGAAAGACTTGTACGCTGCTAAAATATCTTTGGCTACAGGAAACACTGGCAATAGAACCAATTATGAAAACTTTCTTTGGTATTACCACCCCTTGGTAACCCCTGCGAGCAAGCATGCCATCACAACAAATTTGGGAGTGGTAAAATTGCAATTTCCTTCTGCTATCGACACTTTACCAAACAGGATTCAAAAAACAATTTTATTAGAAAGTTCTTCCTTAACGAAAGTGGTGGAAACTTCTATTTTTATTGAATTGAAAACCGTAAATGAACTCCCCGATCCCAAAATATTTCGACAAGGAAAAAAAACACTGGGCATTTTATTAGAAGGAAACTTTACCTCTGCTTACAAAGACAGAGTCCCTCCTTTTGAGTTTTCAAGCAAAAGAGAAACGGGACTGCCAAGTAAAATGATCTTGATCAGTGATGGGGACATAGCGAGCAACCAAACTCACAAAGGGAAACCTTTGGAATTAGGGGTTGACAAGTGGACGCAACAACGCTACAGCAACAAAGAATTTTTACTGAATGCCGTCGATTATTTACTGGACGACACAGGATTGCTGCAACTGCGTTCAAAAAAAGTAACACTGCCTTTACTCAACAAAGCCAAAGTCATCTCAGAAAAAAGGTTTTGGCAATTTTTTAATTTTTTCTTTCCTCTGGGAATTGTTTCTCTTTTTGGTGTGCTGTTTTTTTGGTACCGAAAAAGAATCTTTACTTCTTAAAAAAGGGTTTTGCAAAGAGATCGGTGTTTAGAAAGCACCTTCGCGAAGCCTTTGATTTTTTAAGACCTTCGATTTGCCAACAACGGCGGAGGCTCTCCGTTAAAAGGATTGCTTCTGTGAATGGTTTTTGCACCCATACCTGCTGCTCTTATTACCGCTCTGTCCCCATGCTTCTCTCTCATTTTATCCATCGCCTGATACAAATTCAACATCTTGTCATTGTCTTCAAAAAGATTGACCTGATGCCCTCCATTGACCAAATGACTAAACTTCACTCCCACAAGACGCACCAGCAACCTTCTCTGATACAAGCTTTTGTAAAGTTCCATGACGATTGGCAAGATTGCTTCGTCGGATGCACTGTAGGGAATGCTTTTCTGTTTTGTATAGGTTTGAAAATCTGAGTATCGAATTTTAACGCTAACGCATGCGGTTAATTTATTACCTCTTCTGAGCTGAAAAATTAAATTTTCTGTCATCGCTATCACGATACTTCTGAGTTTGCAAATATCAGTGGTGTCTTTGTCAAAGGTTCTTTCTGTTGAAATGGATTTTCTTTCTTGGTGTTTGAAAACGGGTGTATTGTCAATTCCATTGGCTTTTTTCCATATGGTCCCCCCAGACTTCCCAAAAACCTTTACCATCATCTCCACAGGCATCTCTTGGATTGTTTTTATGCGTTTGATCCCTAAGTCACACAAAGAATTGTATGTTTTTTCTCCTACCATTGGAATTTTTCGAACAGACAATGGTGCTAAAAAATATTTTTCTGTCCCCTTGTCAATCTGAATCTCATTGTTTGGCTTTGCCTGACCTGTGGCTATTTTAGAAACCGTTTTGTTGACAGACAGTCCAAAAGAAATTGGCAAGCCTGTTTCTCGGATAATTTTTTGACGCAGCTCAGAAGCGAGTTGGTGGCATCCAAAAAACCGATCCATTCCTGTAAGATCTATATAAAATTCATCGATAGACGATTTTTCATACAACGGAACGGTAGCTGCTACAACCTCTGTTACAAGCTTTGAATATTTGGTGTATACCCCTGAATTCCCTCTTAAAATTATTGCTTCAGGACATAATTGTTTGGCCATTCGCATGGGCATCGCGGAATGTATACCGAACTTTCTGGCTTCGTAACTACAGGAAGCAACAACTCCTCTATCTGAAGTCCCTCCAATCAACACTGGCCTATTGTTCAAACGGCTGTCCATTAGTCTTTCACAAGACACAAAAAAGGTATCTAAATCCATGTGTGCAATCGAACGCTCTTTGTTTGTCATCAGGCAGTATTTTTTTTAGTTTCTTCGGCATATCTCGGGTCTTGAACAATCGCTAATTTCTCCATCTCGGAGACATTGATCGTGATACAGTCAAATTCCTCGGTAACTTTTCCTGTAATTTTATAGACTCCTATCCCTCTAAAAGGATATTTCTGAGCAATTTTCGGAAAATGAACGGTATCTATCGCAGTTCCTTTTATATCTACAAAAGTTCCAAAACACATCAAATCTCCTTTGGAAGTTACGGTGCTTTTAGCAGCTACATAATATCCATAAACCGTCACTCTTTTTCCTTCGTATGCGAACAAATCATTCGCCAAAATTGGGGTTTCTATTTTCGCTACCAAAAGCTCAAAAGGATTGGTGAGAGAAAACCCATAGTATTCTATCTCGTCAAAAGCGTCTTCAAAACGATTGGAAGACAGCTCGGGTGTTTTGTAGGTCTTTTTTTCAGAAACAAACAATGTATGAACTTGTTCTTCCAAAACAACCTTGTTGACTTTCATATGTGCTTCCCACAAAAGTTCTCGTTTGTTTCTTCCTGTAAATTGAAAGGCATTTACCTTGATCAAAATAGTCATTTGCTGAAGCGGAATGGAAACTCTATGGATAAAATCATCTAAATCTTGAAAGCATCCATTTTTCATTCGTTCATCTACTATTTTTTGAGCGTACTTTGTCTCAAAAGAACGCAACATCATAAACCCTAGATAAATGGTATTTCCTTCGATACTATTGAAATACTCAGAATAATTGACGGCCACCGAATGAATGTTCCCTCCATGCATTCTAGCTTCATGAAGATAATGTTCTGGTCTGTAAAATCCGCCGTGATTGTTCAATGTTGCCACCATATACTCCAAGGGGTAGTAAGCTTTTAAAAACAAACTTTGATAGCTTTCAACGGCATAGGAAGCAGAATGCCCTTTCGCAAATGCATAGCCTGCAAAGCTTTCAATTTGCCTCCATATTTCATTTGTCAATGCAAGCGTGTGTTTTTTGTTGTGGCAGTTTTCAAAAAAGATATTTTTTACTTTTAAAAATTCTTCTTTCGATCGAAATTTTCCACTCATTCCACGACGAAGCATGTCTGCTTCTCCTAAGTTCAATCCTCCAAAGTAATGGGCTACTTTTATCACGTCTTCTTGATACACCATGACTCCATAGGTTTCGGGCATGATCTCGAGCAATACTGGATGGGCGGCTTTTCTTTTTTCTGGATTCCTACATCTTGCGATGTATTCCCTCATCATCCCAGATTTCGCTACACCGGGTCGAATTACAGAACTGGCTGCTACCAAGCCTATATAATCCTTCACTTGTAATTTTTTCAGGAGCATTCTCATTGCGGGAGATTCGACGTAAAAGCAGCCAATTGCTTGGGCATTTTTTAAAAGATCTTTGATTTTGGCATCTTCCTTGAATTTTTGAATATCGTGCATGTCTATTGCTGGATGTGTCGGATGGTTGTATTTTACAATAGCAACTGCTTCGCGAATTTTACCCAGTCCTCGCTGACTCAAAATATCAAATTTATAGAGTCCTATATTTTCGGCAACAATCATATCAAACATCATTGTTGGATATCCTTTTGGTGGCAAGTAGGTTGCACAGTATTTGTGTAGGGGCTCTTCAGCAATCAAAATTCCACCGGGATGTATTCCTAAATAGTTTGGAAATCCTTGTATGTATTGACTGTAAATCAATACCAATTTCGACAAGTGGTCCAATTGATCTGGGTGATAATTACGATTGGCTAGTTTGTCGATCTCCCTTTTGGGCAACCCAAATACTTTTCCCAATTCTCTTACCGAAGCCTTGTATTTAAAAGTATTGTACACCGCAATCAAAGACGTATGCTTGAATTTTTCAAAAATAAAATTCATGACATCGTCTCGGTCTCTCCATGAAAAATCAATGTCAAAATCTGGAGGGTTTGTCCTGTACAAATTGATAAAACGCTCGAAATACAAATCCAACTCAATAGGATCCACGTCGGTAATACGCAACAGATATGCCACAATACTGTTGGCTCCACTTCCTCTGCCTACATAATAATAGTTTTTACTACGAGCATATTTTAAAATCTTCCAGTTGATTAAAAAATAAGAGACAAATTGCTTCTCTTGGATCAGTTGAAGTTCTTTTTCGAGCCTATCAAACACTCTTTTTCCTATTTTTTTGTACCTGTAGTGCAGTCCTTCGTACGACAGTTTTTTCAGCAACCGAAAATCCAATGCTTCTGAATGAGTATAGGTCTTTTGATTTTTGGGAGCACTGACCGACAAGTCAAAATCTACAGAACACGTACGCATGATGTATTCTGTGTTTTCGATGATTTGGGGGTATTCGGAATAGTGGGTTTGCAAGATTTCCTCTGACACCATCCTGTCAGAAACTGCCCCTTGTTCTGTTATTGGCAATTTGCTCAGCAATGTGTTGTTTTCAATGGCTCTCAACAACCGATGTGTATTGAATCCTTTTTTGTCCTGAAAAGAAACGGTTTTTAAAAGCACCAATTTCTCGAGTTGAAAGCGCCATTCTGAAAATTTTAGAGGATTCAAATCCGAAGGTTTCACACCAATATATTCGTGTTCTTTGAGTGCTCGTAATTCTTTTTGATAGGGATAAATGACATAGGTATTGGGCAATGAGGCCGCATTGTATGGCATTCCAATTTTAGTTTGATGTAGGAAAGAAGACAGGTATTTGTTGATCTGATAGTAGCCTTGGTTGTTTTGGGCTAGCATGATGAATTTCTGCTGTGCTCCATTCCTGAAATCGACTCCTAAAATAGGTTTGACCTCATTTTTTATGGCGTATTTTACAAAATCTAGGCAGGCTGTTGTGCTGTTTATATCTGTCAATGCCAAAGCATTCAAACGGTACTGTTTGGCCAGTAAAACTAGGTCTTTCGGCGATATTGTACCATAGCGTAAGCTATAGTACGTATGACTATTTAAATGCATTTTTGGGGTAAGGGTATTGATTGTATAAAATATTTTGCTAAATTAGCTCAATAAATAAGCAATAGTTGCTCATATATTTAGCATTATGAATTTTCTATCCAAAAATATCAAGCACATCCGAGTTTTAAAAGGCTTGACACAGGAGCAGTTTGCGGACGATTTCAGTGTTTCCCGATCGAGAATTAGCTCTTATGAAGAAAACAGAGCGGTTCCTCCTATCGATTTTATCATTGAACTTTCAAATTTTTTTGGGGTTCCTATCGATGTATTGGTAAAAAACGATCTTTCGAAATCGAAGAACGAATCTTTTATTGACGTGGGAAACCAGCGGATTTTATTTCCCATCATGGTCGACGATGCCAACGAAGATTTGATTGAGATCATTTCAACCGAGGCTTCAGCAGGTTACTTGAATGGTTATGCGGATCCTGAATACGTGGAAGACTTGCAAAAAATAAAATTGCCTTTTTTACCTGCAGGAAAACACCGGGCTTTTCCTATCAAAGGAGACTCCATGCTTCCTACCAAAAGTGGGGCGTTTGTGATTGCCAAATTTTTAGAAGACATTCAGGACATCAAAGAGGGCAAAACCTACATTGTTTTGACACAAAATGATGGCTTGACCTACAAACGTGTTTACAAGAAAGAGGAAGACCATTTGTTGCTTGTTCCTGACAATAAAAAATACAACGCTTATGAAGTACATTTGGAAAATGTATTAGAGTTATGGGAGTACACCTGTTGTATCAACACACAGGAATACGACGAACACGAATTAAAAATCAGCAACATCGCACTTATGTTGAATCAACTTGGTGTGGAGTTGAAAGCACTTAAAAAACTAATCGCTTGAGGTATTCCATCGTAGATATAGAAACGACTGGAGGTGATAAAATCACAGAAATTTCCATCCTTGTTTTTGATGGAGAAAAAGTAGTGGACGAATTCACCAGCTTGGTAAACCCAGAATGCTCGATTCCGAAATACATCACTTCTTTGACGGGTATTGATGACAGCATGGTACGAACAGCACCTAAATTTTATGAGATTGCCAAAAAAATACTCCAGATTACCGAAAACACGATCTTTGTGGCACATAGTGTCAATTTTGACTACAACATCCTTCAAAAGGAATTCAAATCTCTTGGGGCGCGTTTTCAAAGAAAAAAATTATGTACGGTACGCTTGTCTCGAAAAATTCTTCCGGGACTCCCTTCTTACAGCTTGGGAAAACTTTGCAGTACTTTGAAAATTCCACTTTCCAATAGGCATCGAGCGAAAGGAGATGCGGATGCTACTGTGCTACTCTTTGCTTTGTTGTTAGAAAAGGACCCTTCTGACATCATTGGCGCTTCTTTGCACCCTCGATCGAGAGAAGCGACACTACCTCCCCTACTTCCAAAGTATGTTGTTGACAATTTGCCCGAAACAGAGGGGGTGTATTATTTTAGAAACAGCGACAACGAAATTATTTACATCGGAAAGGCGATCAACATCAAAAAACGAGTTCTGAGTCATCTTTATGACAAATCTAAAAGGGAAATCAATCTTTGCTTGGAAACCGCCAACATTACATATACGGAAACCGGTAGTGAGTTATTGGCCTTGCTTTTGGAGTCTGCTGAAATTAAAAAGCAGTTCCCAAAATTCAACAGAGCACAACGGAAAACGCGTGAAAGTATTGCCTTGTTTACGTATCAAGACAGACAGGGCATCTTGCACATTGGAACCAATAATATCAAACTGGTACAACGGCCCATCACAAAATTCTACACTGTTAGAGAAGCCAGAACTTTTGTGGAAAAACTTTGCGAAAAATTCGAACTATGTCCCAAATACTGTCATTTGCAATCGAATGTTTCGAGTTGTTTTCATTTTCAACTCAAGCAATGCAAAGGTATTTGCAGCAACAAAGAAAGTGTTGAAAGTTACAACCAGAGAGTCCAGCAAGCCATCGCTTCTGTTCAGTACGAAACCGAGAGCTTTTTGATCCATGAAAAAGGAAGAACAGCCCTTGAGACTTCTTTTGTATTGGTTGTCAACGGTGTGTACAAAGGGTTTGGTTATGTCTCCAAAAAAAGTTCTAAAAAAAGCATGTCTGCCTATTCTAAAAATACTATTCTTCAAAAAGACAATAAAGATATACAAAGAATTCTACGATGGTATCTCAAACATTCTCCTGACAATTGCAGTCCTTTGGGAAAAGAAATGATCCAAGAAAATTTCAACTTCGACAGGTTGTCCAATACGTTTAAAGCCTAAACTCTTGAAAATTAGGCAAAAAACAGAGACTTGATCAATCTTTGTCTGAATTCAAAAGCAGTCACCCACCACTTTTTGTTTTTTTTGCAATTGCTTCAAAACACGAATCTTTTGCGAACCCTTTGGACAAAACTTATGTAGAAATCACACTTGTTCGGCTTATAAAACATGCTAACTGTCAATATTTAATATTTTTTTAAGCGCTCAAAATCAATACAGAAAGTACTTTATCCATTGACAACTGTTCATTCAATTTTCCTATTTTTCGTTTTCTTTCACTAACTTCGTTTCTAGGCAATAACGCAAACCACAATAGAGCCCTTCGGCATGTTCAAGACATAAGACAAACCAGAACCCCTATGCAAATAAAAAATATCATTGCAGGACAACAAGACTTTTTCAATTCCAATCAAACCAAAGATGTTGATTTTCGTATCGGGCAATTGAAAAAGTTTAAGAAAATTCTGAAAGAAAACGAAGATTTACTTTACCAAGCCATCTACGAAGATTTTGGCAAGTCGGAGTTTGAAACGTACGTATCCGAACTGGGATTGTTGTATCACGAAATAAATAGTTTCCTAAAAAATTGCAAAAAGTGGAGTCAGCGAAAAAAAGTACCCACAGGATTTGCAAATTTCCCTGCAAAAAGCTATCTCATTCCTGAGCCCTTAGGAATGACCTTGGTTATTGGAGCGTGGAATTATCCCTATCAACTTTCCTTGGTTCCTGCCATCACCTCTCTTGCCGCAGGAAATACAGTCATTTTAAAACCCAGTGAACTCCCTTCCAAAACATCGCGGGCAATGGCTCAAATTATCAATACTCATTTTTCGAGTGACTATTTTCATGTGGTGGAAGGAGGAGCGAAAGAAACCCTTGAATTGTTAGAATATCGCTTTGACAAACTATTTTTTACCGGCAGTATTGCAGTTGGTAAAATAATTTATCAAGCCGCAGCAAAACATTTGACACCTGTTACACTTGAACTTGGAGGAAAAAGTCCAACTTTTGTGCTTCCGGATACAAATATTACAATGACAGCGAAGCGAATTGTTTGGGCTAAATTTTTAAATTCAGGTCAAACCTGTGTTGCCCCAGATTATATTTTGGTTGACAAAACCATTGAAGAAAAATTTCTTCAAGCCTTGAAAGATGAAATTGAGCTACAACACAAAAGCACCGAAAAAAATATTAAAGAAAATTATTTAAAAATCATCAATACACATAATTTTGACCGTCTGGAAAAACTCATTGACAGGGATAAAGTATACTTTGGAGGCAAAACGAACAGAGAAGAGCGATTTATTGGCCCCACACTCATGCACAAGATTTCTTTTGAGGATCCAATAATGCAAGA
>ENA-UZWU01012041-UZWU01012041.1-metagenome-genome-assembly--contig:-Day-4--1m-contig-12041_pt1 | contig 13287 bp, 6 predicted proteins | sample MGYA00260345_ERZ794905 | MGnify/ENA metagenome assembly ERZ794905
CATACTATGTCAAAATCAAAAGTATCCTTATTAGACAGTTTGTCATTTCAGGAATTTCAAGACGATGCAGAATTTATTCCGTTGATGTCTTCAGAAGATGAAGAAGAAATGAACAATGAAGACCTTCCAGAAATACTACCAATACTACCTCTACGTAATACAGTTTTATTTCCAGGAGTTGTTGTACCTATAACCGCTGGGCGTGATAAGTCTATTAAGCTCATAAATCAAACAAATAAAGAAGGTAAAATTATTGGTGTTGTTTCTCAAAAAGAGGAAGGGGAAGAAGATCCAGGAATTGAAGATATAAATACCATTGGTACTGTGGCCAAGATATTAAAGGTATTAAAAATGCCTGATGGTAACACAACAGTTATCATACAGGGTAAAAAACGTTTTCAAGTAGCAGAGGTGATTACCACAGAGCCGTATCTTACTGCAACAGTGAGAGGGGTTGAGGAAGCCAGACCTGCAAAAGACAATGAAGAGTTTTTGGTAATTGTAGAAACCATAAAAGAAAAATCTTTAGCTATAATTAAAGACAGTCCTAACATTCCTAGCGATGCATCCTTTGCTATAAAAAATATAGAGAGCCCGTCATTTTTAATCAATTTTGTTTCTTCTAACTTAAATATTTCAGTAGCAGAAAAGCAGAAACTATTACAAATTAATGATTTGCAAGAAAGAGCTTTGGAGACTCTTCGATACATGAACCTGGAGTTGCAAAAACTCTCTTTGAGAAAAGATATTCATACAAAGGTGCATAATGATATAAACAAACAACAGCGTGAGTATTTCTTGAATCAGCAAATGAAAACCATTCAGGAAGAATTGGGTGGGAGCACCTCTGAGGCTGAGATTGAGGCCATGAGAGTTCGTGGAAATGCAAAAAAATGGAATGAGGATACCGCAGCCCATTTCAAAAAAGAATTGTCTAAAATGCAACGCTTAAACCCGCAAGTTGCAGAGTTTAGCATTCAGAAAAATTACCTAGATCTACTTTTAGAATTACCTTGGAATGAATTCAGTAAAGATAAGTTTGATTTAAAACGCGCTAAAGAAATTTTAGACAGAGACCATTACGGTCTTGATGATGTCAAAAAACGTATCATAGAATACCTAGCGGTTTTAAAATTACGCAATGACATGAAATCTCCCATTATTTGTTTATACGGCCCTCCAGGTGTTGGTAAAACATCTTTAGGGAAATCTGTAGCAGAGGCCCTAGGTAGAGAGTACATACGTATTTCTTTGGGTGGTTTAAGAGATGAGGCAGAAATACGTGGACACCGTAAGACCTACATAGGAGCCATGCCTGGTAGGATAATAAAGAGCTTAAAAAAAGCTGGTACAAGTAATCCGGTTTTTGTTCTAGATGAGATAGACAAGCTTTCTATTGGTAGTCAAGGAGATCCTTCCTCTGCACTTTTAGAGGTGTTAGACCCCGAGCAAAACAGTTCTTTCTATGATAACTTTCTAGAACTTGGCTATGATTTATCTAAGGTTATGTTTATTGCAACCTCAAATAGCCTAAGTACCATACAACCCGCATTACGCGATCGTATGGAGATTATCAATGTTACGGGATATACCATTGAAGAAAAAATTGAAATAGCCAAGCAGCACCTTTTGCCAAAGCAATTAAAAGAACACGGGTTAACCAAAACTCACCTTAGAGTGGGCAAAGCCCAATTAGAAAAAATTGTAGAGGGGTATACAAGAGAAAGTGGGGTACGTGGTCTAGAAAAGCAAATTGCAAAGACAGTACGGTATGCTGCCATGAAAATTGCCATGGAGGAAAGTTATAATGTTAAAATTAGCAACCAAGATATTGTTGAAATATTAGGGGTTCCAAGACTTGAGAGAGATAAATATGAAAACAACCAAGTAGCGGGTGTTGTAACGGGCCTTGCCTGGACACGTGTGGGTGGAGATATTTTGTTTATTGAATCTACCATTAGCAAAGGAAAGGGTACGCTAAATATGACAGGAAACCTAGGTAAGGTCATGAAGGAATCTGCCACCATAGCCTTAGAATACATAAAATCTAACGCTGAAACTTTAGGCCTTAAACAAGAGATTTTCGAAAAATATAATGTACACATCCATGTACCTGAGGGGGCAACTCCAAAAGATGGACCAAGTGCAGGAATTACTATGTTAACCTCTTTGGTTTCCTTGTTTACCCAGCGCAAGGTAAAGAAGAGTTTGGCCATGACCGGCGAGATAACACTTCGTGGTAAGGTGCTGCCTGTTGGAGGAATAAAGGAGAAAATACTTGCAGCCAAAAGAGCACGTATTAAAGAAATACTATTGTGTGAGGAAAACAAACGAGATATTGATGAAATTAAACCAGAATATCTGAAGGGCTTGACCTTTCACTATGTAAAGGAAATGAGTGATGTTTTAGCCCTTGCATTAACCAAGGAAAAGGTTACAGGAGCAAAAAAATTATAAGTTGATTATTAAAAATAGCTTGTGGGATATTCACAAGCTGCTTTTTATAGTAAACTCTTTTCTTTTCTCTTGAAAATAAATTATACTTACACTCGTTAATGTTTTAAAGAATTCTTTGTTAGCCTCTATGAATCAAAAGGTTTTATTTTTTGTAACCTCACTGATAACTTTATCTGCTCTTGGGCAAATAGGAGGCCGTTCTACCTATCAGTTTTTAAATTTGGTAAATAACCCTAGACAAGCTGCTTTAGGAGGAAAAATAGTAACTAATTACGACTATGATCCCATTCAGGGATTGTTTAATCCCGCTGCCATTAACCCGCAGATGGACAAGCAATTATCTGTTAACTATAATAATTATTTGTCAGACGTTAATTACGGTACGGTAGCCTATGCATATTCTTGGGACAGATACACCCAGGTAATACATGCGGGAATTTCATACATAAATTATGGAGATTTTGCAGGATATGACTCTCAAGGAAATACCACAGGTAATTTCTCTGGTGCAGAGGTGGCCGTGTCTGTAGGCCATGCACGTAACATCCCTTTTACAAATTTTCATTACGGAGGTAATATAAAATTTATATCATCTCAATTAGAACAGTACAGTTCATTTGGTGTTGCTGCAGATTTAGGTATCATGTATGTGCATGAAAACTGGGATTTGCAAATTACAGCTGTGGCAAGAAATATAGGCACCCAACTTACTCCTTACGATATAGAAATTGAGCCGCTTCCTTTTGAAATCATACTTGGAGCATCTCAAATTCTAGAACGTATTCCTATTAGGTGGCATTTTACCCTAGAGAATATGCAGCGTTGGGATTTGGCTTTTCAAAATCCAGACAGAGAAACCACAGATTTGGAGGGAGTTGTTACCTCAGAAAACATTAATTTTATAGATGAGGCGTTTCGTCACGTTATTGTTGGTATTGAACTATTCCCTGAAAGTGGCTTTAATATAAGATTTGGTTATAACTTTAGACGTGCAGAAGAATTACGTATTATTGACACACGAGCATTTTCTGGTTTGAGTGCTGGTTTTGGAATTAAACTTAATAAATTGAGGTTAAATTATTCTTTTTCAAAATACAATACCGCTGCCTCAAGTAGTTTTTTTGGACTTAATATAGACTTGCAATAATGAAAAAAATCACCATTGCTATTGACGGCTTTTCTTCAACAGGTAAAAGCACTCTTGCAAAACAATTGGCAGATTGGCTAGATTACATTTATGTAGATACGGGCGCTATGTATAGAGCAGTAACTTTATTTGCAATGCAACAAGGGTTTATTACAGATGCTACAGTAGATAAGGTTGCCCTACAAAATGCGCTAAAGGATATAACAATTGATTTTAAAAAAAATGAAAGCACCGGTATGGCTGAGGTTTTTTTAAACGGCATTAATGTTGAAAAACAAATTCGTACTCTTGCTGTATCTAGTCTTGTAAGTCCTGTAGCAGCCATTTCCTCGGTGAGAGCAAAACTGGTGTCTCAACAACAAAAACTGGGTCAAAATAAGGGTGTTGTTATGGACGGCCGTGATATTGCAACCGTTGTTTTTCCTGATGCAGAACTCAAAATATTTTTAGATGCATCTGCCACAACAAGAGCTCAGCGCCGTTACAAAGAGCTTATAGATAGCGGCGACAAGGTTTCTTTAAAGGATGTCTTGAAAAATGTGGTAGAGCGAGACCGTTTAGACTCCTCGCGTAAAGACTCACCCCTTGTAAAGGCAAAGGATGCTATTGCTATTGATAATAGCCACATGAATTTGGAAGACCAGTTTCATGTTATTCTACAATTAGCCAAAGACAGAATAGCGGGCAGAATTTAATAGCATGAAATATTGCTCTTTAGTAAGGCTCCCAGAGGCTGTAATTAATTACCCTATCACTTTGGAAATTAAAAGAAAAGAATTATTTTTGCAGCCCATTTTGACGGTGTAGTAATAGCAAATTGGGCATAAAAAACATAAATAATCCTTCTACGGGTATACCGTTTTACTGTTACAACCTTGTAGAATACAAAGTAAAATCTTGTAGTTTTCTTTCTAAATTGAAAAAACACAAGAGGATACAACATCTAACAAATGGCTGAAAAAGCAAAAGACGAGGCAGTAAAACCAGCTGCTAAGAAAACAAGAAAAAGAACTCCAAAAGTAGAAGCTCCTGCTGTAGAAGTTCAAGAAACAACAGAAGCATCAACTCCTGAGGCTACTGAGAAACCAAAAAGAGAACCTTCTCTTAAGGAAACAAATCCCGAAAAATTCTTAACAGATTTTAACTGGCACAACTACGAAGAAGGAATCGATCCTGTAGATGATGGTAAGTTATTAGAGTTTGAAAAATTAGTAACAGAGAACTTTGTAGATACTTTAGATGATGAGGTAGTACAAGGAGAAGTGGTACATATTTCAGATCGTGATGCAATTATAGACATTAACGCAAAATCTGAAGGTGTTGTTTCTTTAAACGAATTTCGTTACAATCCAGGTTTAAAAGTTGGAGATAAGGTAGAGGTTTTAATTGATGTGCGTGAAGACGCCACTGGACAATTAATTCTTTCTCACCGTAAGGCCAGAACAATTATGGCTTGGGATCGTGTAAATAAAGCACACGATGAGGGAACTATCGTAAACGGTTTTGTTAAATGTCGTACCAAAGGTGGTATGATTGTAGACGTATTTGGTATTGAAGCTTTCTTACCGGGATCACAAATTGATGTGAAGCCAATTAGAGACTATGATGTATACGTAAACAAAACAATGGAATTCAAGGTTGTGAAAATTAACCACGAATTTAAAAACGTTGTTGTATCTCACAAAGCGCTTATCGAAGCAGATATCGAAGAGCAGAAAAAAGAAATCATTGGGCAGCTTGAAAAAGGACAAGTATTAGAAGGTGTTGTTAAAAACATTACTTCTTACGGTGTCTTTGTAGATCTTGGTGGTGTGGATGGACTAGTTCATATTACAGACCTTTCTTGGTCTCGTATCAACCACCCTAACGAGATTGTAGAGCTTGACCAGAAATTAAACGTTGTTATTCTTGATTTTGATGAAGATAAAACACGTATACAATTAGGTCTTAAACAATTAAGTGCACACCCTTGGGATGCTCTTGGTGAGGAACTTAAAATTGGTGACAATGTAGAAGGTAAAGTAGTTGTAATTGCAGACTACGGAGCATTTATTGAAGTTGCTGAAGGTGTTGAAGGATTGATACACGTTAGTGAAATGTCATGGTCTACGCATTTGCGTAGTGCACAAGACTTTGTAAATGTGGGTGATAAAGTTCAAGCACAAGTTTTAACCATGGATCGTGAAGAGCGTAAAATGAGCTTAGGTATTAAGCAATTAACGCAAGACCCATGGACAGATATTACATCAAAGTATCCTGTAGGATCTACTCACAAAGGTATAGTGCGTAATTTCACAAACTTTGGTGTATTTGTTGAATTAGAAGAAGGAATTGACGGACTTATTTACATTTCTGATCTTTCTTGGACTAAGAAAGTGAAGCACCCAAGTGAGTTTACAAACATTTCTGATACCCTAGAGGTAGTAGTGTTAGAATTGGATGTAGAAGGACGTAAATTAAGCCTAGGACACAAACAAACTACAGAAAATCCTTGGGATAAGTATGAAGCTGAGTTTGCTGTAGGATCTGTTCATAAAGCTTCTATTGACGAAATGGTAGACAAAGGAGCGGTTATCAACTTTAATGATGATATCACTGCATTTGTACCAAAACGTCACTTAGAGAAAGAAGACGGAACCGATGTGAAAAAAGGTGAAGAGATAGACTTCCAAATTATTGAATTCAATAAAGAGTTTAAGAAAGTGGTAGCCTCTCACATGGCCATACACAAAGAAGAGGAAGCCAAAATCGTGAAGCAAGCTGCTAAAAAAGCTAAAAAGCAGTCTGACGAATCGAAGCCTACACTAGGTGATGCTAACTCTGCGCTTCAAGCATTGAAGGATAAAATGGACGGTAAGAAATAACCAAACCATTTGTTGATTATAAAGAGCTCTGATATTTTTCAGAGCTCTTTTTTTTATCTCTAATTTCAAATCTAAAAATCAAACTTTGTTTTATTTGCCGTTTATGGTGGGGGTATACATTTTAGTGTTTTTTTAAATAAACAGGTGTCGGTTTTAGTGTTTAAATTTCTGCTAAAAAGGTATATTTGCAGGCATTTAAAGATAATTTTATATGAAAGCAGGAATTGTAGGATTACCAAACGTAGGAAAATCAACTCTTTTTAATTGTTTGTCTAACGCCAAAGCGCAAAGCGCAAATTTTCCGTTTTGTACCATTGAGCCAAATATTGGGGTGGTAAACGTGCCAGATGATCGCCTAGTGAAACTAGAAGAATTGGTTGTTCCAGAAAAAGTAATACCAGCAACCGTTGAGATTGTTGATATTGCAGGACTTGTCAAGGGCGCCAGTAAAGGAGAAGGTTTAGGAAATCAGTTTCTTGGAAACATTAGAGAGACAGATGCCATATTGCACGTATTGCGATGCTTTGATAATGATAATATTATACATGTTGATGGAAATGTAGATCCAATAAGAGATAAAGAAACTATTGACATTGAGTTACAATTAAAGGATTTAGAAACGGTAGATAAAAAATTAGAAAAAGTAAAGCGATCTTCAAGAACAGGTAATAAAGATGCCCAAAAAGAAGAAACAGTTTTACTTAAAATTAAAGACGGTTTAGAGCAAGGAGTGTCTTTAAGAGCGATTGATCTCTCTGATAAAGATAGAGAAGAGTTTGTGACTCCTTTACAGTTCATTACAGATAAGCCCGTTATGTATGTGTGTAATGTAGATGAAGACGCAGCTTTACATGGTAATGCGTATGTAGATAGAGTGAAAAAGGCTGTAGCAAATGAAAATGCAGAGGTTGTTATTTTGGCAGTTGGTACAGAGGCAGATATAACAGAGTTAGATTCTTTTGAGGAGCGCCAAATGTTTCTTGAAGATCTAGGACTACAAGAGCCGGGGTCAGCAAAGTTAATACGTGGCGCCTACAAACTTTTAAATCTACAAACCTACTTCACAGCAGGAGTTAAAGAAGTGCGCGCCTGGACAATTTCTGTGGGGGCAACAGCGCCTCAAGCCGCTGGAGTTATTCATACAGATTTTGAAAAAGGTTTTATACGCGCAGAGGTAATAAAGTATGATGACTATGTAAGTTTTGGTAGTGAAGCCAAAGTAAAGGAAGCCGGTAAAATGGGCGTAGAAGGAAAAGAATATATAGTAAATGATGGAGATGTAATGCATTTTAGATTTAACGTCTAACACAGGCTTATCATTTGTAGTATTTAAACCCTTGTTTTTTTTAAAATAACAAGGGTTTTTTAATTTCAAACCATAAGCACAAGAGGTAAAAACAGTGCTTTTATATTCTTAACAAAAACAGAAGGTTGTTCACAATTTTAGTAAAGTATTTGTTAATTACTTTGTGTTTTAAATTTTTCAATTTTGTCTTGTAAAGGGTATATTTAACAACTATTCACACGATTTTATGGCAGATACAAAATATACCGAAGATAACATACGATCCCTCGACTGGAAAGAGCACATTCGTATGCGTCCAGGGATGTATATTGGTAAGCTAGGTGATGGTTCTTCTCCAGATGATGGTATCTATATATTATTAAAAGAGGTCTTGGATAATAGTATTGATGAGTTTGTAATGGGCGCAGGAAAGACCATTGAAATTCGCATAAAAGAAAAAGAAGTTCGTGTTCGTGACTTCGGGAGAGGTGTGCCTCTAGGAAAAGTGGTAGACGTGGTGTCAAAGATGAACACTGGAGGGAAGTATGACTCTAGAGCTTTTAAAAAATCTGTAGGTTTAAATGGGGTGGGTACAAAGGCTGTAAATGCTTTGTCTTCTTACTTTAAGATAGAATCTGTAAGAGATAGTAAAGTAAAATATGCAGAGTTCTCTCAGGGAGAATTAAAGCAAGACAGCACCGTAGAGGATTCAACTAAACGAAAGGGAACTAAAGTTGTATTTATCCCAGACGAAGTTATTTTCAAAAACTTTAAGTACCGTAGCGAGTATGTAGTGAAAATGCTAAAAAACTATGTGTACCTCAATCCTGGGTTAACTATAGATTTTAACGGTGAAAAGTATTTTAGTGAAAACGGATTAAAAGATTTACTATCAGATAACATGTCTGGTGAAGACATGCTATATCCCATTATACATCTGCGAGGTACAGATATAGAAGTAGCAATTACCCACAGTAAAACCCAATACAGCGAAGAGTATCACAGCTTTGTAAATGGACAAAACACTACCCAAGGGGGCACACATCAGGCAGCCTTTAGGGAGAGTTTAGTTAAGACTGTAAGAGAGTTTTATGGTAAAAATTATGAGGCGAGCGATATTAGAAAATCTATTGTAAGCGCTATTAGTATCAAAGTAATGGAGCCTGTTTTTGAGAGCCAAACAAAAACCAAACTTGGCTCAACAGACATGGGTGGTGATTTACCAACGGTACGTTCTTACATAAATGATTTTCTCAAAACACAATTAGATAATTTTTTACACAAAAATCCTACCACCGCTGAAGCCATACAGCGTAAAATCATGCAAGCAGAGCGTGAGCGTAAAGAATTATCTGGAATTAGAAAACTAGCAAAAGATCGTGCAAAGAAATCAAACCTACATAATAAAAAATTACGTGATTGTAGGATTCATCTTGGCGATACTAAAAAAGAAAGAAATCTTGAATCTACCTTGTTTATAACAGAGGGAGACAGTGCATCGGGTAGTATTACAAAAAGTAGAGATGTAAATACGCAAGCCGTTTTCAGTTTAAAAGGTAAACCCTTAAACAGTTATGGTCTCACAAAAAAGATTGTGTATGAAAATGAAGAGTTTAATCTCTTGCAAGCTGCACTAAATATAGAAGAATCTCTTGCCGATTTGCGGTACAATAATATTGTTATCGCAACAGATGCCGATGTGGATGGTATGCATATTAGACTGCTTCTTATTACATTTTTTCTACAGTTTTTTCCTGAGGTGATAAAAGAAGGGCATCTGTATATTTTACAAACACCCCTTTTTAGGGTTCGTAACAAAAAGAAAACTATTTATTGTTATTCTGAGGAAGAACGCAAAAGTGCCTTAGAGGAACTCAAACCAAAGCCAGAAATTACCAGATTTAAGGGTCTTGGTGAAATATCTCCCAATGAATTTGTACATTTTATTGGAGATAACATTAGGTTAGACCCTGTAATGTTAGACAAGCAGATGAGTATAGAAGAGATGCTATCTTTTTATATGGGCAAAAACACACCAGACCGTCAAGAGTTTATCATTAATAATTTAAAAGTCGAACTGGACGCCATACAAGAAGAAGCATGACACTAAAATTAGGTGTACAAAAGTGAATTTTAACACATGAATGAGGATCAACATCAAGACAATGCAGTAAACCCAGAGGGGGCCAATCAATCTCAAGAGCTTTCTCAGGATCATCTCAATGCAGATGCCCCTAATGATCTCCAAGCTAGAGACATTGAGGATGGTGATACCATTACGCGTGTAACTGGTATGTACAGAGAATGGTTTTTGGATTATGCTAGTTACGTTATTTTAGAGCGAGCAGTACCCGCCATTGAAGATGGCTTTAAGCCAGTACAACGCCGCATCATGCATTCTATGAAAGATCTTGATGATGGTCGTTACAATAAAGTTGCCAATATTGTAGGACATACCATGCAGTATCACCCACATGGAGATGCAAGTATTGCAGATGCTATGGTACAACTTGGTCAAAAAGATTTACTCATTGACACCCAAGGAAACTGGGGTAATATCCTTACGGGAGATAGAGCGGCTGCATCTCGTTATATAGAAGCTAGAATTTCTAAGTTTGGTTTGGATGTTATCTTTAATCCAAAAATCACCAAATGGCAATCATCTTATGATGGTAGAAGGAAAGAGCCAATTAATCTTCCTGTGATGTTTCCTTTATTACTGGCTCAAGGGGGAGAGGGTATTGCTGTTGGATTGTCAACAAAAATTTTACCCCATAACTTTATAGAACTCATTGATGCTTCTATCAAGCACCTACAAGGTAAGCGCTTTAGCATTTTTCCAGATTTCCCTACAGGGGGTATTATTGATGTTTCAAATTATAATGATGGTTTACGGGGCGGAAAAATAAGATCTCGTGCTCGCATAAGCCAACATGATAAAAACACTCTAGTTATTACAGAGATTCCTTTTGGAACCAATACAGGATCTTTAATTGACTCTATTTTAAAGGCCAATGATAAGGGTAAAATTAAGATCAAGAAAATTGAAGATAATACGGCCGCAGATGTAGAAATACTAATCCATATTCCATCTGGTATTTCCCCAGATAAAACTATAGATGCCCTGTATGCCTTTACAAGTTGTGAGAGTTCTATATCTCCTCTTGGCTGTGTGATTGAAGACAACAAACCATTATTTGTTGGAGTTTGTGAAATGTTACGCCGCTCCACAGACAGAACGGTACAACTTCTAAAGAGTGAACTTGAAATACAGTTACATGAATTAGAAGAACAATGGCATTATGCCTCATTAGAGCGGATTTTCATAGAGAATCGTATCTACCGAGATATAGAAGAACAAGAAACATGGCCTGGCGTAATAAACGCTATAGATAAAGGGTTACAACCACATATATCACATTTAAAAAGAGGAGTTACCCAAGATGATATTGTTCGTCTAACTGAAATACGCATCAAACGTATCTCTAAGTTTGATATAGATAAAGCACAACAAAAAATTGATGCCTTAGATGACAGTATTGCTCAAGTAAAGCATCATCTTGCAAATCTTATACCTTATGCGATAGATTATTTTACTCGTTTAAAGAAAGAGTATAGTAAGGGTAAAGAGCGTAAAGCAGAAATAAAAATATTTGATGATATTCAGAAAACCAAGGTGGTAATTAGAAACACCAAACTTTATGTAAATAGAGAAGAAGGGTTTGTGGGTACTAGCTTGCGTAAAGACCAATATGTAACAGATTGTAGTGATATAGATGATATAATTGTATTTACCCAAGATGGAACAATGATGGTCACTAAGGTGGGTAGTAAAACGTTCATTGGCAAAAATATTATACATGTTGCTGTATTTAAAAAGAAAGATAAGCGTACAACCTATAATATGATCTACAAGGATGGCCCTAAAGGTCCAACCTATGTCAAACGTTTTAATGTAACGGGTGTTACTCGAGACAAAGAATATCCAGTTTCTCAGGGTAATAAAGGTAGTAAGGTGCTATATTTTACGGCAAACCCAAATGGAGAGGCAGAAGTGGTACATGTTTTACTGCGTCAAAGCGGAAGTATTAAAAAATTAAAATGGGATTTGCACTTTAGTGATGTTTTAGTTAAAGGGCGTGGTTCTAAAGGAAATATTGTAACCAAGTATCCTGTAAAACGCATAGAATTAAAAGAGAAAGGCATTTCTACCTTGAAACCCCGTAAAATTTGGTTTGATGAAACAGTACAACGCCTTAATCTAGACCAGCGTGGAGAACTAGTGGGAGAGTTTAGGCCTACAGATAGGTTGTTGCTTATCAACCAAAGAGGGCTTGTAAAGACTGTCATCCCTGAGATTACCATGCATTTTGATGATGATCTTATTGTAATGGAGAAGTGGGAGCCTAAAAAGCCAATAACTGCAATTCACTGGGCTGGAGAGAAAGAGCTTTTTTATGTAAAGAGGTTCCTTATCGATGCTCCAGAGAAACAAGAAAATGTATTAACAGATGATACTAAGAGTTATCTTGAAACAATTTTTACAGATTATAGACCTGTTGCAGAGCTAGTTTTTACAAAAGAAAGAGGGAAGGATAGAAAGGATAACCTAGTAATTGATTTGGAGAACTTCATTGCCTTGAAAGGAATTGGTGCCCTTGGTAACCAATTGACTAAATATAAAATATTAGAAATTAATGCGCTTGAACCTCTAGCCTTTGCACCTCAAGAAGCGACTCCAGCGGCTGCTATAGAGGTGGTTGATCAGCAGGCTATAGAAAGTTCAGATACTCTTGCTCCTCAAAGTGCTGAAGAAACTATTGAGCCCAAAGCTACTCAACAAAACCCTGCTGAAGATACATCTCAAAATAAAGAAAAAGAACCCCCAATGGGAGAGGATGGGCAAGCTTTATTGTTTTAAATTTTGAATTGTAATGACTACTTGTATATTGTTTTTGTAGCAATTACTTTTTACTTCTAAGGTATAATTTTTCTACTTTTTCACGTGCCCAAGGCGTTTTACGAAGAAACTTTAAACTAGAATTTATACTTGGGTTTACTGCAAAACAGTTGATACGCACTTTCTCGTCCATATATTCCCAACCATACTTAGCTACAAGCTCTTCTAAAATGGTTTTAAGGGTTATGCCATGTAAAGGATTATTGGCTTGTTTGGGTTTGATGTCTTTTTTACTAAAAATGCCAAATAATTCTTTGTTTTTTCTTCCAGTAATTGAGTTGTAGCATGTTTCAAAGCTTAGAATGTCAAACAGTGGGTTCAAATACCCTTTGTATTCTTTGATGCTTCCGCCAAAAGGACGCTTTTCGAAATCTTCGGTGAGTGGAAAATCAAACCAAAGACCAACTAATTTCCCTTTAGGGGCAAGCAATGAAGCCATTTTAGTAGCGTATTTAACCCTGCTCATTTTATGTGGTACAAAGGAGCAGAAAAATGTTTGTTCTATGATAAGATCGTAGACTCCTTTGTGTTTAAAAAAATCTTTCTCAATAAGTTGTGATGCTTTAAAATCAGG
>ENA-UZWU01005665-UZWU01005665.1-metagenome-genome-assembly--contig:-Day-4--1m-contig-5665_pt1 | contig 13286 bp, 11 predicted proteins | sample MGYA00260345_ERZ794905 | MGnify/ENA metagenome assembly ERZ794905
TAGCCCAGTAGCAGTAGGTAATGGGGCGATTTATCCACAAGTTTTTCAAGTACTTATAAAGATAAAAATAGATAAAAAACGGAAATAAACACAATATGTAGTAGATTAAAGCTTGCAAGACACACAATGTAGGATAAACTTCGTATTCAGATCGAGGATTAGATCTGGGGGATTTTCTGAAATAATACAAATCTGGATGGGCATTATAGCTGCCCATCGGGCATTCTGTACGGCAAGAGTTGGCCAAGAACAAAAGGGTAAAAAATGAGCGCTCCAAAACTAAAAACTATAAAGCCTGCTAAAAAAGCAGCTGAAATTTTGATGCAAGATGCTTCTTTGGATATTTGGGATAAAAAATATCGTTTAAAAGACAAAGAATCAAATCCAGTTGATGCTGATATTAATGCTACCTACATGAGAGTTGCTAAGGCTTTATCTGATGTAGAAGAAGAATCTAAGCGAGAATTGTGGCAAGAGCGATTTGTTTGGGCTTTGCAACATGGGGCGATCCCAGCAGGTCGTATTATTTCTAATGCCGGCGCACAAGCTTACAAACCTGCTACATCGACAATTAACTGCACAGTTTCAGGAATCGTTCCTGACTCGATGCTCGGAATTCTAGAACGCAACCTAGAGGCAGGCCTGACTTTAAAAGCGGGCTGCGGTATCGGTTATGAGTTTTCAACTCTGCGACCCAAAGGAGCCTATGTCTCTGGCGCAGGAGCCTACACCTCAGGTCCTCTCTCGTTCATGGATATCTATGACAAGATGTGCTTCACGGTCTCCTCTGCAGGGGGTCGTCGAGGTGCTCAAATGGCTACCTTTGATGTAAGTCATCCAGACGTTTTTGATTTTGTTAAAGCCAAACGAGAAGATGGCCGGTTACGTCAATTTAACCTGTCATTGTTAATTACTGAAGAGTTTATTGAAGCGGTTAGAAACGATGGGAGCTGGGATCTTACCTTCCCAATTAGCGCCAAAGAAATTGACGGCGGTTTTGATCTTAAAGGTGACAATGTAATCTGGAAGCATTTCCCGACTGACGAGGGCTATGTGACTAACGATCAAGGTCTAGTAGCTTGCCGCATTTATGAAACGATCAGAGCCCAGAAGCTTTGGAATGCGATTATGTCTTCAACCTATGACTACGCTGAACCTGGTTTTATTTTGATTGATCAAGTTAATAAAAATAATAATAACTGGTTCTGCGAGGATATTCGTGCCACAAACCCTTGCGGCGAACAGCCATTACCCCCTTACGGTAGCTGTTTGCTTGGCTCGGTAAATTTAACCAAATTTGTTCGCAATCCATTCACCGAAGATGCCTTCTTTGACTGGGATGAGTATGCTGAAGTTGTCAGTATCTTCACGCGAATGCTCGATAATGTTGTAGACATCAATGGACTCCCCCTTGAAGGTCAACGAAAAGAAATTGAATATAAACGACGTCATGGTATGGGGTTCTTAGGTCTTGGCTCTACGATTACTATGCTCTGCATGAAATACGGCGATGACGATTCTCTCGAGTTTACCGAGCGGGTAGCACGAGATATGGCTGTTTCTGGTCTAACCGCCGGCTTAGAGTTAGCTCGTGAAAAAGGCCCAGCTCCAATTATGGAAGACGAGTTTGCTGTAGATGCAGCACTTTTATTCAAGCAGCCAGATCTTGCAAAAGACGGTATTAAAGTTGGCGGCAAGATTAAAGGGAAGGTTCTGCTAGGTAAGTACAGTCGTTATATGCAAGAAGTAGCTAAAGTTGCACCAGAACTCATTGATTCTATTGTTGAAGAGGGCTGTCGTTTCAGCCATCACTCATCAATTGCGCCGACCGGCACCATATCACTTTCGTTGGCTAACAACGTCAGTAACGGTATTGAGCCAAGTTTTGCCCATCACTATTCACGCAATGTAATTCGCGAAGGGAAGAAGTCAAAAGAGAAAGTTGATGTGTTCTCCTACGAATTATTAGCCTATCGGACATTAGTTAACCCAAAGGCAATGCCATTTGGTACAGATGAATCAGAGATGCTACCAGACTACTTTGTGAGCTCTGAGAACATAGCCCCCAAAGCTCACGTTGATATTCAAGCTGCTGCACAAAAATGGGTAGACTCTTCTATTTCAAAAACGATAAATGTGCCCACAGACTGTGAATACGAAGAATTCAAAGATATCTACTTATATGCCGCCGAAAAAGGTCTGAAAGGTTGTACTACATTCCGCTTTAATCCTGAGGCCTTCCAAGGTGTGCTGGTTAAAGAGAGTGATCTAGAGAACACAACTTATAGCTTTACCTTAGAAGATGGTTCCACCGTAGAGTTCAAGGGTAACGAGGAGGTTGAGTATGATGGAGAGACCCATACTGCTGCTAACCTTTTTGATGCTTTAAAAGAAGGCTACTACGGTAAATTCTAATAATACTAAATTAAAAACCGCAGAGTACTGCGAGGGAAAAGATGAACAAGAAAATTGAAAAGAAAATCGTCGGTTATAAGGTTGTCTCTGAAGACCAAGAAGCTGCTGTAGAAGCTCAGCCCAATGTGGAGAGTAATATCATCCAGATGCACGAAAAAGTTTCTCGTCCGGAAGCTCTTGCTGGCAGCACTTATAAAATAAAAACACCGATGTCAGACCACGCTATGTACTTGACCATCAATGACATTATTTTAAACGAAGGCACTGATCATGAATTGCGTCGCCCCTTTGAAATCTTTCTTAATTCCAAGAACATGGATCAATACCAGTGGATTTCGGCTCTAACACGAGTTATTTCGGCGGTATTCCGAAAAGGTGGAGACTGCACATTCCTGGTTGAAGAGCTAAAAGCCATATTTGACCCTCAAGGGGGCTACTTTAAGTCAGGCGGACGTTTTATGCCCTCGCTAGTGGCTGAAATAGGCTGGGCCATCGAGGACCACCTGCAAAAGATTGGGATGATGACGAAAGTTGAAATTCCAGAGCATCAGCAGAAGATTATGGATGAAAAGCGCGCTGACTTTGAGCAGGCAACACCCGCTCCCGAGGAGGCAACCGACTTTCCACCAAATGCTGAAGTGTGCAAAAAATGTAGTGTAAAAGCGACTATATTGATGGATGGATGCATGACCTGTTTAAACTGTGGCGAATCAAAGTGCGGCTGATGACTAGCATCTAACTAAAAAGCGGCTACCAAGCCGCTTTTTTTATGCCTAGGGAACCGACTAATTGAGAAAGAGTTTTATAAGATTAAAGATTCCTAAAGCGGCTACTGTAATCACCACCATACCGCCTACCACATTAGCTTTCCAGGTATTGCGATGGTCTCCAAGCAAATCACCGCGATTCATAATAATCAGCAAGAAAACCGCTACAACCGGCAGCAACAAACCGTTAGCGGCCTGAGCGAACAATATGGCCGCAATGGGCTTAGTACCAATTGCAGCAAAGGTAGTGCCAATGATTAAAACAGTTAGCCAAACAGCCTGAAAACGACGATTGGTATAATCAGCCGGCCATCCCATGGCACCACTAACTGCATAGGCCGCAGCTAAAGGCGCTGTGATTGCGCTGGTTAATCCCGCAGCCATCAAGCCAAAGGCAAAGAACAAGTTAGCCGAAGTACCTAATATTGGCTCCAGTTGAGTCGCGATTGACGTTGAAGAAAATTCTCGGCCAGTGTCAAAAAAAGCAACTGCAGAGGTACTCATCACCGCTAGTGTAATTAAACCACCAAGGCCAATGGATACAATTGTATCTGTACGGGATTCTGACAAGGCTATATCAAGATCAACGCCCCGCCATTTCTCTTGCACCAGATTAGAGTGCAAAAACAAATTGTAAGGTACTACTGTGGTACCAATTAGAGCAATCACAGTTAGCATTGAGCCAGTAGGCAGAGATGGCACTAAAAGTCCTTTAACGAGCCCTGAATAATCAACATCGATCGCTATCATCGTAACTACAAAAACGCAGCTCATGATGAGAACCAAAATAATAAGAATAGGCTCCAATAGCTTATATCCGCTACTGCCAAGTAACACACTCGCAATCACCCCAAGCACTACAGCACAAACTGGCGCTGATAAATCAGTAATCGATTGCAGGCCAAGCGCTGCTCCTGAGATATTGCCCGCCTCATAGGCCGCATTGCCGATACCAATTGCAGCCACCACTAATGCTACTGCCGCTCGGTTGACGGTTGGATGATTGAAGGTTGTGCGTAATGCTTGTGCTAGACCCGAGGAAGAAACTAAACCCAATCGGGCAGCCATTTCCTGTAAAACCACGGTGGCTATTAAAGAAAACAATAAAGCCCACAACAAGACAAAACCGAAGTTAGCACCGGCAACACTTGCAGTAGCAATACTACCTGGCCCAATAAAGGCCGCCGTGACTAATAAGCCTGGCCCAAAACGCCGCACATTAATCTCCTGAAGTCATGAGGTTACTTTACTGGGATTAAACTACCGGTTTTAACGTCAAAAATAAAACCATAGATATTAATATGGCTCGGTACTAATGGGTGATTTTTAATCTTCTTCATGTCTCCACTCACACTTTCTTGGAGATCACTAATAGTATGCCAATGTATTGACTTGCCAGCATCCGAGCCCGCTTTAGTATTATCAGATGTTACTCTATCGGGATTTTTCCAAACACCGTCTTCAAAAATCGACGTTTCTAAATCTCCCTCCAGTAATTCACCAATAATTTCGTCGTTCAAGGTAGCCATGCCACATTGAGTATGGTGAATAACAAACCAATCCAAGGTTCCCAAAAATTTATGAGAAATAATCAACGATCGAATAGCATCATCTGTAGCTCGCCCCCCAGCATTGCGAATTATATGAGCCTCCCCTTCCTTTAAACCGGCAAATTCATAGGGATTCATCCTGCAATCCATACATGTCAAAATAGAAATACGTTTAACAGGTTTAGCGTCAAGCTCAGATTTGTCGAACTTCTGTTCGTAACTCTTATTTGCGGCAATTAAATTCGCTAAGCTGTCTCTATCTTCCGGCATATCGTTGATTCTCCCTTAAAGGCTTACCAGCCTAATTTGTTCATCGATCTTTATATAAATTAAGAACTCTTTGAGCCGCAACCGTCGCTGGCAACTCTCCTGCGAGCACAGCAGACTCGATGTCAGGCACTAAAGATCTTATTCTTTCATCAGCTTTTAGATCTGCAACAAGAGATTCGGTCATTTCGCTCCACATCCATGCCTTTGCCTGTTCAGCTCGACGCTGCTGCAATTGACCGGTCTCAGACAATATCTTTTTGAAGGCATCAACCTGGCCCCATACCTCAACGATACCCTCATCATTAATTGAAGAGCAGGACATCACTGGCGTTTGCCAATCATCAAATCGTGAAGCTAAAAATTGAACGGCCGATCGATAATCACCCATGGTTCGAGCAGCCAATGCTACTTGATCACCATCTGCCTTATTGACTAAGATCAGATCAGCAAGCTCCATAATTCCTCGTTTAATGCCTTGCAGCTCGTCACCGCCGGCAGGCAGGAGAAGTAACAAAAACATATCTGTCATATCAGCTACAGTCGTTTCTGACTGCCCAACACCCACGGTTTCAACCAATATAATATCAAATCCAGCGGCTTCACAAAGTAACATAGACTCTCTTGTTCTCCGAGCCACTCCGCCTAGAGTACTACCCGCCGGAGACGGTCTGACAAAAGCTTTCTCAGCAAAGGCTAAAGTTTCCATGCGCGTCTTATCGCCCAGAATCGAGCCCCCTGTGACTGCTGAAGAGGGATCTACAGCCAATACTGCCACCGAATGCCCAAGTTTAATTAAGTGAGACCCTAAGACTTCAATAAAGGTTGATTTACCAACTCCTGGTGCACCTGAAATACCAATTCGAATGGAGTTACCTGCATCAGGGATAAGAGTCTCCAAAAGTTCAGCCGTCTGCTGCCGATGATCATCACGGGTTGACTCTGCCAACGTAATCGCCTTTGCCAGCGCCCGACGATCGCCTTGTCTAACTTGGTCTGCTAATGTCTTTGTCGCCTGAGTCATCTAAACTATCTCTACTTAAACTCTAAAATAATTTGGTCTACCGCTAAGCTGTCACCCTGTTGAGCCTGAACGTTACCTACAATACCATCTTGTGTCGCACGCAAGCTATTTTCCATTTTCATTGCTTCAACTACCGCTAACTCTTCACCCTCTTTAACCTCTTGGCCCTCATTGACCGACAGTTTGACTAGTAATCCGGGCATCGGAGAGAGCAAAAATTTAGACATGTCCACGGGCGGTTTAAACAGCATATGCTTCATTAAATCGGCCGCTCTTGGGGATATCACCCGAGCATTGATTTCTGCGCCTCGATAAAATAGTCGATATCCTGATGCTGCAGGTTCCACTTGTACTGAAACACTGACATCGTTAATCACCGCCTTGAATAATGGATCTCCAAGACTCCACTGAGTAACAATATGATAATCCTGCCCATCAAGCTCAACTAAATAGCCAGTATCGGTGAGACTCACCTGCACCGACCGGTATTGATCTGCGATGGCAACAATCCAATCATTCGAAGGTTCAACTTCGTGACCCTCTAGCTGATCAGACAATAGTCCAGCTCGCTCACAATCCAATTGATGGACCGACGCTGCTACGACAACTGCAATTGCTGGATCATCTTGAACAACTAAATCAGCATGAAATCCATCAGGGAATTCATCAGCAATAAAATTAGTAGTAAGGTCTCCCTTAACGAAACGAGGGTGAACCATTAGTGCGTTAAGAAAACTAATATTGTGATTGACCCCNNTATATAGTAATTATCTAGAGCATCTACCATGCGAGTAATTGACTGAGAGCGATCATCACCATAGGTGATTAACTTGGCAATCATGGGATCGTAAAACATTGATACTTCACCGCCCTCATAGACACCACTATCTACCCTAACCCCTTCACCCTGAGGCGGAGTGTACTTAACCAATCGACCCGTGGAGGGAAGAAAGTTGCGGAATGGATCTTCGGCGTAAACCCGCGCCTCCATCGCCCAGCCAGACAAGGTAACATCCTTCTGAGCCAGCGGTAATTTCTCACCTGCTGCAACCCTAATCATTAGTTCTACGAGATCTTGCCCCGTGACCAACTCAGTCACGGGGTGCTCTACCTGTAGTCGAGTATTCATTTCGAGGAAATAGAAATTCATGTCCGCATCAGCGATAAATTCAACTGTGCCCGCTGACTCATAGTCCACGGCTCTAGCAAGGGCGCAACTCTGCTCTCCCATCTTCTTTCGAGTCGCTTTATTTAGGAAGGGAGATGGCGCTTCTTCTATGACTTTCTGATGCCTGCGCTGAATAGAGCATTCTCTCTCACCCAGATAAATAACATTACCATGGCTATCTGCCATTACCTGGATTTCAATATGTCTGGGTTGCTGTATATATTTTTCTATAAAAATACGCGTGTCACCAAAACTCGATCTCGCTTCATTTGTTGCCCGTTCAAAGCCATCTCGACACTCACTTTCATTCATGGCCACTCGCATACCCTTGCCTCCGCCACCTGCTGAGGCTTTCAGCATGACTGGGTAACCAATCTCAGCACTAATTTCTATGGCATGATCAGCATCACGAACCACATCGGTGTAACCTGGAATTGTATTAACACCTGCTTTCTCAGCGATGAGTTTTGATGTGATTTTATCTCCCATTGACTCTATGGCTTTTTTGCCTGGCCCAATAAAAGCAATTCCAGCTGCATCTAAGGCATCGCGAAAATGACTATTTTCAGATAAGAAGCCATACCCAGGATGAACAGCGTCAGCCCCGGTATCAAGGCAAGCTTGAACGATTTTATCGATCACTAAATAGCTCTCTGAGGAGGGGGAAGCACCTATATGAACTGCTTCGTCGGCCATTTGAACATGAAGCGCATCACGATCAGCATCTGAGTAAACTGCAACCGTGGCAATACCCATTTTCTTTGCAGTAGTAAATACTCGACAAGCTATCTCACCGCGATTGGCCACTAAAATTTTCTTCAGCATAGTTATCTCTACTTAATCACTAATTAACTTAAAGAGGTATATTGCCGTGCTTGCGCCACGGATTTTCGACAGATTTATTACGCAACATAGCCAATGATCTGGCAACTCGCTTGCGCGTGCTATGAGGCATAATCACGTCATCAACATAACCGCGTTTACTCGCAATAAACGGATTGGCAAACTTCTTACGGTATTCTTCAGTGCGGGCAGCTATCTTCTCTTCATCACCAATATCCTTGCGGAAAATAATCTCTACTGCACCCTTTGGGCCCATCACAGCAATCTCTGCTGAAGGCCAGGCTAAGTTGGCATCGCCACGCAGATGCTTAGAAGACATAACATCGTAGGCGCCCCCATAAGCTTTTCGGGTAATAACCGTAACCTTTGGAACTGTGCATTCAGCATAAGCATAAAGAAGCTTAGCGCCATGCTTAATAATACCGCCGTACTCTTGACTTGTTCCTGGCATAAAACCTGGAACATCAACAAACGTGAGCACCGGAATATTAAAAGAGTCACAAAACCGAATAAATCGTGCAGCTTTTTTTGACGCGTCGATATCTAAACAACCGGCCAATACCATGGGTTGGTTGGCAACCACGCCAACACTGGATCCCTCAATACGCACAAAGCCAGTAATAATATTCTTGGCATAATTTACCTGAGTCTCAAAGAAAGCTCCTTCATCAGCGACCTTTAAAATAACTTCTTTCATGTCATAGGGTTTATTAGGGTCACTGGGAATAATAGTATCTAGAGACATCTCAATTCGGTCAGCCGGATCCTCCGTTGGCCATACAGGTGGTTTTTCTTGATTATTAGCAGGTAGGTAATTGAAAAAATGACGCACTTTTTCCAGCGCCTCAACGTCATTCTCAAATGCTAAATCTGCCACTCCAGACTTAGTAGAATGAGTAATGGCACCTCCCAACTCCTCCGCCGTCACGGTTTCATGGGTCACTGTTTTAACTACATCAGGGCCGGTGACAAACATGTAGGAGCTATCTTGAACCATAAAAATAAAGTCGGTAATCGCTGGAGAATACACCGCACCACCTGCACAGGGGCCCATCACCATTGAAATTTGAGGGATCACGCCAGATGCCATTACATTGCGCTGGAAAACTTCAGCATAACCACCCAGAGATGCAACACCCTCTTGAATACGCGCTCCACCAGAATCGTTAAGTCCAATAATGGGAGCTCCCACCTTCATTGCTTGATCCATGACCTTACAGATCTTTTCCGCATGAGCCTCAGAGAGTGCTCCTCCAAAAACAGTAAAATCCTGACTAAAGACAAAAACTAAACGGCCATTAATAGTTCCATAACCTATCACAACGCCGTCCCCGGGTACGTGCTGCTGATCCATATCAAAATCGGTGCAGCGATGCTCCACAAACATATCCCACTCTTCAAAACTATTTTCGTCTAGAAGCAGATCAATACGCTCGCGCGCAGTTAACTTACCTTTTGCATGCTGGGTATCAATTCGTTTTTGACCGCCACCCAATCTGGCAAGTCGTCTTTTCTCTTCTAACTCTTCAAGAATTTCGTGCATACTTTTCTCCCTCGGAGAAGTCCATTATTTAATAAGGTCTAGCACCTCTGCCGCGGCTTCTGGAATATTAGTTCCAGGACCAAAGATCGCAGACACTCCCTGCTGAGTCAGCTCCGCATAATCTTTAGGAGGAATCACTCCGCCACAAATCACCAAAATTTCGCTCGCATCCTGTCTTTTTAATGATTCGATCATCTGCGGTACTAATGTTTTGTGCCCGGCAGCTTGGGATGACACCCCTACTACGTGAACATCATTTTCAATGGCCTGACGAGCTGCCTCATCAGGTGTTTGAAACATAGGCCCTATATCCACATCAAATCCCAAATCTGCAAATGCTGTTGCAATAACTTTCGCGCCACGATCATGACCATCTTGCCCCATCTTGACCACTAACATTCTTGGGCGTCGACCATGCTGCTCGGCAAAATTTTCTACTTTCTGTTTGATCTTCATAAATTCCTCGTCATCTTCATAGGCTGAACCATAAACACCACTGATCGATCGGGTTTGTGCTCTATGACGCCCCCAAACTGACTCTAAAGCATCACTAATCTCACCAACAGTCGCTCGTGCTCGAGCTGCATTAACGGCCAAATCAAGTAGATTGCCCTCACCACTTTTGGCGGCCTCAGTGAGTGCATTCAACGAATTTTGATGAGCGTTGGGATCTCGAGATTCACGAATATCATCAAGTCTTTGTATCTGTGATCCTCGAACCGCAGTGTTATCAATATCTAACACATCAACTTCTGGCTCCTCAGATAACTGATATTTGTTAACCCCAACAATAACTTCATCGCCACGATCTATAGCCGCCTGCCGCAAGGCTGCGGCCTCTTCAATACGCAGTTTTGGCATTCCCGATTCCACAGCTTTAGTCATGCCACCCATATCTTCCACTTCATTAATTAACACCATCGCAGCATCAACTAACTCACTAGTCAGACTTTCGACATAGTAAGAACCAGCCAAAGGGTCAACTACATTGGTAATACCCGTTTCTTCCTGAATAACCAATTGAGTATTTCGCGCAATTCCAGCGGCAAATTCTGTGGGCAAACCCAAGGCCTCATCAAAAGAATTTGTATGGAGTGATTGAGTGCCACCAAGTACTGCCGACATCGCCTCAATGGTGGTCCGCATAATATTGTTGTAGGGGTCTTTACTGGTAAGGCTGACACCAGATGTTTGGCAGTGAGTGCGCAACATTAGAGAACGTTGATCTTTAGGTGAGAATTTTTCTTCCATCAGCGTGGCCCAAAGAATCCTTGCAGCGCGCAGTTTGGCAACTTCCATAAAAAAGTTCATGCCGATGGCAAAGAAGAAAGACAACCGTGGTGCAAACTTGTCAACATCCATTCCGCTGTCTATAGCCGTGCGTACGTACTCGATACCATCAGCGATGGTGTAAGCCAGCTCCTGAACGTTGGTCGCTCCGGCCTCTTGCATGTGATAACCAGAGATGGAAATAGAATTAAACTTAGGCATCTTATTAGAGGTATAACCAATAATATCAGAGACAATTCTCATGGATGGCGAAGGTGGGTAGATATAGGTATTACGGACCATGAATTCTTTAAGAATATCGTTTTGTAGAGTTCCAGATAATTGCTCTGGAGCAACTCCTTGCTCTTCTGCCGCGACGATAAAGCTCGCCATTACAGGTAAAACAGCTCCATTCATTGTCATGGAGACAGAAACCTTATCCAGAGGAATACTATCAAAAAGAATCTTCATGTCTTCAACAGAATCAATTGCCACACCCGCTTTACCAACATCTCCTTCGACTCTTTCATGATCCGAGTCATAACCACGGTGTGTTGCCAAATCAAATGCTACTGATAAACCCTGCTGGCCTGCAGCTAAATTTTTGCGATAAAAAGCGTTGGATTCTTCAGCTGTTGAAAACCCCGCATACTGTCTTACCGTCCAAGGTCGGCCAGCATACATGGTAGCCTTCGGCCCTCGTTTAAATGGTGCAAAGCCTGGCAGATTATTCATGTGTGACAGATCTGCAGTATCCTCAGCGGTGTAAAGTGCCTTGACTGCAATACCTTCAGGAGTCTGCCAAGTTAAATCATCAACAGATCGCCCCTTGGTCTCTTTTTCGACCAACTTTTGCCAATCTTTGATTGGTGGACCATTCTTATCAGTCATTCTTATATCCGCCTTTTGATTCCTCGTGTGCCGCTCTATGATAACAATATTTAAGAGGGGCACTATGCCGCACACTATCCGTGAATAGTAGGACTATTTACAACACAAAAACTCACATTTATTGCCAATTATATTGGGTAATATTCCAATAATATGCTATAAATCAATCATAAACTCACAATTAATCTTAATTTACTGGGTAACCAGCTGTCATGGCCACAATTTGTCAACATCATGTGATTGCTTGTCTACACGGAATACGTCAGCGCAATCTGCCCCAGCGACCCATCCTAGAGCGTGCAGGTATCAACCCAACACGCCTAAACAAACCAGATCAGCGAGAGCATACTGATCAGGTTGCTCGTTTATTTAAAGGTGTCCAAGAGACCTTAGATGATGAATTTATGGGTTTTACCGAGAACCCGTGCAAGGTCGGTCTGTTTGCAACCATGAGTGAGCTAGTCAGCCGCTGCAGTACGCTGGGTGAGCTTCTTGAGAAAGCCATCGACTTCTACAACCTTGTCAGCAGTGATATCCCCATGGCTCTTAATGTAGAAAATGGTAAGGCGATATTTGAATTTACAATGGCAAATCCGAGTCATGACCCGGAACATTTTATGGCTGAGTTCTGGCTTGTTATTTGGCATCGATTTCCTAGCTGGTATATCGGTGAACCTATTAGACTAGAAGAAACTCACTTCACATTTCCTGTTCCTGACCATAAATCAGAACTGCAGATCATGTTTCCCTCTATTCTGCGGTTTAATAGCCCCGCTAATCGACTTATTTTTGATGCTCATTATCTTGATAAGGTGTTACTTCGATCAGACCAAGAGCTTAACCAGTACTTGGAGAATGCACCTGCTGATGTAATGACTATCCCTGGATCTGAAACTATTCTTGAGGCACAAATAGAACGGATTATTAGCCAAAGAGATCCCGATCGATTGGTTTTTTCTACTATTCAAGAGTTAGCTGAGGAGCTTGGCATGAGCGCTCAGACCCTCCATCGACGACTCAAAGAGAGTGCCACTAGCTATCAAAAGATCAAAGACAACCTTCGTCGAAATCTTGCAATTACCAAGCTAGTTCATGAGAGGTTACCTGTTGAACAGGTATCAGAAGCTGTGGGGTTTAGCGAGTCTCGGTCATTCACACGGGCATTTAAGCACTGGACTGGCCTCTCGCCGCGCGAATATTGTAAGCAAAACTCATGACCTTGGACCCTAAACAAAGTACCCTGTATAAATTAAATGAGCGATAAAATAACCATGAGCAGTGAGATTAGACTGACCCAATTTAGTCATGGCGCCGGCTGTGGCTGTAAGATCGCCCCAAGCGTTCTAGAAAAATTTTTAAAAACAGATTTTATAGCCCCAGATGACGCCAATCTACTGGTGGGCAATAGTACCAAGGACGATGCTGCTGTGTACGACCTCGGGGATGGCAGTGGCATCATTAGTACCACCGATTTTTTTATGCCCATTGTGGATGATGCATTTGAGTTTGGCCGTATCGCTGCGGCTAATGCTATTAGTGATGTCTATGC
>ENA-UZWU01025833-UZWU01025833.1-metagenome-genome-assembly--contig:-Day-4--1m-contig-25833_pt2 | contig 13284 bp, 18 predicted proteins | sample MGYA00260345_ERZ794905 | MGnify/ENA metagenome assembly ERZ794905
CAATTGATTATTCATGGAGGTAAACGCGACTTAGGTATTTTTTTGTGTGTTTAATTTAAGATGTCGACTAGACTGGTCAGGACAAGAAAACAAGCTAGTAAATGGTCGCCAGGTGCGGGTGAACCTGGAGCTCGTAAAAAGGCGGGGAAGACTGGAGTTAGTAAACCCATTAAAAAAAGGAAAACGGTAGAAAAAACAATAATAAAAGATAAAAAAACCCTCATTTCACACATAGATACAAAAATAGGTAAGACAAGTGGAAGGGACAAACTCGCATGGATGACACTCAGACATATATACGATGATTATACGGATACGGGTATTAAAAGTAAATTTAAGAATTTCAGTAACTCGGACGTAGATCGTTCTCTACAAATTCAACATGATATAATAATTAAACCTGGATCTACACTTTCAGATAAGCTACCTTCGACTTTGAAAATACAAATGGATGATGAGAAAATGATTAACCTTTTAGTTATGGTGTGGCTCGATATGACACACGACGAAACAGTTCCATTGAATACATCATTTCAAGATTTTTTAAAGAGTGAGTATGTTAAATTTTTAATTAAAAAGCCTATCGAGTTTACTAAACGTACGGATACAATTGATAAAATGATAGAGTATAAAATACTTAAAATAGAAAATAAAAAATTATATAGATTTAGTACCACACAAAAATCGGTATCTGATTCAGCATTAAAGAATAATATACACAATATATGGAATAATGGAAATGGTATGCACTTTTTCCCAAGTACAAACAAAATAAGATCAAAAATCAAACAACCAACGAAACCTATCTACATGTCTCTGGATTCCGAAGACTCAAACTTAGTAGAACTTATAAAATCTAGTAAAATTGGTAGTAGTTACTACATAAAACCGTTAATAAACGTAAGTAACTTATTAGATCCCGGTAGAGGTGGTGGTTCAACTGGACAGAGAGGTGGAACTATGGACCGGTTAACGAGACAATTATTTAAAAATAATCCATACACACATTATAAATTTGATGTGAATACGTATACATTTAATTTTGGAAAGTATATGACTATAAATATATACATAAATGATACGGAATTCAATATTTCGGTAAATAATGTACCATTGAAAATGGGTACAACTTCAAAAAAAGCCAAAGGTGGTGGTGTTATAGAAAAGATATCAAAATTTATGGGTGATTTTGCTCAAATACTCACTGTATCTCACCAATATAAAAAAGGTTTGCGAGTTGTATCGGGTACAATTGATGGTGTTTTTGTTGGTATCACCGCATTCGTACAAAGAGAACTCCTCGAACTAAACCCGAGAGTGATTATAGATAATTCTACGTATGGTAAAAATGGTTTAATTATACATGGATTTGATGAACTTTTAATTAAAAATAACAACACTAAGCAGAGTCCTTCGGTCGTTAACTATATAAAAAAACTAAATGCAAATGCGGGAATAAATGGAAACACTCGAGCAACCACACAAATTGGTATTGCTAAGAGTGGACCGAGTAGCTCGGTGAAACCAATGAGTAGAAATAACACAGCTGGAGTGAACCGTGACCCCATCATTAGGACCGCACCAAGTCCCAATAACACAGCTGGAAAGAAGAGATCAAGATCTGCCACAGGTAGTGTCGAGTATCCTTCCAGAAGACCAGCCAAACAAATAAAAGTGGCCACGAGTAATCGGTCGTCCGCGAGTAATCGGTCGTCCGCAGCTAAAACGAATAGAAGTCCCAATTCCGTGAATCAAAAGCGAACACCGGAAAACGTCACGCGAACCGCGAGTGCTAAGTCAGGAAACGTCACGCGAACCGCGAGTGCTAAGTCAGGAAACGTCACGCGAACCGTGAGTGCTCGACTAAACACGTCAAATAGTGCGAGGTCTACTCAAACTCAAGGCTAGATCCTTATCCGCCGTGTAATACGTCTTTCCTTTCATCACAAAACTATGCACTCTCGCATACGCCCACGCCTGTGGAGAAGCGCCAGGTCGGTGCCCGGTTCTCCACGCGGCGAGTCCTCGATCGTACACGGTTCTCAGTGTCTTCAATGGTATCTTCGTTGCTTTCGCTATTTCGGGAAGGGATTTTGCGTTCGGGTACTTTTCACGGAATCGTTTCGTGTACGAGGACGTACGAGTTTTCACGTTCTTATCGGTAGAGAATTTAGTGTACGTTTTCTTTTTCATTTTCATGTATCTAGTTTCTACGTCTTTGAGTGTATTGAGCCCTCTGAAATATTTAAGGGGTGCATATATGGGACCCTTCGTTTTACGCAGTTCGCGAACTTTCTTAGATATTTCCTGATCCGTGAGGGCCATCTTAATTATTACATATAATTTTAATCTAACCAATCGTAATCTTTCGAACCCAACTTTATTGTACACCCATCACATCTACGACATTTCATGTATGTGTCCAGTATTGGATTATAAATTTTGCATTTATCTCTACACATGGGACAGTTATATTCCTCTTTTATTTGCTTTTTTAATGCATACTTAACTGGACGCTTCGTCCTGGAATCACTGTGTAATTCCATACCCTTCCACATCAAGAAATTGGCCGTGATGATCTTAGTCATATCTTATTTTCCGAAAAAAATAATGACGTCGTTGATATTTTCAAATACTTTGTCACCAAAACGAAGTCGACCAGTATCAATACAGTAATGACCCCGTATACCTTTATATGAAGCCTTGTGAAACATCTTAAAATATTAATTATTTTGTTTTGACTTAGTTAAACAAAAAGGTCTTATAATCGTTAAGATGAGTCTCGAGATAATCACGGGCAACATGTTTTCTGGTAAGACGTCGGAGCTTATCCGGCGTCTTAAGAGATACAGGGTTATGGGTAAAAAGATATCAGTCATAAACTCTACAAAAGATACGAGGTCAAATGATGATGTGATTCATACACACGATGACGTAAATTTTAATTGTATAAAAGTAAACCAACTCTCGGATACCCTCTTAGACAAAGGATTCTGTGAATCCGAAGTCGTAGCCATAGACGAGGCGCAGTTTTTTATGTGTCTCACAGATTTCGTGAGGATGTGCCTCTTTCTTAAAAAGACGGTCATCGTCGCTGGTTTGGATGCAGATTACAAACAAGACAAATTTGGGGAGATATTAGACTGCATACCCATGGCTGATAGCGTTACGAAATTATCTGCGTTATGTATGCGTTGTAAAGATGGAACACCCGGGCCATTTACTAAACGTATCGTAGATACACGAGAAATTGAAGTGATCGGTGGTTCAGATGCATACGAAGCCGTGTGTAGAACGCACTTGTTAGCTTAGAACCTTTTAATGTCTAAAATGACTACAATTCTTCTATCATCCGTGGTCTTCTCAACCTTATGATACCTCGAATGATCGAAAACAAAATCTTCTCCCACCTTGTGCTCGTGCGTCATATATTCAGTATCAAGTGTACTCGTACCCTCGAGTGTTAAGTGGTATCGCAGGTATAAATTGTGCTCGGCGCGGTGGGGTGGTATGGTGATTGGTCCGTCCATCACTGCTATCATTCCACCAGCGACACATGGAATCATGTCTATGCGCTTCTTTATATAAGGGATATCAGAAAGTTTGTAGTAGTAGTATTTTTCTGTTTTTTCAAACCATGCATCATCGTCGTGGAAATAGTGTTTCTCAAGTGCATCCATTTTATGCAGGAATGCGTCTCTTAGTTCTTTGTGATAGAGTTTAAGTATGCATAATCCACCAAAATCATTAGAATAATAAAATGGTTGGTGAAATAACACGTCCATCAGAGTGTTGCGCATACCAACGAGTGGTCTGAGTGGTTTGCGAAAATACAGGCGATCTATCGGATTCTTAAAATAGTCAAAGGCTACTAACACGACAGGGAACAGAACACATTTCATTATTTTCTCCATGTATAATAAATGCCAGGTTATAAAGGAAAGGAATACTACGCACCAGAACCAACTGACGAGGTCGATACACTCGACAAACGATTCTTCATGGGTCTCACTCGAACACAAACTGGTTTGATCGCACCACCCGTGATATATTTCACTATGGTACTTCTTGCTGTCATCATGGCACTCCCAGCCGTCTATAAGAAGCGACCAGGTCTTCTCATACCACTCGCCATTGGACTTTACATCAATGGAATTCACTTGTACCACCACTACGCACTATTGAAAAAATAAATTAAAAGTGTATATTAATAGAATGTTCCTATCCAAGGTTTTCGCAAACTTGATATTCCAGTCACTCGTGACATACGGCTTTGCGAAGGCTACCATAGAAGATCCTCAAATGAGCGAGGCGTTCGCGAAAAATGCACTCACGTACATGATAGCGTGGTTTATCGCGCTTCTCATGTTTGCATTCAGTAAAAATATCATCACTCGGTTCACACTCTTCACCGCCATGTCTGCCGTTGCCGGTATGTTCCTGGGTACACAAGGTAACACCAACGCGAAAGAAGCTCTACTCGATGCGGTCACCATTTTCATCGCCATGTTTACGCTCGGTGTGGCAACACACATGTTAGGCTATGAGCTCCAGTCGCTCGGCTCGATTCTGTTCATCGCACTCATGGGTTTGATTTTGTTAAGACTCTTCTCCGGAAAAAAATATTCGGAGCTCGTCGTACCACTATTCGCACTCTTCGTCGTGTATGATACCAATAACATACTGAGACGCAACTATGAAGGTAACTTTGTGGGTGCATCATTTGACTATTTTGCGGATATTCTTAATTTGTTTAGTGGATTGCTGAATAATGAATAAGCCTATTTCTTACCAACACTGAAAAATCTCGTCATTTCTGGAAAATTAAAAATAAAAAAAATTATTTTTTTCTACGCTTTCTTCTTTGAAAAGTTTCGGAAAAAATAAAAAAAGTTTTTTGTGTTTTTAAAAATGAAAAAACATGGTGTTGCTTCGCAATTATTCTCGTCTTTTGGCTTGAAATCCTGTATATCCCTACATAAAAGCGAAATTCAAAAAAAATTTCGGATGTTAATAATAATGAGGGTCACACTCAAGAAAAGTCCGATCCGTGATAAGAAGTACCGGGTCACTTTTCCGGACGGAGATCATGTAGACTTTGGTGGCAAGGGGTACACGGATTATACCATACACAAAGATCCCATGCGTATGCGTCTCTATGTATTACGACACGGTGGCGGAGACACACGAAAATTTAGTGACCCACAAAAGGTACACCAGAGAATGTCTAAAGTGAGTAAGAGCAAACTCGAGGATTGGGGAATCTCGGGTTTGAGGACTGCGGGTTTTTGGTCCAGGTGGCTTCTATGGAGTGAACCAGACCTACGCGACGCAATGCGCTTCATGAAAATGCGCTTCGGACTAAATATAAAATATACGTAAATAATAGATGTTACCAGCTTTGATCCTTCCTCTATTGAATGTACTCGGTATAAACGTATTTCCGGGACAAGACGCATGGAGTCCAACGGTTCCGTTCGATAAAAATAAACACTATTCCGTGTCTGCATTATCTATACTTTGTTGTTGTATCATGATATCTAACGTGATGCGCAAAAAATTCATAGGATGGTGGGTCCCGGTACCAATGAAACCAGTTGGTTACGGTTCATTGGCGATATGTATAGCTCTATCTTTCCTCGTGACGTACGATACGTACCACAGGGCACTGAGCATGCTACCCAAATCGGAAGAAAAGAATGATTAGAAAAAGTTATCTGTTCGATACAATTTAGCGGAATAATCACCTGATTGTCCGAGTATATTCATAGTCTCGTTACCGTATATTTCTTGACACCCAATATCATCCATGCAATCTCTTTCACCCAAACTCACTGGAAGAGAGTACATCTGATCACCTGGTGTCACTGTGTAATAATGATATCTATCACGTCGTCCACGCACTTCCTTACCGTACAATGGCAGTGTCTCGTTGTTCTCACCAAGTAATACTCCCATCTGTTGGACGTGTTGTGGTTTATACTCCTTGATGGGTGGCGCCCTAAATTCACGCTCTACGGGAATTTGAACAGGTACGGCGACACGCTCGCGTGTGTGTACACGTCTTACGGGCTGAGGCTTCGTGAGTGTGTACAAGAGTATCAACAGTAAAACGAATATAGTGATGAGCATCGCCGTGTGTCTAGTCTTTGCGTTCATTATTAGTAGTCATAGATTTTAATACTATGTCTTGCATTATTCGTACATGTTTTTGTGAATATACTTGTTTACTATGTTTCTTATCATTTTTAGTCACACGTTTTTTGGGTTCCTTATAATCCATTAAATTACAATAGCGTCTAATTTTTATCTAGTGATAATTGATGACTCGTTGTCCGCGCATGATTTGTAGTACACCCCCATGAATCCCATGGTCACCAATTTTAGGAACGTGGTTAATTTCAATCTTTCTTCCGTTTACGATTAGGAACTTCCTAGAGCTGGTCAATATAGACCGTTCGGTCACCATTTTGGTTCCGGACCCCCAACGGTAATCGTAAACTGGAGCGTGATATGGCATTTTGTGTTTAATTTATATATGAATTGATATGACTTAGGTTAAATCAATTCGCCCAAGTCTATATTGAACGAGCAACCAAAGACCAAACATTACTGTCTTTAATAAATTATTTGCATCGGTATCATCCATCTTATATATGGGACCCATGATTCGTCCAAAGAAAGTTTCTTCCTTCGCGTTACCTGTGACATACATTTCCATCTGGGTCAATGCACACGTGTCATCGTTTACCGACCAATGGTAAAATATGAATGGTATCAGTATACTATACATTTCAAGTAGCTGCGTATTTTTCAGGAAAGGAATTACGAGCACTGCCATGAACAATACGAGATGGATGAAGAATATAATGTTCATCTATTAATATGGATCAAGAAAATATTGAAAATAACATGATCGAAGGATTTCCAATNNGAAGCCCCAAAGAAATGGCACACACAACAGGAAAAGGTTCTCAAGGAATGGGGTGAGGCCGCGGCGTGTTACAGATATATGAACTATCAAGCGTTTCTTATGTTTCAAAAACTGAGTATGCGATTTACACTTCCTGTGATCGTACTTTCGACTGTCACTGGTACAGCAAACTTTGCACAAGAACAATTTCCAATTAGTATTCGTTCCTCTGTACCGTCTATCATTGGTGGTCTCAACTTAATCGCGGGTATTATTGCGACTATCATGCAATTTCTCAAGATTAATGAATTGATGGAGAGTCATCGTTCCGCGTCACAATTGTACGGAAAACTGTCTCGTAGAATCAGACTGGAACTTAATCTCCCACTCGTGAATAGAACGCTTGATGGCTCAGATATGGTTCACGATTGTCACCAGGAAATGGACCGTCTCATTGAACAGAGTCCACCCATACCCAGAAAGGTTCTATCCGACTTCGAGAGAGAATTCCCCGATGATAAGATATTCACAAAGCCAGAAATATTGCACGTGCACCCAATTTTACCTTTCAAAGCGATTAAGGAGTATTCCATCATGAGTCTTCTTAAAGACCCAAAACAACGAAATCTAACCGAAGACCAACTCAAAGATGAACTCGATGAATTGCGGGGGCGTGTTATGCCCGGTAACAAAAAGATTCCCGACGACCCCCTGAAAGCTTCGGGAATACGAAGAAGACCTGCCCCGACGGGTGACTCTATTCTTAAAATGACCGATACCCCACCCAAAAAAATAACTCAAGAGCCTGACATAGAAACGGGTGAGGTAGAGTATACGGACGAAGAAGTCGTAGAAGAAGAATAATTAAACACACGAGTTGCGATGAATGCAACCAGAATAAATAAAGTTAAATTAAAGAAACCAAAACATAATAAGTAAGGAACGATCTTCCTTCTGATAGGATCAATAATTCTAGATTGAAGTGCATCATTTTCAAAAATAATATCTATAGCCTGATTAGTGAGATCATCATTCTTCGCCATGGACGCATTTGTTAAAATACATCGACAAAAAAAGGTTCAAAATGACACGCTCCATCACAAAGAAATAGACCGACTCAAACAGCTCATATCACGGGGTAAAAATGTGATGCTATGCGGTGCTCATGGTTTTGGTAAAACGTTCATATTGAATGAAGTTTTAGATGAATTAAACAGCATAGAAATGCCATATAATTATAAAGCATCCGATGAACTCAAGGGTTCAAATATGTGCATTTTTTTAGAAGATTACAGACATGACGTCATGGCACAAAGGCACCTCATAGATTATGTATCCGATGGCGGTCGTGTATCGAATGGTTCTTTTGTCGTGACATCTAAAAATGTATTTCTCTTACCGAATTTTGAACTCATCATAGTACCCAAAAGAACGCCCACCGAAATAGCGTCATTGAAACCAAACGAGCCCAATGCATATTCGGCGGCCGTAAAGTGTAAAGGGAACATATATAACTTTTTTGATTATATTAATTTTTCGGACGAGAAAGATATATTCACAGAACCAAAAGATATCGCTATAACACTTCTATGTAAAGAAGAATCACGTGACGATATAAAGACATTACACGAGCATGGTCATGTGTGGGGTATGATTCACGAAAATTACGTAGACTCTGAAGGTGTAAACGCCGCACGCATATCACACGCACTTTCCGATGCAGATCTATACGATTCGAGTATATATAACGGTGACTGGACTTCGATGTGGTATTTCATAAACTCTGTGTATAACACACCAAAGGAATATCTAGGTGAACCTCTTAATGAAAAAACAATAAGACCGGGTAGCTTTTGGACAAAGTATGGTAATTATAAAATGAGGTATCAAAAATACAACAATATACGGCTCAGAACTAGAATGTCGCATCAAGAACTTGGACTTCTACGAGATTATGCGAGAATAGGTGATATAGAAAAATACCTAAGTTGTGGTCTTACCGCTCAAGATTTTGACGTCATAAATCACTTGTGTGTGGGTAACAAACTCAAACCGAGGGAGGTATCTCAAATTAAAAAGAAAATAAAAGAAGTTAAAAGTTAAAACCTTTACATAAAAGAATAATAATGGACGTCAAAGCCATCTTTCATAAAGTGAAACCACTGTTCGAAAAGTACAAGAACGATGAACATATTGAATTTGAAATTAGAGTTGGTAAATTCAACACTGGTGCATTCGATACAGACGTCGGTGCACAAGGATTTAACACCATTCTTGATGGTCTTAGAAAATATGATGGCTGGGAACGGGTTGTGAACACGACAGAAGAAGTTTTTTATCGAGAAAGTGATAATCTTCGTATCTCTATCGATGAGAATACATCCGAAGAAAAGATTGTTAAAAAGACTCGTGTACACAATGAAGATTTTAAGAAATTGGGTAACGCCCCGTATGATATCCGTTTCGGTATTTCTGTAGAAACACCCGTAGATGATTATGAAGGTGAAATGGACAAACGCAAGACGAAGCGCCGTCTTTCCTTCATTCGGAAAAATTTATCTATCGATGTCACGGCTGTCACCGGCGATGTAGAAGACATGGACACGGAAGACCCAAATGTCTATCAAATTGAAATGGAAATCATAGACCCGAAACTTGTGAAGGATGATAATGAACTATTTAACATTCTTCATAAGGTGAAGGACTTATTTAATATATTGGATAGTAGTAACTAATGATCCGAATACTTGTAATACTGATCGTTTTGTATTTCGTTTTCTTTGCCGATTATAGTAATGAAAATGTGGGTTCTATGGGTTATAAATCCAAAAACTTCCACATGTCACATGGGATGTCCCGACAAACTCTCGAAAAAATGCGCGCGGATGGTCTTTCCGAAGAAAGTCTTAAAGAATTCATTATGATGGAAGACAGATTACTTGAAATAGAACGAAAGTCGGTGTGTTCCCAGACTGCACGTTCGTTTGAATCTATCGGTGTATCTGACCAAATCAAAAAGCGGTTCCCCGGGTACGATTTTTCGTATCACACCAAACATATTAAGCAAGCTTCTGAACCAGAAAAGCTTATAAATAAAAGTATCACTTGTTCTTAGCCAAATTAGCCCGCGTCTTTTTGTACTTTTCAATAAATTTCTTAATTTGAGATTTTGTTGGATTTTCTGTTAATATGTAATTCACGACAACATTTCCGTGTTTTCCATATTCATTCTTTATAAGTTTCTTCTTATATTCCACCGCCCGTGTTTGTTTCCATTCAGATACCAAATTTCTTTTTATATCGTTCGCCGGCATTTTTCGAAGGACACCCATTTTATTTGTGATATTCTTTTCCTTTGACGCATTATTGAGTAAATTTGACATTTCACGTACATCCTTGTTTATGTTCATTATTTTACCATATTTTTTAATCCATCTAGGACCATAGAGCTTTATTATATCGTTCTTTATACCAGAGTTGTTTAATTTTCGCTTTTTCTCGATTGCGCCTATTTTAGCTTCTCTTTTAATTTCGGCATTAAGCGCTTTATTCGCGCGGATGGCCTCACCGGCGTTTCTTTTGTCTTTAGTGTTTTTCAATTTGAGTTTTTCACATAAAATCTTTATTGTATCTGTATTGTTTACTTCTACACCTTTAGACATGGCCATGGCGACAAGTTGTTCCTTTTTGTAGCTAATACACGGTTTATCCTCCACCTTAAAACTCTCGTTACCCAGAGAAAACTGTTTAATCATTCCACACAGCTTATCTTTTTTGTTTTTGTCTTTGGCATTAACAACACCGAGCTTCTTCGCCATTTCTATGAGTGTCGATTTAGTTAAATCTTCACATTTCTTCTTTCCTATCATGAGTTTTCCATTTTTACCATATGTTATTTCTTTCGTGTTCTTTGGTGATTTTCTCGTTGACTTCTTTTTGGGTATTTTATAGCAACACTCGTCACCTTGTGGATTCTTTTTAGCTTCAAAACCAGTCTTACACGGTGGTCGTCGCGCTTTAGGGCACGAAGATGCATTCATCTTCTTCTTGGGGTGAACGACTCGATTAGGTACATTCACGGAAATATTTATTTCACCTTTAGTGTTGAGCATCTCAAACAAATCGCGAGCTTTTCTATAGGCATCATTTAAGTCTTTTGGGTTTTTAGCACCGGACACTTGAACCGCGCCACTCTTTGCTATGATATATTTATGTTCTTTGTATGTAACATACATCATAGGTGAAAGCTCTGGGTCATAAGTAGAAAGAAATCCGTATCCACGCGACCGTGCACGAAGTCTATTCATATCACGGACGACACCGTTAATTCTAAATTGACCACTCAAGTTGTTGTATTCAAACGGGTTGTAGAAAAATGTTGGTCTTCTCGTGTAACTCTTAACCATGAATCGCCGTATGAGTTCGGGTTGATTTTCTATTTCGTCACCCTTTCCTATGAAGCCACCCGAGAATCGAATCTTTCCATTTTTATAAAAATTCACAGTCCCACCATTTGTTTCGGTTCCATTTGTAATAGAAAACTTAATCTGGACGGTAAAAAAATTAAGATTTATATCCCCCTTCTTACCATACTCTCTCGTGTGTGAGAATCCAGTTTTGAATCTACCATAGACACCTACTATGTCTTTTGTGGTTATATAAAGACCCTGGCCGATGGACGTTTTATCGAGGGGTTTATTCTTAAGAATATATTTCAAATCAACGCGCGATTCGGCATCAAACTCCTTGTTCACGGTCGCATTGAACATTCCTGGGTTAAGACCGCTTAAAACGAGGCGCGTAGGCGAACGGGGTGGTGTGTTACTATTTGATAAAAATTGCGCAAACTCACCCATATTTTGATTATTTATCATCGAGTTCTGTAATCTCTTGGGGAAATTGGTAGAACTCGATCTCTGTACATTCACACCCGAATTATTAATGAAATTCCGGAGAGATTCGGGTCTATTCATATCTAATATATGTTCATATTTTTATTACACATCAGATTCGTTGGACATGAGCATATCACTCACTATATCTAAACCAAATATGAATGGTTGCATACTAAACGGCACACCATTATACATCGCTGTGTGCTGACGCACTTCTATGTCACGCTGACTGAAAGGTCCGGCGTAGAAATCTTGGTTGAAACGCGGCTTGCCGAGGTTATTCGCCGCACAGTGCTCGTTAAACTTTTCCACGAAAATCTTTTGTGGACAGCACAGCTCGGGGTTGTATTTGATATACGGGGACTGTAGGAAGTTCTCGAGAGTACTGGATACGGTTGCCACCTGTCTCTGTACATCCTTGAAATATTGGGGAACAACGTTCCAAATATCTTTGTTTGCGTACTTTTGTGAATATTCAAGGTATCCGCGAATACACTTCTGTAAAATCACCGGAATTTCGCTCTCGAGCTTCTTTTCGAGTGTCGGGTCTGCATCTTTCACTTGTTTACCAAAGTTCCAAGTCAAAATACGACGAAGAACACTCCCTGAATTATCCTTCCAACTCGGAACTTCATTACCACCGAGAATACCTGGTACCTTCCACGTCATAGTTTTCGCTTTTTCGTGTTTAATCGCACAAGATACTTGTTCGCCGGATACGATAGACTGGAATTCCGCTTGTTCGAGTGAAATATCACCTTTAATTTCGGGAGAAATGAAAACAAATGCATCGTAGATAGAAGACAAACCAAATTTCTTTTCCACGTTGTTCGAAAGTGTCCGGACGTCATCTACGTCATAAAAGTGTGCAAATGCTTTGGTGATGAGAGTAGACTTACCGGAACGTGCGATACCCTTCAAGAATGGAATGACTTGCCAGCCGTCCATGTCACCCACGTCAAAGCACAAACGCCCACCCATGATGTACATCCACTTTGATACTTCCCCATCAAACTTTTGGTAATCTAGAATAGATTGAAAGTAGGGTGTGGGTATGTCTTCCCATCTCTCAATGTGACTGTAATCTTCTAATTCGGTATCAAAATACTTGCAACTTACGATGGCTTGATCTAAGTTTTTAAATTCCCTCGAATCATACGTATAGAAATCAGTTTGATATAACCCCGTGGTTGCAGACCAACTCTTACCGACAAAGATACCGTTTTTGAATGACCACACATGTCTATTCCGTTTAATTTCAGGAAATTGCATGTCGTTACAGTTTGATAAGTGTCGAATTACATCTGAATACGCAGAGCCTCTACAAGATAGATTTTTCCATAGTTCAAATTCGGTTTCTTTCTGTGCGACACTGTATACATAGTCTTGAATTCTCTGCTCTTGCTTCCATGCACGCGTGTCATGACCATCATCTGTTCGGATCTGTCTGCAACAGTGACCTTTATAGCGTTTGAT